>Ga0066790_10000656_pt1 | contig 13506 bp, 13 predicted proteins | sample OrgsoiDNA2013050_FD_70963 | JGI IMG/M metagenome (GOLD analysis project Ga0066790, IMG submission 70963) | Permafrost soil microbial communities from the Arctic, to analyse light accelerated degradation of dissolved organic matter (DOM) -... | ecosystem: Environmental > Terrestrial > Soil >...
GCGCACCCGCTCCCTCATCACGGGGCGGGGAACTCCCGCGCAGGTTTGTTTGTGCAGGCGCGGGAGGCCACAGGTGAAAGCCTGCGGCGTAGCCGTGGCGCGGACGCCCGCGATCACGCGGTACCGCTACCGGGGCGACACGATCCCCAGCCCTTGGCCAGCAGCCTGACAACCAGCCCACGACAGAACCGTGGAGAGCCCGGTACCCGGAGACGGGTACGCCGGGTTCGGAGAGCAGCCTGGAGAGACGGGCCAGTAGCAATACCGGAACCGCGCTCCAGGCTGACTCAACCGGGGCGCCAGTCGGCGTCGAGGCAGGCGACCATGCGCTGCGGGCGGTACTGGCCGACCAGCCTGGTAATCGCGTCGAGCAGCCCGCGGATCGCGTTCACCGGCGTTCCGTCGGGCGCCGTCACCGTCTCCGGCATTCCGTAGAACGCGCGGTAGTACAGCGACGCCGTATCAAGCAGCAGCAACGAGCCCACCGTGCAATCCTGCCACGCTCGCGCGGTGCCCGCGCCCAAGACGCGTCCTGCCGGGCATGCCCCTCTTTCGCCCGGCAGGACGCGCCAGTGCCAGCGGCTGGTTAGCTCCTGGCTAGCCCTGCGGGGCGGCGGGAACCTGCCTGAACCCGGCGGGAATCACGGGGTCGTTGACGAGCTTCACCAGGGATGAGGCGCGCGGACTCCAGAACTCGTTGACGCTGCTAGTGCTGGTAGCGCTGGAATGAAGCGCGTGAATCTCGTCAACGATGCGAACCGGCAGGTAGGTCTGCGAATCAACCCAGTAGGTCACGGTTTCGAAGCCTGAGCCCCCGGACAGCTCAATGGCCTGGTGACCGTTGACGTCGGCGTGACGCCCCGTGATTTTGAGCTTCCCCTTCTTAAGCAGCTGGCTGAGCTGCGACGGAGTGCCGCCCGGGACGGGGAGCGCGGTGGGCGGCGTGGACGTTCCATGGGCGCGCTCGACGGAGACCGACCACGTGCCTTGGGTGTAATCCACATTGGTCTCCCGCCAGTGCTGGATGCCACTGACCCAGTAGGTGCTGCTCCAACTGGCGGAATTGCCTGGGCCTTCGCCGGGCTTCGTGTAGAAGGTGCCGGTCCGCGGGTCGATCAATGTCGTGAAGTTGCCGTGGTATCGCTCGTCAGCCGTCTCCCGGATTATGTAATTGGCCGCGTTGCCAAGGGCCGTCTCGACCTGCTTCGTCACGTAGGCCGCCGTCACCACCTTTGGCTGGCCGCTGGCGCTGCCGCCGACGCCGCTTGCGGGGGCGCTGCCGTGCAGGGCAACCACCGCGCCAGCGGCGAGAGCCAGAACAGGGACGCCGGCGAGCAGCCCGCGGGTGGCACGGTGTCGGCGCCCACCGGCCCTGGCCCGGACCGCCATGCCTGGCGTCGCCCCCATGCCCGCGGTCGCCTCGTCGAGCGCGGCGCGCAGGTCGTCGGTCAGTTGGGACTCGCTCACCGGTACTCCTCCGTGTTGACTGGTTGCAGATCGGAATTGAGCTCTTCTCGAAGCCGCGCGAGCGCACGGCTGGTCTGGCTCTTGATGGTGCCGGCTGAGTTGCCGAGCGCGGCCGCGGTCTCCCGCTCGGAGAGTTCGTGCCAGTAACGCAGCACGATCACGGCCCGCTGGCCATAAGGCAGTCGCCGCAGTGCCCGGACGAGCCGGTCACGGTCGGCGACCACCTCGTCGAGCAGCGTCGGCGACTCGGGCGACACCGCCGCGGCGGTGCGTTCCTTGCGCTCCCTGCGGCTGAGCCGCCGCCACTGGTCGTTGGTGGCGTTGACGACCGCGCGCCGTGCGTAGGGCAGCGGATCGTCGAGCCGCCCCCAGCGCAGGTACACGCCCGTCAGGGCTTCCTGCGTCGCGTCCTCGGCCTTCCCTCGGTCGCCACAAAGCGCGAACGACAGCCGGACGAGAGAGTCGCCGTTGACCCGCGCGAACTCCTCGAACGCTGCCCAGCGTTCCTGCCTCACTGTCACCTCCAGTCAGCTTTACCTTCCACCGACTAGCACGCCGGCCGGCCCGCGATGGTTGTCGCCCGCGCGCAGAAACCCCGTCGAATTGGGCGTACTTTCCGCTGCTATGGCAGCGTCGGGAAGTAACGTGACTTTGCTGGATGGACGAACGCGTCCGGATCTGGTGGGAGGCGTGTTCCTGCCAGGAGAACGTGATCCGGGGCGACGGCCCGTCATGAGATGAAGATCATTTATTCGAACTGTTGAGCTGCCGGCGCCAGAGGCATGCATTGAATTCGGCAGAGTCGGATGCCGGTAACGTCCGGGCATGCAGCATCTGGTCGGCTTCAGCCGCTCGCACAGCGCCCGCTCGCCGACCTGCGGCCCGCGCCTAACGGCGGGAATGCGTGCCTCCGCGAAGTCCTGCGCCGATCACGCAGCGTGAGAGCGCTGTACCAATCGTTGAAGCCCCGAACTCATGCAGAATTCGCGCTACGCGCCTGTCGGGTTCGGGCGTGTCTCTTAGTTGGCGTGAGTCGCGGGATCAAAGGTGCGATGGTGCGGCCGCGTATTGCGCCGCGCCACACGCCCGCTCCGTAGGCCATGTCATCCAGGCGTCGGATCACTAGGTAAGTCAGGGCGTTCAGGCGCGATCCCTTTCGGCGGTAGTCGATCAGCCCCTCAATTGCGGCGCCGGCGATGAGCATGTACCGTGCCCGTCGGCTCATCAAGGCAGCGAGTGCGGCCACTGGCCAGTAGTGCCGAGTAGCGCACCCCACCAGTTGTTCGGCGGTGCCTCGCACCCCGGCCAGCGTCAGCAGCACGCCAGCTCGCACAGGGGTATCCGCGTCGGGTATTCGGCGGATCAGGCGTATCGCCACCACTGCGGTCAGTGCCACGCCGGCACCGAGCGGGACCGGCCGTGCGCGGAGGACTAGCGCGCAGGCGGCTACCGACCATGCTGGGGCGTTCAGCGGAGGCACCTGGCCGGGGTGTCGCCGGGCCAGTTCGGCCGCTCCGGACCCGTAACTGACTCGCTGAGCGAGCCAGCTACGCAGATTGGAACGGTGCTGATGGCCCACCCGAGAGCGCGGCACGTAGCGCAGCCGCCAGCCGGCGTTATGCAGTCGCAGGCACAAGTCGACATCTTCGCCAGTTCTGAGTTCCGGGGCGAATCCGCAGCCGACCGCCGCCCTCCGGACCACCAGCGTCGCGCCGGGAACGTACGCCACTGGGGACAGCGGCACGATCGGGGCCTCGCGCGCGCCAATGTCCAGCGGCGGCCTGACGTCGTCGTATCTGTCGATCCAGCCTGGGTGATCGTTGGGTATGCCCACCACCCGCGGCGCTGCTAGCGCCACGGCGGGATCGGCGAACTGGGCCAGCAGCGGGCTCAGCCAGCCGGATTCTGGCAGCACGTCGGAGTCGCAGAATGCGACGTATGCCGTCCTGGCGTGGCGGAGCCCGGTGTTGCGCGCCGCCGCAGGTCCCCGGTTGCGATGATGAACGAGAAGGGTAGCGCCGTGCCGGCTGGTCACCGAAGCGACTGCGGCGCCGTTTACGGATCCGTCGTCGATGACCAGCACCGGCATGCTCGATGTCTCCGGGTCGGTGCGCAGGCCGTTAAGCAGCCGGTGCAACAGGTTTGCCCGGTCTCGGACCGGGATCACGATCGTGACGTCGCGGGGGGGATGAGCAGAGGGGCGCGGATGCACGACACCGATATCCACGAGCCGCCGGGCCAGTCCTGCCGTCGCCGCGTCTGCCACAACGAACCGGCCGGGTTCGAGCAGCTGAGCCGCCGAGGCGCTGAGCCGCAATAGCCTAAGGGGTGAACCGCCAAGCATCAGCCGGCCGTTGCGGGACCTGTGCACGTCGTCGGCGAGTTCGACGGCAAAGCCGTTCGGCAGCGTAGTGTCAGGCGGCCCTGGCAGCTGGGCGAGCGCACCCGCACCGACCAAGCGCGGCCTGGTCATCCGGCGAAGCCGCCGTCGCCGTCGGTGAGATAGCCATGGCGACGCAGGTAACCGAGCAGTTCGTCAGCGGCCTGCGCCGGGGCCAGCGGGCCGAGCACGGTGGGCGGGGTGCGCTCTGTGAGCGCTCCGGTCAGTTCCAGCGTCCGGCGCAGGGCCGGACCGGACGGACCCGGAAGCTCACGTGGCCGGGGCCGGTAGGGGTGGGCACCCAGTACCCGGATCCACCGCGCCGCGATGGTCCCGGGCGCGCGGGCCACCGGAATGGCGGCCAGCCCGCTGGCGAGGGTGGCGGGCAGCCCCGCCCGCCGCAGGCGCACCCCCGCCGCCTCAACGGACACGACGGCCGGGCGCGGCACCCGCAGCACCTCGCGGCGCCCTCCGTCCAGGCGGCGATGCACCCGCACCATGCCATCATCGTCGGACTCCATCCGCACCACCCCCAGGACCTGCGCGGCGTTCAGCGCTGCGGCCAGGAAAGCGGGAAACGAGCCGGTTCCCCGGTCGGCCGAGCGGTCACCGCACAGCACCAGGTCCGGCACGCCGTAGCGCTGGCGCAGTGCGGCGGCGAGCGCGGTAGCCGATTCCTGCTCGCCGCCGACCAGGTCGGCGGGCAGCGGGCCGGCGGATCCGGCCAGCACCTCGACGCGGAGCGCCTCATCCGCGCCGGCGGCCAGGGCGTCCCGCAGCAGCGAGTCCGCGTCGCCAGGACCGACGGTGGCCGCGACCACCCGGGCGTCCCACCGCTGGGCCAGCCTCAGGGCCTGCTCCAGGGCGGCGAGTTCCGATCGGCCCGGCCCGCGGTCGCGCGGATCTGCAGTCAGTATTCCCGTCAGCGGATCGACCTCTGTCTCCTGCCAGGACCAGCCCAGCGCCGCCACGATCACCGACATGCTCCCTCACCCCTTCCGGAACACGACACCGTCGCCGCCAGCGGGGTAGGTCCAGGTGATCGCCCCCTCGCGGTTGCACACCTGGTAGCAGGTCCCGCACTCGAAGCACTGTTCGTAGTTGAACAGGATGCCGCCGTCGGTGGTGGGCACGAACAGGTTGGCCGGGCAGGCGCGCACGCAGTCCTTGGTCGTGCAGGATCGGCACACCTCCGAGTCGACGGTGATGTGCGCGCGTTCCCCGACCCGGAACTCCACGCTCGCCATCCGCCCCTCGAACGACACGCCCGGGTAGCTCATCGATGTCGCTCCCTCATCGGAAAGCCCGTAGTGCTTTCCAGCCGTCCTGCGCCAGATGCCGCAGCCGGACATCATTAAGGCGGACCGAGCGGAAGAACTCCCTCGCCATGCCCAGCTTGGGAACCGGGTTGGTGACGGTGAAGACCTGTTCCACGAAATCGCAGGCCAGACCGGGGTATTCCTGCTGCATCCGGTCGGCGAGCACGATGTCCGCAGCGTTGCGCAGCCGCTTATGGTCAGCGAGGACGAAACACGCCTTCAGCCGGCGCCGGTAACCGGCCAGCCCGCGCGCGGAGGTGTCACCGGCCGCGATCGCCTCGGCCGCGGTCTGGCCGGCCGCGAGCCCCGCGCCCATCGCGAAGTTGACTCCCTCCAGCCACAGCCCGGCGGCCAGGCACATGGACGCCGCGTCCCCGGCCACGAGCATGCCATCGATGGCCAGCCGCGGCATGGCGCGGTAGCCCCCCTCGGGGATCATGTGCGCCGAGTATTCTTTCAGCTCCGCGCCCCGCAGATACGGAGCGATCGCCGGATGCGCCTTCAGGCTCGCGATCAGCTCTTCGGGCCGCACTTTAGCCGCGACCAGCCCGTCGAGTCCGACAACGACGCCCACGCTGACCGTGTCGAGGTTGGTGTAGAGAAAACCGCCGCCAGGGATCCCGCTCGTGCAGCCGAGCATCTCGATGTCCAGGCCCTGGTCGCCTGCCAGCCCGAACCGCTCGTCTATCACCTCACGCGGCAGTGCGAGGGTTTCCTTGGCGCCGAGGGTGGTGTGCGCCGAGTCGGCGCGCGGGAGCAGCCCGGCCTCCTTGGCCAGGAATGAGTTGACTCCGTCGCATGCGATGACGACCTCGGCGCGGATGTCGCCGTCGGGCCGGTCGGTGCGCACGCCGGCGATCCGGCCGGAGGCGTCCCGCAACAGGCTCGTGGCCACCGTCGAGGTGACCAGCCGGGCGCCGGCCGCGACCGCCTTGCCGGCCAGCCAGGGGTCGAAGTCGGCGCGATAGGTGGTCATCCCGTTGTAGGGCGGCCGGTCCCAGGCGCTGGTGCGGAAATCGATCGTCAGCGCCTGGGTGGGCGTCATCAGCATGGTCGAGCGACGGGTCACCCACCGCTGCACTGGCACCTCGTTCCACCACTGCGGCACAAGGTCGTCGAGGATCCGCCCGTACACCACGCCGCCGTACACGTTCTTCGCGCCCGGAAAGGCGCCGCGCTCCAGCAGGACCACGTCGCGGCCGGCCCGGGCAAGTTCCAGTGCTGCGGCCGACCCCGCGGGCCCGGCGCCGACGACCACCGCGTCGACGGTCATCGCGTCATCCGGCATGACTCACCTCTTCAGGCAGGCCCGCCGGCGTCGCCGCCACGCCCAGCCGCTCGGCCAGTTCGGCAAGCACTGCCGGGGCGTCGGCGACGATCCCCAGGTCGGCCATCCGGGTCATGGGGCAGGACGGGTCAGTGTTCACGCTCACCACGTGCTCAGGCGCGCCGAGCCCGCTGACATGCTGTGCGGCGCCGGAAATACCGAACGCCACGTACAGCTGGGGGTTGACGGCCACGCCGGTGGTGCCGATCTGCCGCTCATAGCTCATCCAGCCTGCGTCGGTCACCACCCGGGTGGCGCCCGCACTCGCCCCCAGCGCGCCTGCCACGTCGGCCAGGAGCCGCATCGCGGCCACGCCGTCCGCCCCGGCAGGCACCAGTCCCGCGCCGCCGCCCACGATGCGGCGGGCCTCGGCCAGGTCTGCGGTGCTGGGCTCGGGCTGCAGCACCTTGACGCTCTCGGCGTCGCGTCCGGCATCCAGCTCGGGCAGCGTCAGCACGGTCACCTCGGCCGGTGCTGCCCGCCCGGGACTGCCGCCGCGTCCTGGCCACAGGGTCACAACCACCGGCCCGTCCACGGCCACCCGCACCGACAGGCGGTCGTCCAGCCTGGTCAGCTCGACCTCATCTGGCCCGCACCGAACGGCGCCGGCGAGCAGGACGCGGCCCAGGATCACCGCCAGTCTCGGCGCGAGATCGCGGCCGTCTGGCGAGGCGGGAAGCAGCACCATGTCCACGCCCGACAGGACCGGCGCGAGCGTGCCGGCCAGAGCGGCCGGGCCGACCGAGGACCGTTCCAGCACCCATACCCGGTTCGCCGAGTCCAGCCCTCCCGCAGCCTCGCGCGTCCCCGACCCCACCACCAGCGCGGCCCCGCCCGCCTCGGCCACCGTCTCACCCGCGCCCGCGGGCAGCTGGCCGTCCCTGACCACCACGACCGCGAGGGCACGGATACCGGCGGGCAGGCGGCCACCTGCCCCGTTGGGCGCTGGCATGGTCTTCGCCGGCCCAGTCATAGCGCCACCGCCGCCCGGTGCCCCTCGATCACGGCGGCATGTGCCCGGCGCGGGGAGACGCAATCGCCGACGCGGTGCACTTCGAACGGCGCGTCCTGCAACTCCCCCCACAGAGCATCCTCCGGGGCCTGATGAACCGCGCACACCACCCAGTCACAGTGCCGCTGCGCCGATTCGCCGGTGGGATGGTGCAGGAGGGTGAGTACCACGCCACCGGAGCTGCTGCCGGGGTCTGCGTCATCGGCAGCCACGCCCATCACCACCAGGTCGGTGGCCTGGCGGATCCCCTTGGCATGCGCGCGCACGTTGAAGGTCTCCATGTCCAGGGTGATGCCGAGGTCCTGGCCCACGACCATGCCGGCGGTGATGATCTCCACCGAGCAGCCCCGGTCGGCCAGCACCTCGGCGACACTGGTCGCCTGATGAAAGCCGAGGTCATCGACAACCACCACCTGCCCGCCGGGCTCGACGCGGCCTTCGAGGACGTCGCGGACGTCCACCACGCGAGGATGACCGGCAGCCCAGTACGGCGCTTGCGGCCGCGCCCCGGTCGCCAGCACCACGACGTCGGGCGAATCAGCGCGCACCGACTCGGCCGTGGCCTCCACCCCGGTGCTGACCTCCACGCCGTAGCGCTGGCATTCGGCGGCCAGGTTGCGCACCACGTCGAGGAACTCGGCGCGGGAGGGCACCGACGCGGCCGCGGTGACCTGGCCACCGGTGCGCGGCTGGCGTTCGTACAGCGTGACCTGGTGGCCGCGCTGCGCGGCCGTGGACGCTGCCTGCAGTCCGCCCGGTCCGCCGCCGACCACGATTACCCGCCTGCCCCGGCGGCGCGGCGGCGGGAGGCTGACAGCTTCGCGGCCGGTGCGGGGGTTCTCGATGCAGCCCAGCCACCGGTTCAGGCCCATCCTGCCCACGCATTCCTGGTTGCATGACAGGCAGGTCCGGATCTGGGTGGCATACCCCGCGCGGGCCTTGGCGGCGAAGTCCGGGTCGGCGATCTGGCCTCGCACCACACCGACCAGGTCGCAGTGCCCCTCGGCCAGCGCGCGTTCCGCCTGGACCGGGTCCTTGATCCGGCCCACCCCGATCACGGGCAGCTTGACCGCCCGCCGCATGGCGTTGGCGATGTAGAGGGCGTAGCCGGGCGGGATGCTCATGGACGCCTCGATCATGAACAGCGTCGCGGTGGCCACGCCGATCGAGGTGTTGATGTAGTCGACCTTGCCGGTCGCCTCCATCATCCTGGCCACGTCAACCGCCTCGTCGAGGGTGCTGCCGCCCTCGATCAGCTCGTCGCCGCAGATCCGCACGCCCAGCGCGCGACCGGGGCCGATCGCCTCACGCACCGCATCGACGATCTCCAGCAGGATCTTGGCCCGGCCGGCCAGCGTGCCGCCGTAGGCGTCGGTGCGCTTGTTGGTCGCCGGCGACAGGAATCCGCGCACGATGGAGGAGTGCGAGCACTGCAGTTCTACGCCGTCGAACCCGCCCTCGGCGCAATGCCCGGCGACAGTGCCATAGCCCGCGACGATCTCGGCGATCTCGTGCCTCTCCACGGCCTTGGGCACCTCGCGGAACATCGGGTCGGGTACGGGGCTGGGCGCCCACACGGGCAGCCGGGAGAACATCGACGATGCCTGACCGCCGTTGTGGTTGAGCTGGGCGAAGATCGGCACGTCGTGCGCGTGCGCCGCCGCGGTCATCTGCCGGTAGCCGGGGATGACCGCCCGGTGGAAGCCGTGGATCAGCTTCTCGTAGGGCCAGTCGGTGGGATGAGTCGAGTGCTCCTCGGTGATGATGAGGCCGGTGCCGCCGGCTGCGCGGGCGGCGTAGTAGTCGGCGTGCTGCTGGGTGGGCAGGCCGTCCTGCGCGAAGTTGGTCAGGTGCGCGGAGAACACGATCCGGTTGCGGACGATCACAGGGCCGATCCGCAGCGGCGAGAACAGGTACCGGTAGCTGCTGGTGGCGCTCAACGGCCGCCTCCGGTCACGGTCAGCGCTTGACGGCCGCCGGCAGGACCAGCCCAGTCACCCGCCCGCCCGATGCCCAGCGCGGCCCGGCGCGCCTCCAGCACTGCCTCGAGTACGGTCCTGGGCGCCACGCAATCGCCAGCCCGGGGGGTGCCGGGCCGTTGCCGGTAGAGGCTTTCCTCGGGCAGCCGGTGCCCGCAGTGCACCAGGAACGCGCAGTCCACTGTGCGCTGTTCGCCGGTCCACCGGTCCTCAAGCAGCACATGGTCGCCGGTGACGCCGCGGAGCAGGCTGCGCAGTTCGCGGACCACGCCTGCCCGCTGCAGCCGCGAGTTGGCCTCGGCGAGGTCGCCGGTGATGGCCAATTGCGTGCCGGCGATCTGGTCCTGGGTGACGATCGACGTCGGCCTGTCGTTCGCGGCGAGCAACTCCGCGACACCGACCCCGACCGGCCCGCCGACCGGGTCGAACACTACCGCCCGGCCGGCCGGCAATCGGTCCAGCGCACCGGAGCTCACCAGGCTGATCAGGTCGGCGGCCTCGACCACGTGCGCACCGGGGGCGACGCTGTACTCACGCGGGCCGGGCACTGATCCGGTGGCCAGCACGACTTGAACTCCCCTGGCCAGCGCGTCGTCCAGGTCGGAGGCGGTGACTTCCTTCCCCAGCGATACGTCCACACCGAGCCGCCGCAGTTCCCGCCGCCACCAGTCCACCGCCACGCCGAGCCTTTGCCGGCCGTGCACCAGGGCCGCGGCCACCAGCATGCCGCCCAGCACCGGTCTGCGCTCCGCCATAGTCACCTGGTGCCCGCGCAGAGCCAGCACGCGGGCCGCTTCCATTCCCGCCGGGCCGCCGCCAACCACCAGCACCGGGCTCCGGGTCCCGTCCACGCGGGCGGAGGCATAGCCGATGTCGATGTCGTCGAGTTCGTGGCCGCTGCCCGGCTCGACGACGCAGGTGATGACCGGGTTCCTGTTGTCCCGGACCATGCAGGCCTGGTTGCACAGCAGGCAGGGACGGATGCGGTCCGCTTCTCCACTGCGCAGCCGCGCGACGAGATCCGGATCGGTGATCTGCGCCCGCGTCATCTCGACCAGGTCGGCTGCCCCGTCGCCCAGTGCATCCTGGGCCTGCCCTGGGTCGACCACGCTGCCCTGACACACCACCGGGATGGTGCCGTCCACGGCGGCACGGACCTGCCGGCACAGCTCGACGGCGAAACCCGGCTCCGTGTGCAGGTCGGGCCGGGTGGCCGATACCGAGAAGATTGACCCGCGCACCACCACCAGGTAGTCCACCAGCACGGCCAGCCGCGCCGCCTGCCCGGCGGCCAGTTCCGGCGTCACGCCGGCCCACGGGGCGAGCTCGTCGCAGCACAGCCGTAGCCCCAGGACCCGCCCGGTGCCGAGCGCGCCGCGCACCGCGCGCAGTACGCGCTCGGTGAGCAGCAGACGGTCCGCGCCGTAATCATCGCCGCGCTGGTTGGTCAGCCCGGAATGGAACTGGCGCAGCAGTGCGTGCTGGCCGGCGTTGATCTCGACACCGTCCAGGTCAGATCCGGCGGCCAGCGCCGCGGCGGCGGCGAAGCCGGCGACCAGCGCGTCGATCTCAACGCCGGCCATCTCCATAGGCAGTTCGCGCGATCCCGCGTCCGGCACCCGTGACGGTGCCCACAGCACGGACTGGGAGAAGGCTGAGGAGCCCTGCATCCCAGCATGGCCGAGCCCGGCCAGCACCAGAGCGCCGTGCGTCCGGCAGGCCACGACGGCCTCGGCCCAGCCCGGGCCGCACTCCGCAGCCAACGGCGCGCGCTCGTAAGGCCAGTCCGACGGGTGCACGCTCGCCGTCTCGGTCACGATGACACCAGTACCACCAGACGCCCGCCTGGTGTAGTAAGCGACGTGCCGATCCGAGATCGCCCGGCCTCGCCCGAGGTTGGTCTCGTGCGGCCCGAACATCACCCGGCACGGTGCACGGCGTGGCCCGAGGTCGATGGGCTCGGTCAGGGCCGCGCTCACGTCGTGACCGCCAGGGGGCTGGAATCGCACGGCTTGGCCGGGACGCGGATGGAGGGCATGCCGACATCCACCGCCCGGCGGTGGTGGGAGTGGTCTTTCTCCGCTCGCGGTAGCCCGGCACCGGCGGCTGCCGTGAGCCCGCTGGCACCGTGACCCTTGACGCATTCGGGATCGGGCCCGTCCAGCGGCAGGCCGGTGAAGAACTTCGCCGCCATGCAGCCGCCCTGGCAGGTGCTGAAAGCCGAGCATGACCGGCATGCCCCGCCTGAGGTCTCGGTACGCAGCTGGGCGAACAGCGGCGCGCTGCGCCACACCTCGGCGAAACCGCCGGGTGAGCGCAGGCTGCCCGCCTTGAACGTGTCGTGGATGGCGAACGGGCAGGCATAGACATCGCCGACCGGGTCGATCAGGCAGACCACCCGGCCGGCGCCGCAGAGGTTCAGCCCCGGGATCGCTGTGGCACCCAGCGCGTTGAGGTGGAAGAAGGAATCGCCGGTCAGCACCCGGTCCCCGTGGTCGATCAGCCAGGAGTAGATCTCTCGCTGCTGCTCCGCCGTGGGGTGCAGTTCGTGCCACACGTCCGCTCCGCGGCCGGAGGGACGCAGCCGGGTGATCCGCAGCTGAGCGCCGAACCGGTCGGCGATCCTCGCGAAGTCGTCCAGCTGGCACACGTTGTGCCGGGTCATCACCACGGAGATCTTGAAGTCCGCCATCCCCGCTTCGGCCAGGTTCTCCATCGCGCGCAGCGCCATGTCGTAGGAACCGTGCCCGCGAACCGCGTCATTGACCTGCCTGCTCGCGCCGTCCAGCGAGATCTGCACGTCCACATAGTCCGTGCCGGCCAGGCGCCGGGCACGCCCGGCGTCCAGCCGCAGCCCGTTGGTGGAGAACTTCACGCCGACCTGGCTGGCCACCGCGTAGTCCAGGAGCTCCCAGAAGTCCGGCCGTACCGTCGGCTCGCCGCCGCCGACGTTGACGTAGAACACCTGCATGGCCCGGAGTTCGTCGATCACTGACATCATCTCGCCGGTGGTCAGCTCGTCGGGGTCACGCCGGCCCGAGGACGACAGGCAGTGCGCGCACGCCAGGTTGCAGGCGTACGTCCACTCCCAGGTCAGGCAGATCGGCGCGGCGAGGCCGCCCTTGAACTGCTCGACGAGCGCCGGCACGCGCTCGCTCTGCTGCGGCTCGCCGCCGGTCATCAGCACGGTACCTCGCTAGTGCTTGGCTGCGGAACGATCATGTCGGACGCGGCCAGCGCGGCCAGCGCCCGCAGGTAGACCTCGCGCCGGCCGTCTGGCACGGTGGCCAGGGCATCGGAAACGCAGCGGTGGTTGCCCAGCCCGCGCACGAGGTCGACGAGATCCGGCGCCTTCAGGAACGACAGCCGCCGGGTGCCGAAGTGGTAAGCGAGCGCCCCGAACGGCTCGGGGCGCAGCGCGACAGCCGGGTTGAGCCGGTAGCCGCGGGCGGGCTCGAATGGCGCGGTCATCGCGACAGCACCTCCCCTAGTAGACGCCGCACATGCCATCGATCGAGACTTCCTCGACCAGCAACTCCTCGATGACCCCTGAGTCATCGTCGACCCCTGAGTCATCGTCGATGCCGCGGTCATCGGTGATATCTGCGCAGCGCGAAGCGGTGTCAGCCTGGGATCTGTCGGCTCGGGTGTCCTGCTGCATGGAAATCCTCCTGCGGTGGGTAGCGACGGAACCTGGGCGCGGCTCGACCGGTGGCGCCTGATGTTGGTGACGGTATGGGGCGGCGCGGAGCCTGTCACCATGCTTCCGGCCGTCATCGCCCCGTCCGGTTGGACAGGTACCCGGGCACGCGGGACCCTCGCGGGGCGGCCACAGGCCAGGCGGTACGGGCTCCGGCCTGGCCGGTGCGGGCTGATCGCCAGCTGGCGTGCGCATCTTTCCTGGCGGCTCTGGCCCGGCCCCGCAGGTCGCGGCGCAACCCGTTCGATCGGGCAGGTGACGTCCCCAGCCGGCCCGGGCCGAATGCGGTCGCTGTCGGGCGGAATCGGCGCGCGCGGGTTCC
>Ga0066790_10000657_pt1 | contig 13504 bp, 8 predicted proteins | sample OrgsoiDNA2013050_FD_70963 | JGI IMG/M metagenome (GOLD analysis project Ga0066790, IMG submission 70963) | Permafrost soil microbial communities from the Arctic, to analyse light accelerated degradation of dissolved organic matter (DOM) -... | ecosystem: Environmental > Terrestrial > Soil >...
GGGCGACCTGCTCCGATCCGCTCAGCACCCCCGCGCGGCTGCACCGGGAGGGGATACGCCGGTGACGAAGCTCACGCTCCGCTACGCGGTGACCGCCGACCGCGATCGCCTCCGCGCCCTGGCGGAGCTCGACTCGAGCCTGGCCCCGTCCGGCACCGCCCTGGTGGCGGAGATCGACGGGCGCCTGCGTGCCGCTCTGCCACTTGACGGCGGCCGTCCGATCGCCGATCCCTTCCATCGCGGCGCCGAGCTGATCGAGTTGCTGCGGATGCGGGCCGCCCAGCTCGTGAGCCGGACCGAGCCCGCCCGCTGAGGCGGCCCGAGCTCAGGTGGCGGCGTCGGCCGGCGTGGCCGACGAGTCCTCGGCGTGATACTGGCGCAACAGTCGGCGTTCGCCCTCGCGGTCGGGGAACACGAAGAAGACCAGCGCGGCTCCGATCACGATCGCGATGGCGCCGGCGGCGTAGGCCCAGTTGGCCCCCTGGAGGAACGACGTCTTGGCCGCCGCCGTGATCTGCCCCGCGTAGCGGGGGTATTGCTGGGCGACCGCCTCCGCACTCGAGAACGACTTGGTCAACTCGTTCTGGACGGTGGTCGTGACCTGTGCCCGGTTCGGCGAGGCCGCGACCGTGGCGGCGATCGCCGCAGCGTACCCGGCCGTCAGCAGCGCCCCGAGGATCGACTGCATGATCGCGCCACCGAGATCTCGCTGCAGGTCGGCGGTGCCCGACGCCATCCCGGCACGTTTGACCGGGACCGAGCCGGTGAGCGAATGGGATGCCGGCGTGCCCGCGAATCCCACCCCCGCGCCGATCAGGGCGTAGGCGAGCGCCACGCTCCAGTAGGAGACATTCTCCTTCCACAGCAGGAGCATGGCCAGGAACCCGAGCAAGCAGAAGAAGTAGCCGACCAGTAGGCCGAAGCGCGCACCCCGCGTGTCGACCAGCTTCGCCGAGCGCGGCGCGATCAGGATCATGGTCAGCGCCGCCGGGACGATCGCCGCGCCGGACTTGAGCGTGGAATAGCCGAGCACGTTCTGCAGGAACTGCTGGCCCACGAACATCGCGGCCATCAGCGAGCCGAACACGATCACGCCCGCGCAGGCGGCCACCCAGAAGATCCGCCGGCCGGCGACGTCGAGGTCATAGAGCGGGGACCGAGCCCGGCGCTGCCGGATGACGAAGCCCACCAGGCCGGCCACGCCCACGACTCCGAGGCCGATCGCCAGCGTGCCCCGGTGCGGCACCGGAGCGAAGTTGATCGCCAGCACGATCGACGCGACCAGCACGATCGACAGGATCCCGCCGAGGTTGTCCACCGGGTCGGTGGCCTCGTTGACGTGCGCGGGGACGAAGCGCCAGGCCATGAACAGCGCCAGCAGCGCCAGCGGGAGGGTGAGCAGGAACACCGAGCCCCAGTGGAAATGCGCCAGCAGCAGCCCTGACAGCAAGGGTCCGAGCGCGGAGATTGCGCCCCCCACACCCGACCACAGCGCAATCGACCTCGTCCGCGCGGGCCCGGACCAGAGCGCGGTGATCAGCGCGAGGGTGGTGGGATAGGCCATCCCCGCGGCAACCCCGCCGAACACCCGGGCGCAGAACAGGAACCCGATCGACGGCGCCAGCGAAGCCAGGAGCGAGGCGGGAACCGCCAGCGCAGTGCCGAGGATCAGCATCAGCTTGCGTCCATAGCGATCCCCGAGCGCCCCCAGATAGAGCACCGACGCAGCCAGTCCCAGCGAATAGCCGACGGCCACCAGGTCGAGCGCCAGCTGGCTGGCGTTGAACGCTCGGCCGATGTCGGGCAGCGCCACGTTGGCGACCATCAGATTCAGGTTCGCCACCGCCGCGACCAGGATCAGGGCGGCCAGCACGAGCCCCGGCTGCCGTGGCCCCGCGGGCCGGGCCGGCCCGGCGCCGTTCGCGCCGGGCGGATGGACGGCCGGCGTGGGGACTGGGGCGCGGCTCAAGGGCACGGATTGCCTCCAGTGCGGGGGAACAGGCTCTGTCCCCAGCATCGGCTGCCGGCCCGGACCCCGCATCCTCCGGATCGGATGATGCCTGGGCGGTCAGTATCCCTTCAGCGCAGGACCGCGACGTCGGCTCGGGGTTCGTCCTGACCCTGCCCGGCCGCGGCCTCGTTGCGCCGGTGCTCCCGGCCGCGCTCGATCACCTCGCTGAAGCTCTTGAAGCGGAAGATCACAACCAGCGCGGCGAAACCGAGGGCGGAGCTGAGCACCGCCGTGGCGATCTGCTGGCCCACGGAGAACGCGGCCACCGTCGCCGCGCTCGCGCTGTGCGAGAAGATCGAGACCAGGAGGGCCTGCTGGACACCCGCGCCGCCCGGCGTGAACGGGAACACCGAGGCGACCACCTGTACGCCCAGGACCAGCAGCGCGTTCGAGACGGAGCCGCCGATGTGGAAGGCGTCGAGGAGCGCCCAGTAGGCGGCGAAGCGCGCCACCCAGCTGGCCAGCTGCCAGGTGGCCATCTTCCGGACCCAGACCCGGCGGTCACGCAAGACCGTGAGCCCCTGGCGGACGCGTTGCCAGAAGGCCCGCACCCGCGCCGAGAGCAGCGCGAAGGCGATCAGGAAGCCGATCGCCAGCAGGGTCAGCGCGAACAGGGCGAACCGGGGGTGGGAGGCGAAGAAGCTGATGTCGAAGGCCGGCAGCTTCGAGAAGTCGGGCGGCTTCGGGAACACCCCCTGAGTGAAGGCGAAGCACATGATCAGCACCCCCATCCCCCAGTCGAACACGACACCGGTGGAGAGCGCGGCCGCGATCGTCGGGTAGCTCCCGGACGGAATCGAGACCCGGACCAGGAACAGCTGCACGATGTTGCCGCCCCCAAGGGGAAAGACGTTGTTGACCGCGTACCCGGCCATGTACGCGCCCCAAATGTCCCGCCAGCGAACGCGCTCGTGCGGATAGGCGATCTGGACCGCGTTGTAGATGGCGCGCGAGCGGAGCGTCAGGTAGACGGTGTAGAGCGCCAGCCCGATCAGCAGCGAGGTCCAGCTCAGGTTGGCCAGATGCGAGAAGAACTGGCCGGCCGAGTCCAGGAAGCCGGTGATCGTGCTGCCGACCGATGCCTGATGGTGGAGATAGAGCGGACCCGTGCTCGCGGTGAGGCCGAGGTTGGGGGTGACGGGCGCCGCCATCGACACAAGTTCGCATACTCGGACCGTGAACCGGACCGACGCGCTCGCGTTCACGCCGGACGGGCTTCAGGTGCTCTTTCGGCCCTCGTCAAATAGGCCCGGGGGGCCCGGATCCATCCAGGCCCCCCGGAGAGTCAGGGAAGTGGGGGCGCAGTTCCCTGACCGACACGGGCGAGTTTCCCCGTCCCAAGTTGTACGCAAACCTAAAGATCCTCTTCTCGTTCATGCCCTCAACACGAGAAGCGTACGGCACATAGAAGCTAGCAGTCCGACCGCTCTCGTGGGGAAATAGTCGACGGAGCGCGCTGCGTCTTATTCAAGACTATCGCGCGTCCGTGCCGCGTGTCCCTGGTCCGCTGAAGAACTCCTCGCCGGGCCTCACGGTTCCCGCCGCCTCGGCCTCATGCCGGAGCGTCCGATCGGCCTCGCCGCTCCAGGCGCCGACGGCCAGCATCTCCCGATCGGCGTCCATCGGGCTGCCGCCGAGATCCTTGTTGACGATCCGCGCGCACTTGCGTCCCTCGGCGATCGCGGTGACGATCAGCGACTGCCCGATCCGAGCGTCACCGCAGGCGTAGACCCCACCGGTGGACGTGCGATAGGTCTGCTGGGTGCGGATGTTCCCCCTCCGGTCGAGCTCCAGCCCGAGCTGCGAGACGAGTCCTTCGTGCTCGGGATGCTCGAAGCCGATCGCGATCAGCACCAGGTCCGCCTCGAGCACGAACTCGCTCCCCGGCACCGGCGTCAGATCGCGCGATGAGGTCCCGGTGACCTGGCGGGCGTAGACGTGGCTGACCGCGCCGTCCTTGCCGCCGAAGCCCGTCACCTCGGTGCCCCAGCGGCGGTCGCCGCCCTCGTCGAGCGCGTACGTGGTCGGCGTGCGCTTGGGCGGCAGCGGCCACGGGTGCCGAGGATCCTCGCCTCCCGTGAGGGCCTCGTAGACGTCGAGCATCCGCACGTCGAGGGCTCCCTCGCGATTGGAGTTGGAGATGCAGTCCATCCCCGTATCGCCGCCACCAATCACGATCACCCGTTTGCCGTCAGCGCTGATCGCGGTGCCGGGCTCCGGCGCCCGGGAGCGCCGTCCCTCCTGCGCGGCAACCCAGCGGTTGCGCTGGTAGAGGTAGTCCATGGCCAGGTGGATCCCCGCCAGCTCGCGGCCGGGAGCGTCGATGTCACGTGAGACGCGTGAGCCGATTGTGATCACCAGCGCGTCATGCTCGGCCGTAAGGCGCTCGGTCGGCACCTCGACCCCCACCTCGGCGTCGTAGACGAACTCGATCCCCTCCTGCTCGAGGATCGCGACACGGCGGTCGATGATCGACTTCTCCAGCTTCGCGTCGGGGACGCCGAAGCGCATCAACCCGCCGGGCGCCTCGTCGCGCTCGTACACGGTCACGTTGTGCCCGCAACGATTGAGCTCGGCGGCCACGGCGAGGCCCGCCGGCCCGGCTCCGATCACCGCAACCGTCTTGCCCGTGCGGCGGTCGGGCACCTCAGGCACGACCCAGCCCTCGTCGAACGCACGCTCGACGATCGCCAGCTCGATCTGCTCGATCGTCACGGCGTCGTCGTTGATCGCCAGCACGCAGGCCGACTCGCACGGGGCCGGGCAGACCCGGCCGGTGAACTCGGGGAAGTTGTTGGTCGTATGGAGCTGGTCAATCGCCTCCCGCCACTTGTCGCGGTACACGAGATCATTCCAGTCGGGGATCAGGTTCCCGAGCGGACAGCCCTCGTGGCAGAACGGGACCCCGCAGTCCATGCACCGAGCGCCCTGCTTGCGCAGCTCCTCATCGGGCTGCAGCGAGAAGTACTGCTTGTAGTCGCCCACGCGCTGCTTGGGGTCGCGCTTGTCGAAGCCGACCCGGTGGATCTTCAGGAATGCGCCCAGCTCACCCATCTGCGGGTAGGGCCAGCGGATTGCGGTGCGAGAGGCTCATAGCGGCTGCGGAGGACAGCGAGGACGGCCCGCGAAGGGTACATCACAGGCCCGGTTCGAGCACCGGAGTCCGGTCGATCGGCCGCCGGCGCGGGCATCCGTCCCGCCGGCGGCCTAGAGTACGCGCGCATGGGTGCGATGGGGCGGCTCCAGGGTGCGTGCATCGCGATCTGTCTGGTCGCGGGCGTGGTTGCCGAGGGCGCGGCCGCCGCCACGGCGCCACAGTCCGCCGGCGGGCCGAACGTGCGGCTGGTCGCGTCGCCCCGGCAGGTGCAGGAGGGGCGCGCCACCGAGCTCACAGGCCGGATCATCGATCCACTTGGGCGGCAGCTCGTGCTCCTGTTCCGCAGCGCCTATCCGTATCCCGTGGCCACGCAGATCGGATCGCGGCTGGCCGCGGCCGACGGGTCGTTCTCGTTCCGGGTGACTCCGGACCGGAACACGCGCTACCGGGTGACGCTGGCCGGCACCGCGATCCACGCCGTGACCCAAGTCGGCGTGGCGGGCAGCGTCAAGACCACGGTCCGGGCGCTCCCGCTGGGACGCGCGCGGGTGACGGTCGTCGTCTATCACCCCCGTGACCTGCGGTGGGGAGGGGCGCGGGTCGCCTGGTCGTTCGCCGAGGGCTTCCACGGGCGCTTCTCGGGCCAGGGCGCGACGAGCTCTCGCCAGGCTAGCCCCGGCGCGACCGTGATCAGCCAGACGGTGACGCTGCCGGCCGGGCACTTCCGCTTCCGGGCTTGCTTCCGGGCCCGCGGCGACGGCGCCCTGCTCGATGCCGGCGATCCGCCGGGCTGCCGCGGCCGCGGGTACTCGGGGAGCGGCTCGCTGCCGTTCGGATTCCCGTCGCCGAGAGCGATCTCAGCCGCAGCGTCCTACCTCGCCGGCCGGGCCGGGCGCACTGCGTTCGCGGTCGTCGACAGCGAGGGCCGCGTGTCCGGCGTGCACGAGCATTGGACGTTCGTCTCGGCCAGCGTCGTGAAGGCGATGCTGCTGGTCGCCTACCTGCGCAAGCTCCACGCGCAGGGACAGCACTCCATCGACGGCTACTCCAACTCGTTCCTGTACCCGATGATCAACCAGTCCGACAACTCGACGGCGACCACCACCTGGTCAATCGTTGGCGACGGCCGCCTGTACGCCCTCGCCCATGCCGCGGGCATGACCGATTTCTCCATCGTCGGCATCTGGGCCAACGCTCAGATCAGCGCCGCCGACCAGGCCAGGTTCTTCTTCGAGATGGACTCGCTGATCCCGCGCGAGTTCGTCGGCTACGCCCGCAGCCTCCTCTCCACGATCGTCGGGTACGAGAGCTGGGGCATCCCCGCCGTCGCCCGCGGGCACCGCTACGCGGTCTTCTTCAAGGGCGGCTGGCGCGGTACCGCGCTCGGCCAGCTCGTGCACCAGATCGCGCGGCTCGAGCGGCCCGACCACTCCTTCGCGATGGCCGTGATGACCGACGCGGACCCGTCGATGGGCTACGGGATCGGCACCATCGAGGGGCTCACGAACGTGCTGCTCACGACCCGGTAACGGCGAGGCCCCACACCGATGTCCGACTCGTTCACGATCCGGCCCAGTGGGCCGTTCTCGCTCACGGCCGCGGCCGAGTTCGGCTTCGGCCCGACGGAGGGGCGGATGCAGGCCTTCGACGGAGCGATGCGACTCGCGTTTGCCGTCGACGGCGGCTCCGGCTACGCCGGAGCCGTTCTGCGCCAACCGAACGCGCACGGCCCGGTGGAGCTACTGATCGAGACGACCGGCGGCGCCGACCCGGAGGTGGCCGCCGCGCAGGCGGCCCGCGTGGTGTCGCTGGATCACGACGGAGAGGAGTACGTGCGGGTGGGCGATCGGGATCCGGCGATCGGCGGGCTCCAGCGCCGGCATCCGGGGCAGCGGCCGGTGCTGTTCCACTCGGCCTACGAGGGGGCCGCCTGGTCGATCATCTCGGCCCGCCGCCCCGGAGCGCAGGCCGCCGGCGTGCGCGACGCGATCGGCGAGCGGCTGGGTGCGACGTTCGAGCTCGACGGCCGGACGCTGCACGCGTTCCCGCAGCCGGAGCGGCTGCTCGAGCTGGCGCCGGACACGCCAGGCCTCACGCCCGAGAAGGTCGGCCGCCTGGGCGGCGTCGCCGAGGCCGCGATCGCCGGCCGGCTCGACGTGGCGCACCTGCAGGCCATCGGTCCCGAGCGCGCCTACGAGGAGATCCAGCAGCTCAAGGGCCTCGGCCCGTTCTATGCCGGCCTGGTGGTGCTCCGCGCCAGCGGCTTCGCCGACGCCATGCTCCAGGTCGCCGAGCCGAAGCTGCTGGCGCACGCGACGCGCCTCTACGGCCTCGACTCGCCCCTGACGCTTGAAGGGCTGACCGAGCTGGCGGAGAGCTGGCGGCCGTTCCGGACCTGGGTCGGGGTGCTGATCCGGCTCGCCGGCGACCGCAGCCGGCGCGAGAGCGGCTGAGCGCGCCTCAGGCTTCGACCGCGGCGCCGCGCTGCGCGGCCTCGGCGAGCGCGCGCTTGTAGTCGCGCGGCATCACCTTCACGAACCGTTGGCGAGCAACATCCCAGGACGCGAGCACGTTGCGGGCCACGATCGACCCGGTGCGCTGCGCATGCTCCTTGATCAGCGACCGCAGCTCCGAGGCATCCTCGTCGGTGAGCGCTTCGGGGTCGACCAGCTCGGTGTTGCAGCGTCTGGCGAAGCGGCGGTCGACGTCGTACACGTAGGCAACCCCGCCGCTCATCCCGGCCGCGAAGTTGCGCCCGGTCGGCCCCAGCACGACCACGCGGCCACCGGTCATGTACTCGCAGCCATGGTCGCCCACGCCCTCCACGACCGCATGCGCGCCCGAGTTGCGCACCGCGAACCGCTCGCCCGCCAGCCCGCGGAAGAACGCTCGGCCGGCGGTGGCGCCGTAGAGCACCGTGTTTCCGACGATCATGTTCTCCTCGGCGCGGAACAGAGCCGACTCGGGCGGCCGGACGGTGACGATCCCGCCCGAAAGTCCCTTGCCGGCGTAGTCGTTGGTTTCGCCGCGCAGCAGCAGCGTCACCCCGGGGGCCAACCAGGCGCCGAAGCTCTGCCCGGCCGAGCCGGAGAAGGAGATCTCGATCGCGTTCTCCGGCAGTCCAGCGACACCGCGGCGCCGGGCGATCTCGCCGGAGAGGATCCCGCCGACGGCGCGGTTGACGTTGCGGACCGGTACGGGTCCGAGCCGGACGGGCTCGCCCCGCTCGAGCGCGGGCGCGCACTTGCGGACCAGCTCCCAGTCGAGCGCGTCGTCGAGGACCGGGACCTGGGGGCGGCTGCGGTGACGCGGCGCGCTGGCCGGCACGTCGGGCGTGCTGAGGATCATCGTCAGGTCCACCCCGCGCGCCTTCCAGTGGTCGATCGCCTCGTCCATCTCGAGCAGATCGGCGCGGCCGATCATGTGGTGGAAGCGGCGCACGCCCAGCGAGGCCATGATCTCGCGGACTTCCTCGGCGATGAACATGAGGTAGTTGACCACGTTCTCCGGGGTGCCGCGGAAGCGCCTGCGCAGCTCCGGATCCTGTGTCGCCACGCCGACCGGGCAGGTGTTCAGGTGGCAGACCCTCATCATGATGCAGCCCAGCGCGATCAGCGGGGCGGTCGAAAACCCGAACTCGTCGGCGCCGAGCAGCGCCCCGATCACCACGTCGCGCCCGGTCTTCATCTGCCCGTCGACCTCGACCGTGATCCGCGAGCGCAGATCGTTGAGCAACAGCGTCTGCTGGGTCTCGGCCAGCCCGATCTCCCAGGGCACGCCGGCCGCCTGGACCGAGGACTGCGGCGAGGCGCCGGTGCCGCCGTCGTGGCCGGAGATCGTGACGTGGTCGGCGTTGGCCTTGGCCACCCCGGAGGCGACCGTGCCCACCCCGACCTCGGAGACCAGCTTGACCGAGACCGAAGCGGTCGGGTTGGCGCAGCGGAGGTCGTAGATCAGCTGCTTGAGGTCCTCGATCGAGTAGATGTCGTGGTGCGGGGGCGGCGAGATCAGGCCCACGCCCGGCGTGGAGCTGCGGATCTTGGCGATGTACTCGTCGACCTTGTGTCCGGGCAGCTGCCCGCCCTCGCCGGGCTTCGCGCCCTGGGCCATCTTGATCTGGAGCTGGTCGGCGTTGACCAGGTAGTGGATCGTGACGCCGAAGCGGCCGGAGGCGACTTGCTTGATCGCCGAGCGCCGGAGATCGCCGTTGTCATCGGGGATGTACCGGCTGGGGTCCTCGCCGCCCTCGCCGGTGTTGGACTTGGCGCCAAGGCGGTTCATGGCGATCGCCAGGGTCTCGTGGGACTCGCGTGACAGGGCGCCGAGGCTCATCGCGCCGGTGGTGAAGCGCTTGACGATCTCCGTTGCCGGCTCGACCTGGTCCAGCGGCACCGGCTCCCTCGCGATGCGCAGCTTCATCAGCCCGCGCAGTGCCGCCTTGCGCACCGAGTCCTCGTTGACCATGCGCGCGAACTCCGCGTACGTGGTGGCGGAATCGCCGTTCTGGCCGCGCACCGAGTGCTGAAGCTTGGCGATCGTGTCCGGGTTCCAGATATGGGTCTCCCCGTCGCGGCGCCACTGCAGGACGCCGCCCACCGGGAGCACCTCACGGTCGACGCGCGGATAGGCGCGGAAGTGGCGCTCCATGGCCTCGGTCGAGAGCACGTCCATTCCAATTCCGCCGATGCGGGAGGCGGTGCCGGTGAAGTGGCGCGCGATCAGCTCCGGCTCCAAGCCGACGGCCTCGAAGATCTGGGCGCCGCAGTAGGACTGGATCGTGGAGATCCCCATCTTGGAGATCGTCTTTAGTAGCCCCTTCCCGATCGCCTTGACGATCCGCTTCTCCGCCTCCTCGCGATCGAGATCCACCGGGAGCAGGGAGCGGTCGGCCAGCTCGTCGAGGGACTCGAACATCAGATACGGATTGATCGCGGCCGCGCCGTAGCCGATCAGGGTCGCCATGTGATGGATGTCCCGCGGCTCGCCGGACTCGATCACCAGGCCCGTGCGCAGGCGGGTCCCGCGTCGGACGAGATGGTGGTGAACTGCGGCCACGGCCAGCAGCGACGGCATCGCCACCCGCTCGGGACCGAGGTTGCGGTCGGACAGGATCAGGATGTTGGCGCCGTGATCGACGTGGTTGGCCGCCTCCTCGCAGACGATATCCAGGCGCGCAGCCATGCCGTCCGGGCCCTGCTCGATCGGCCAGGTGATGTCGATCGTGGCGGCATCGAACACGTCGTGCGAGACCTGACGCAGCTTCTCGAGCTCGTGGTTGCGCAGGATCGGCTGGTCCATGACGAGCTGATGGGCCTGGTCCGGAGACTCGGCGAGCAGGTTGTGCTCGGCGCCGACGCCGGCCTGGAGGCTCATCACGACCGACTCGCGGATCGGGTCGATGGGCGGGTTGGTGACCTGCGCAAACAGCTGCTTGAAGTAGGAGAACAGGGGCGGCTGGCGATCAGAGAGCACGGCCAGAGCCGCGTCGTTGCCCATGCTGGCGACCGGCTCCTCGCCCTTGCCGGCCATCGGGGCGATGATCATGCGCAGATCCTCCTGCGAGTAGCCGAAGGCGAGCTGCCTGGAGCGCAGCGGCTCGATACGCGGCTTCAGCGGCTGGCGCTCGGGCAGATCGTCGATGTGCACCACCGAGCGCTCGTACCACTCGCCGTAGGGCTTCCGGCGCGCGACGCGACGCTTGACCTCTTCGTCCTCGACGATCCGGCCCTCCTCGAGGTCGACGAGGAACACTTTGCCGGGGGCAAGCCGGCCCTTGCGCTGGATGTGCTCGGGAGCGACCGTCATCACCCCGGTCTCGGAGGCCAGCACCACGTAGCCCTCGGTGTCCTGCACCCATCGTCCCGGCCGGAGGCCGTTGCGGTCGAGCACGGCGCCGGCCAGGCGGCCGTCGGTGAACACCACCGCCGCCGGTCCGTCCCAGGGCTCGATCAGGCAGGAGTGGAAGTCGTAGAAGCCCTGTACGTCGGGGTCGAGATCGGTTCGCGTCCGGTAGGCCTCGGGCACCATCATCATCACCGCGTGCGGGATCGTGCGGCCGCCGAGGACCAGCAGCTCGAGCACGTTGTCGAACGTGGCCGAGTCCGAGCCACCGTCGCGGACCACCGGGATCACCTTGTGCAGGTCATCGCCGAACAGCTCAGAGGCCAGCTGTGACTCGCGCGCCCGCATCCAGTTCACGTTCCCGCGCAGGGTGTTGACCTCGCCGTTGTGGGCGATCATCCGGAACGGGTGGGCCAGCTCCCAGCTCGGGAAGGTGTTGGTGGAGAAGCGCGAGTGCACGAGCGCCAGTCGGGTCGCCACGCGCGGGTCGCGCAGGTCGGTGAAGTAGCGCGGGAGCTGCGGTGCGGTCAGCATCCCCTTGTAGACCAGCGCGCGCGAGGAGAAGCTCGGCAGCGCGATCTCGCGGCCACCCTCGCTCTCGATCACGCGCCGGATCACGTACAGCTTGCGCTCGAATGCGTCCTGGCCGGTGATGTCGTCCGACGCTCCGACCAGCACCTGCCGGATCACCGGCGCCGACAGGCGGGCGGTGTCGCCGGCGTAGCGCTCGTCCACAGGGACGTCGCGCCACCGGATCACCTGCTGGCCCTCGGAGGTCACCGTCTCCTCGACCAGCTGCTCGAGCTCGGCGCGCCGCTCGGGATCGGTTGGCAGGTAGCAGACGCCGACGCCGTAGCGTCCGGGCGGGGGCAGCCCGACCCCGGCGACCGCCCGGATGAACGCGTCGGGGATCTGGATCAGGATGCCGGCGCCGTCGCCGGTGTTGGGGTCAGCCCCCTCGGCTCCTCGATGCTCGAGGTTCCCGAGCGCATCGAGCGCCTTCTCGACCACCGCGTGGCTCGCCTCGCCCCACAGCTTCGCCACCAGCGCGATGCCACAGGCATCGTGCTCGTTGTTGGGGTCGTAGAGGCCAGTGGCCCCGGGTGGAGCGAGACGGTGCATAGAAGAAGTGCTCGGGGACGGGGAACACTGCGCGAGGCGGACGCAAATCGTATCAGCGCGAGGCAGCCCGGCGCCCGCGATCGGGCCCCGCCTCGTGCGGGAGAGTGGGCCATCCGGCCAGTGAAACCACGCCTGGGGGCGTCGGGAAACTACGGTGGCAGCGACCGCCCGCGTGAGCGAACCTGTATCCGCGATGGCGGCGAGCGGGTGTGAGAAGAGCTGAGATGTTCCGGCGACGGCGAGAGAGCATCGCCCCCTGTCGCCCGGTCCACCGGGTGGAGCCCGGGCGCGGCCAGGGCACGCAACGACCGCACGGGGCGCCCCATCGCGGGTGGCGCTGGCCGCTCACGCCGCGGCCGCACCGTCGACGGCCAAGCTGAGAGTATCCCGGGCGCCGGCATGCGACCGAGGGCGCCCTCAAAGGACTCGATGGACGGGCTGCGCCGGCGGACCGCCGAGACGGTGGGCCGCCAGGCGGAACGGCCGCTGGTCGCGCGGTGGGTCGACTACCTGCGCCGCTGCCTGGCGCTGTTCGTCCGCCGCCGGCCGGCACTTCTCGGTGCTGGGCAACGTCGTGATCGGGACCGCGTTCTGGACCTGGACGCCGTCGATCCTGCTGGGGCGCCGCGCCGATTGGCGCCGCCTGCTGCCCGCCGGGCTGATCACCGCGCTCCTGTTCGCGGCCGCCGGTATCTGGGCGGCCGTGTTCGTGCCCCGACCAGATCGCCAGCTACACACACCGCTACGGGCTCGTCGGGGTGGCCCTGGCGCTGGTCTCCTACCTGGCCGTGCTGGGCCTGATGGTGGTGACCGGGATCGTGATGGGAGCGGCCATCGATCAGGGCCGGCAGAGCCCCGCCGAGTCCGGTCACGCACCGTAGCCATACCTCTCTCCCGGCGGCCTTGCCACAATCGCCCGCGATGTTCCGCCGCCCCAGCCTCGCCGCGGTCCTCGGCGCTGCCGCCCTGGCGCTCGCCGGCGCCGCCGCGGCCCTCGCGCCGAGTTCGGCCTCGGCGCAGTCCTCGCAGACGATCGCCGTGGAGCCGTTCACCTCCAAGATCTCGGCCTACGCGGGCCTCGTGGTGTGGAGCCACTGGGACGCGGCCGGCGGCGCCTACCGGCTGATGGACCATTACCGGGGGCGCAGCGAGGTGCTCCCGATCGCGCCGCGCAGGGTGCCCTTCGACGTGGATCTCGGACCGGACGCGCGCGGCCGCGTGGTCGCGGTGTACTCGCGCTGCTCGCGGGAGCGAGCGGTCTGGGTCCTGGGCGCGGGCACACCCACCCCCCTCCCGTCCGGATGCGTTCTCTACCGCTACGACTTCACCACCCGGCGCGAGGGCCGAATCGGCGGCATCGTGGGCTCGGGCTCGTTCTACCTGCCGACCATCTGGCACGACGAGATCGCGTATGTGAGGACCCGCGGATCCGG
>Ga0066790_10000661_pt1 | contig 13448 bp, 12 predicted proteins | sample OrgsoiDNA2013050_FD_70963 | JGI IMG/M metagenome (GOLD analysis project Ga0066790, IMG submission 70963) | Permafrost soil microbial communities from the Arctic, to analyse light accelerated degradation of dissolved organic matter (DOM) -... | ecosystem: Environmental > Terrestrial > Soil >...
GACCAGATCGTTGGCGAACGCGACGTGGCGGCGGTTGTCGACACCTCGCTTGTGGAGATTAACGACTTCCTCAACAACGGCCTGTGCAGTGCCGGCCCGGATCGTGCCAAGTCGGCATTGGCCAAGGGCGTGCCGGTGATCTTCGCGCCAGGCAATGCCGACTTCATGGTGGCCGGCCCGATCGACATGGCCAAGTCGATGTTCCCCAACCACCGGTATCACATGCACAACCACGCGCTGACGGCGGTTCGCACCGAACCCAGCGAACTCCAGGCGCTGGCAAAGCACATGGGTGGCCTGATCGCGGATGCCAAGGGCCCGGTGTCGTTCTTCGTGCCACTCAAGGGCTTCTCGCACCATGACAGTCCGGAAGGTCACCTGCACGACCCGTCGCTGTGTCCGGTGTTCCTCGATGCCTTGAAGACCGCCTTGCCGAAGTCGGTCGTCCCGCGCGAATTCAACTGCCACATCAACGACGCGCAGTTCGCGGATGCGATCGTCGAGCAGGTGTTGGCTTACACCAAAGACCGAAAGTCGGCCACGGTGTAAAGGTACTCGGTGCACGCCGGACCGTTTGCGTGCACCGCTTCTTGAGTGTCTCGGGGCGCTCGCCGCGTCCACGCCCCATTGGCTCTACTCCGAGCTTCTACCCACATGAATCCCCAACGCACCCAGGTCGCCATCATCGGCGGCGGACCGTCTGGCCTGTTGCTAGGCCAGCTGCTGCACAGGGCTGGCGTGGACAACGTGATCCTGGAGCGGCAAAGCGCCGACTACGTGCTCGGTCGCATCCGCGCCGGCGTGCTGGAACAGACCACGGTGGACCTCCTCGATTCGGCTGGTGTCGGCGCGCGCATGCGCAGCGAAGGTCTTGTTCACGGGGGCTTCGAACTTGGATTCGGCGGAGAGCGTCACCGCATCGATCTGCACGGGCTGACAGGCGGCAAGCAGGTGACGGTATACGGCCAGACCGAGGTGACACGCGATCTGATGCAGGTGCGAACGGCACTCGAGCTGCCGATCGTCTACGAGGCGAGGGACGTGGTCTTGAACGGCTTCGATGGCGAATCGCCGGAGGTCACATACGTGGACGGCGTCACGCACACGCTGCGGTGTGACTACATTGCAGGTTGCGACGGTTACCACGGTGTGAGTCGCGCGAGTGTTCCTGAGCAGGCTGTGACCTGCCATGAGCGCGTCTATCCATTCGGATGGCTGGGCATTCTGGCCGACACGCCGCCGGTGTCGCACGAACTCATCTACGCCAACCACGCACGTGGCTTTGCCCTGTGCTCGATGCGATCGCCGACGCGCACGCGCTACTACGTGCAATGCTCGCTGGAGGACAAAGTCGAGAGCTGGAGCGACGACGCGTTCTGGGACGAACTGCGTGCTCGCCTCGATCCGGAGACAGCCGAGCGCTTGGTGACAGGGCCGTCGATTGAGAAAAGCATCGCGCCACTGCGAAGCTTTGTCGCCGAGCCGATGCGCTTCGGCCGCCTGTTCCTGGCGGGCGACGCGGCCCACATCGTCCCACCCACCGGAGCCAAGGGCCTGAACCTGGCCGCCTCCGATGTTTACTACCTGTCGCGAGCACTGATCGAGCGCTATGCCGAACGCAGCCAACACGGCCTCGACGCCTACTCGGCGACTTGCCTGCGGCGAGTTTGGAAGGCCTCGCGCTTCTCGTGGTGGTTCACTTCGCTGATGCATCGGTTCCCGGATGCGGGGACGATCGGCCAGAAGTTGCAGTTCGCCGAACTCGACTACCTGGTCGGCTCGATGGCTGCCTCCACCACGATGGCGGAGAACTACGTCGGCCTTCCGTTCGACTCGGGCAGGAAATGACATGGACATCGACAATCTGATTGCCATCGACACGCACACCCACCTGGAGGTGTCGTGCCGCAACCCGTTCGACAACTACGGGGAGGAGTACGACCGCGCGGCTGACAAGTATTTCCGGTCGAGCAGGCGACCAACGATGGACGAAACGCTGGCCTACTACCGAGAGCGAAAGGTCGGATTCGTCAACTTCACTGTCGACGCCGAAGCGCAACTGGGGCGGCAACGCATCAGCAATGAAGAGATCGCGGAAGCGGCGATGGCCAACAGCGACATCATGATCGCGTTTGCCAGCATCGATCCGCACAAGGGCAAGATGGGTGCGCGCGAAGCGCGAAGGTTGATCGAGGAGTTCGGCGTCAAGGGCTTCAAGTTCCACCCGACCGTGCAAGGCTTCGAGCCGCAGGATCGCATGGCCTGGCCGATCTACGAAGTCATCAACGAGTTCCAGCTCCCCGCCATCTTCCACAGCGGGCACTCAGGTATCGGCTCGGGCATGCGTTGCGGCGGCGGCTTGAGGCTGCAGAACTCGAACCCGATGCTGTTGGAGGACGTGGCCATCGCATTTCCCGACATCCAGATCGTCATCGCGCATCCGAGCTGGCCGTGGCAAGACGAAGCGATTTCTCTGGCGATGCACAAGCCCAACATCTGGATCGATTTGTCAGGCTGGAGTCCCAAGTATTTCCCGCCGCAGCTGGTCCAGTACGCGAACACGCTGCTCAAGGACCGCATCTTGTTCGGCAGCGACTACCCGCTGATCACGCCCGATCGCTGGATGAAGGACTTCGCTGAAGCGGGCTTCAAACCCGAGGTCCAGCCGTTGATCCTGAAGGAGAACGCCATGCGACTCTTGAAGCTCGTACCGAAAGAAGGCCGGGCCCAATAACAGTCGTCGCGAATCGCCGGTTCAGGGATCGGTCGCCCACGCGAGGTCCGGCGCCCGCCGATGCCAGTCCGTTGCATGCTGGAAGGCGGAGCCAAGTGCCAACAGGCGCGCCTCAGCGCCTGCCTGCCCGACGAGCTGTATTGCGACCGGCAATCCGAGCGCGTCGAAGCCCGCCGGCAAAGTCAGCGCGCAACCGCCGACATGGTTGACCCAGCGCGTGAACTGTCCCAGCGGCGATCCGCGTTCGTCGACCGAATCGAGAGCCGGCGCGCTGCAATGCACGGTCGGCAGGAGCAGCACCTCATCGGCCGGCAGCCACCGCCGAAAGCGCTCGCTGGCTTCGACGCGCGCGGCGCGAGCGACGGCGATCGCGCCCGAGTCCGCCACGCGCGCTTGTTCGAAACGACGCTGCAAGTCCGCTCCGAATGCGCTCGGGTCCGTCTCGAACCGCGCGCGGTGTAAGGTCCAAGCTTCAGCACCGATCAATGTTCCGGCATCGCGCGTCAGGTCCACCAGCGCGAAAGGTGGCGCGCTCTTGGACAGATGTGCCCCCAGGCGAACGAAGAGATTCGCCGCCTCGTCGAGCGCGCGTTGGACGGCGGGTTCCACCGGGACCGGATAGGCTGCGCTGTCGAACACGGAGATGCGCCAGCCACTGGGCGCTTGCATCGGCGCCAGGCTGGTTCCCGTCAGTACCTCGAACAGTAGCGCACAGTCATCTGCGGTTTGCGCCATCGGGCCGACGCTGTCGTACGACGGGGCCAAGGGAAACACGCCGTCTTCCGGGATCAGGCCGAAGGTGGTCTTGAGTCCTGTGATGCCGCACAACGCTGCCGGCATCCGTATGGAGCCCGCGGTGTCACTGCCCAACGCCGCCGGCACCATGCGAGCTGCCACCGCGACCGCCGAGCCACTGCTCGATCCACCGGCCACGCGCACGATCCGGCCGTCCCAGGGGTTGCGTGGCGTGCCCAGCGCGGCGTTGATGCCCCAGCCGCCAAAGGCCAGTTCGACCATCTGGGTGTGGCCGACGATGCAGGCCCCGGCATCCAGCAATCGCTGGACCGCGGTGGCGGTTTGCGTCGCCCTGCGCGCCGAGAACATCGGTGTTCCGACGCTGGCGATCTCGCCGGCAAGGTCGAAGCAGTCCTTGATCGCGATGTTCCATCCGTGCAGTGGGCCATCTGCTACCGAAGGCTGCCCGGTGGGTCCGACCCGGACAAACGCGTGAAGTGCATTGTTCAGACGATCGAAGGGCTCCGGACATGTTTGCGATGAACTCATCGCTTCGGTGGTGGGTCACCCGTGCCGCCACTCAGCCGATACCCCACCGGCAGGAGTTGCAACCCGAGGCGCTGTTCGATCTCGCCCCAGATGCCGCGCGGCATCAACAGGGCAAACAGAAGAGCGGTCGCGCCGAGGCCTATCAGGTATGCCACACCGGTGGCACCGAACAGGGTCTCCATGGTGAAGAACAGAACCGCGCCGAGGATCGGGCCTTCGTAGGTGCCGATGCCGCCGACCAGCACCATGAAGATCATGTAGGCCGTCCATTGCACGCTGAAGTACGTCTTGGGCTGAAACGTGATCGAGCTCGCCACCCAAAGCGCTCCGGCCGCAGCACACCCGAATGCCGACAGTACGAAGATGAGTCGCTTCGATGCGAGCACCCGAACGCCCACCGAGGCGGCGGCCTCTTCGTTGTCGCGAATGGCCTGCGCTGCCGTTCCCATCTTGCCGCGCAGCATGACGAACACCAGCCAAGCCAGAGCCGCCATGGTCGCCAACGCAGCCCAGTACGTGTATGCACGCCGATCTTCTGCGGAATAGCGCTGCAAGGCGATCAGCGAGGTGCCGGTCTCACCCTGGACGAGGTTGTCCAGGTTGACCAGGAGGTGCAGCAGTTCGGCAAGGACCCACATTCCGATTGCAAACTCTCCACCCCGCAGCCTTAGCATGAAGGCGGAAATCGGCAATGACAGTACACCCACCAACGCGGCTGCCAGCAGCAGGGCCAGATACGGGCTGACGCCGAAATCAGCCAAGCGTACAGTGGCATAGGCACCCAGGCCGAAGAACGCCTGTTGACCGACTGACAGCAAACCGGCATAGCCGGCCAAGGCGTTCCACATCAGCGCCAGGATGCCGTAAACGAACAACGTCGTCAGCCGCTCGACGACATTGGCTGACAGGAACAGCGGGGCTAAGGCGAGCAGCAGTTGGGCAGCGACGACCAGGGAAACGGTCGCGATCGAAGGTGCCGTCCAACGTGTGACGCGGGATGTTGTCGAGGTTGTAGTCATGGTCATGGCATGGTGATCCGCGGACGCAGCGTTCGGAACCAGCGGCGGACGCTGTCGGCGACGTAAACCCGCGCGAGCAAGACGACCAAGAAGGTCACATGGCCGGTAATCAGGAAGCCCTGTGAGTGGATCTGCGCACCAATGCTTTGGGCGATACCTAGAACAATGCCACCGATCAGCGTTCCCCAAAGAGAACCCGCGCCACCGATGACCACGGCTTCGAACGCAAAGATCAGCTGTTGTGGCCCGGTGTATGGATCGAAGGTGGCTCGCATCGCCAGGAAGGCACCGGCGATGGCCACCGTCGAAATGGCGATCGCAGTAGAAGCCGCATAGACCGACCGGGCATCGACTCCGACCAGCTGTGCCGTGTCGGCATCGTGCGCAGCGGCACGGATTCGCCGGCCCAACGCAGTACGAACCAGCATCAGATGCAGGCCCCCCAGAAGGCCGACGGCAATCACCAACGTCAATACGGAGAGCTGGCCGACGATGACGCCACCCGGCAGCGTCCAGCTGTCGTAGCTCAGCGTGTCAATGTAGGGGGCCAACGAGCGAGTATCGGCGCCAAAGCTCTGGAACATCGAGTTGTCGAGCACGCTGGCAACGCCAAACGTGCTGAGCAAAGGCAACAGTGCCCCGGAGCGTGCACTGCGCTCCAGCACCAAGCGATGCAGCACCCACCCCACCAACGCCATCACGGGCACCACGGCGACGAGGCCCAGCAGTGGGTGGATGTCGAACCGCTCGGCCAGCAGGAACAACAGGTAGGCGGAAAGCACAGCCAGGCTGCCGTGTGCCAGGTTGATGATCCGCATCACACCGTACATAAAGGACAAGCCGCAGGCGAGCAGGGCGTAGTAGCCCCCGAGCATCAAGCCCTGCACCAGTTGATTGAGCCAAATCATGTAGTTAGGGCCTCGTGTGCGGCGGGGGTGCGATGTCCGAAGTAGTACGCCATGACCTGATCGCGGGTCATCTCGTCGGCGCGCCCGCTGGCGACGACCTTGCCTTCAAGCATGCACACGATGCGATCGGCCACTGCGAAGGTGCGCTGCAGGTCCTGCTCAACGAGCACAACCGTCGTGCCTTGGGCCGCGCCCTTGCCCGTGCTCTTTCCCATCAGCGTGCGTAGAGAGTCATAGACGCCTTGCACGGCCAACGGTGACAGACCGAGAGACACTTCGTCCAGCAGCAGCACCCGAGGATTCGTCATCAACGCGCGGCCAATGGCCACGGCCTGCTGCTGACCGCCCGACAAGGTGCCGGCAGCCGCTTTCAATTTGGGTTTGAGCTGCGGAAACGCTTCGAGCACGGTGCTCAGGTTCCAGCGGCCATCGCGCTTCGCAGAAAGGGCGACGAGCAGGTTCTCTTGCACAGTCATCGCGGGGAACAGCTTGCGCCCCTCAGGCACCAGCGCCAGTCCGGCTGCGGCCCGACGGTGCGCCGGCAGCGCGCTCACGTCTAGGCCGTCGAAGACGATGCGGCCAGCAGCCAGCGGATGCACGCCCGCCAGCGTTCGAAGCAGCGTCGTCTTGCCAGCACCGTTGGCGCCGACGAGCGCCAGCGTCTCGCCCTGCTCGATCTCCAGGCTGATGCCTTGCACGGCCGTCAGCAGGCCATGCCTGGCCTCCAGGCCATCGATCTTCAGCAGGCTCATCGTCCGCCCCCGAGGTAGGCATCGACGACGCTGGCATTCGCTAGCACTTCCTTCGGGACGCCCTCGGCGATCACACGACCGGCGTCCATGCAGACCAGCCGTTGGGCCACTTGCAGGAGGACATGCACGATGTGCTCGATCCAGACGATCGCAATGTCGCGAGTGTGCAGAACGCGGATGGTCTGCACCAGTTCGGTGGCCTCGCCGTCGGTGAGACCGCCGCCGATCTCGTCGAGCAGAAGTACACGCGGATTGGTGGCCAGTGCGCGCGTGAGTTCGAGTCGTTTGCGATCCAGCAGCCCGAGCGTCTCGGCACGCCGGTTCGCAACCTTCGTCATACCGCACAGAGCAAGTGCATCGATGCACCGGTCGTAAGCATCGGCCCGCTTGAAGCCACCGCCGTGCGTGGCCGCGGTGAACACGTTCTCGAATACCGTCATGCCGCCGAACGGCTGCGGCACTTGATGGGTCCTTGCGATGCCCATCCGGCAGCGCCGGGCAGCGTCGAGCGCCGATACATCTGCCCCTCGAATGCAGATCGTGCCGGCGGATGCGCCTTGAGAGCCAGACAGCACGCTCAAGAGTGTCGTCTTGCCGGCCCCGTTCGGCCCGACGATGCCAATGGCATCGCCGCGCCGCACCTCGAAGTCCACGCCGTCGAGAACGACCAGGGCGCCGTACTGCTTTCGGAGGCCTCGCGCCGAAAGGAGCGTATCTTGAGAGGGCATGGCGCCGGGACGCTGCGAGGCTTCAGGCGAACGGAAGGAGCTTGGCGCCAACCGGCACATTGAGATCGGTGGCGTTCTCGGTGACGACGTAGTCGAACTTGTACTTCGATCCCGCCGCCGCCTTGACCCACTGGGTGCCGATGATCGACGTGTTTGACACGTTGGGCACCGGGCCCTTGGTGAAGTCGACCTTGCCGATCATGGTCGTGACCTGCAGCGTGCTTAGCGCCTTGGCAACGTTCGCCTTGTTCTTCGGGTCGGCGCTTGTCTTCAAGGCCTCGAAGCCGGCATCCAGCAGCGCCATCGTGGCACCGAGTTGCTGCGTCCATTGCTTGCCAGCGGCCTTCTCGTAGCTGTTGGCCAGATCGACGCCGCTGATGCCCGTCAGCGCCGACTTGTAGGGGAAGGTCTTGTGCCAATAGCACGCGCTGGCGAGACTGACCCCGAGCGAACCGAGCGCCTCAACGTTGGACGGGAACAGCCCGAACTTGGCAACCTGGGCGATCTTGACTGTCTTCGTGAATCCCTGCTGGGCGGCCTGGCGCCAGAAGGCGGCGAAGTCGGGCGGAATCGGAAAGGTGTTGAAGATCTCGCACTTCCCGGCCTTGAACTTGGCGATCTGCGCCGAGTAGTCAGTCGTCCCATCTTCGTAGGGCCCGGCGTCGATGATGGTGAACCCCGCCTTCTCCAGCGCTGGCGCCAGATTGGCCCGGATGGCATTGCCATCAGCGTCGTTCGGGTACAGGACACCGACCCTCTTGTTGGTCGGCAACAGCGACCATTGCGACGTGTAGCACTTCGCGAATTCGCCGACGCCGAACGAGAAGTGGTACGTCCACTTGAAGGGCGATGGGGCACCGGGCTTGGCACCGCGGCCGAAGTACCAGGCCTCCCACGGCATCACGGTGGACAGGCAGGGCACGCCGGCGGCTTCGCAGGCGTCGGACACCGGATTGATGGTTTCCGGCGTCGAGATCGCGAGCATCAGGTCGACCTTGTCACTGTTGATCAGCGCCTTTGCCAACTGACTGGCCCGCGCCGGATCGGACTGCGTGTCGCGGTCCAAGATCACGACGGCGTACTTCTTGCCGCCGACCGTCAGGCCGCTGGCGAGCGTCTTGCGCGCCAGGTCGAGTATGTAGCCATCGGTCTCGCCGAATCCGGCCAAGGCACCCGTTCGCGGGCTGATGAAGCCCACCCGAATCGTGTTCGCGCCATCGGCCCCCTGGGCGAAGATGGACCCGGGGTTCAGCAGAGCCAATCCGACGGCACCGCCTGCGCCAAGAACTGTCCGACGCGAGGGCATGGCGTCGGTTGTGGTCTCTGCAATTGGGTTGTCATTTGCATTCATGTCTGTCTCCTGATGGTTGTAAGGGAGGGTTAAGTGCCGGCTCACCGCACGGCCTGCTCGGGAAAACAAGATTCATCACAGGATCGTGCCATTCGGTGGCCGCAAGCGGAAGTGGGACTTGACTGGTATGGCGAAGCGAAACGCGCACTGCTCGAACAACCGGCCGGGAACGGACGGGTCAACGATCTACTTGGCCATGCAGCCACCGTCGGTGACCAGCATCAACCCGGTCGTGAAACTCGAAGCGTTCGAAGCGAGGTACAGCGCAGTGCCCTTGATTTCGCTGGCGTCGGCGACGCGACCCATCGGCGTGAACGCGGTGATCGCGGCGACGAATTCCGGTTCGTCGTAGGCGCCTGCTGCTAATCGGGTGCGAAAGAAGCCGGGGCAGATCGCGTTGACCTGAATGTTTTGCGTCGCGTACTCAAGTGCGAGTTCGCGCGTCAGATTCACCACCGCTCCTTTGGCCGCGTTGTAGGCCGGGATGGGCGCCACACTCGACGCACCGGCCAAGCCCCACATCGAGGCGACGTTGATCAGCTTGCCGCTCTGCTGGCGCACCATGATCTTCAGCGCCTCACGGTCGGTATAGAAGACCCCCTGCAAGTTGACCGCGATGACTGCATTCCAGTTGTCAGTCGGGTAGTCGTGCAGAGGCTGCGGAGCGAGGTCCGCGATGCCGGCATTGGCGAACGCAATGTCGACATGACCGAACGCCTTCTCGGCGGACTGGAAGAGACTCGCTACATCCGCTTCGCGAGTCACATCGCATTTGATGCTGAGTGCCTTGCGCCCCAGTGCCTCGACGCGCGCGGCGCTCGCTTCATTCTTGGCCATGTCGATGTCAGCACAGACGACATCGGCGCCAGCCTCTGCCATCGCTTCGGCGAACTGGTAGCCGAGGCCGTTGCCGGCGCCCGTGATCACGGCGACCTTGCCATTCAGGTCGAACATCTTCATCACATTCATGGCGTTGATCTCCTCGTTCGCTGGCAGCGTTCGTTACTCGGATTCAGCTGACCGTCATCGCGCCGTCGGCGACGAGTTCGGCGCCAGACATCCAGCGCGACAGGTCGGAGGCGAGGAACAGCGCCAGGTTGGCGATGTCGCTCGGCAGGCCGGTGATACCCAGTGGATGCGCCGCCTTCATCTGCGTGTAGGCGTCGTCGCGATCCTTGAACATGCCGAGGCTCACGAAGTCGTTGAGCAGCTTCTCGCCCATCTCGGTCTCCACGAGGCCCGGGTGGATGGAGTTCACCCGAATGCCATAGCCGAGTCGACCGAATTCGACCGCGGCTGCCTTGGTCAGCAAGCGGACCGCACCTTTGGACGCGGAGTACACGCCCAGACCGGGCGTGCCGATCAGGCCGGCCACCGACGACAAGTTGATGATGCTGCCGCCCTTGCCGGCGCGACCGTTCGGCTTCATCGCCCGCACTGCGTGCTTGTGGCCGATGAGCACGCCGGTCACGTTCACGGCGAGCAGCCTCTGAATGTCGACGACGGTGATGTTTTCGAGAAAGCAGGTCTGCTCGATCCCGGCGTTGTTGACCAGGATGTCCAGGCCACCGAAGCTGTCCAGCGCGGTGTCGATGAACGCGATCCATTGCTCCTCAACGGACGTGTCGTGCGCAATGAATATGGCCTGGCCGCCGGCTTCGCGAATCTGCGTCGCGACTTGCTCGCCACGCTCGGCCTGCACGTCGCCCAAGACAACATGGGCACCCGCTTTTGCCAACGTGCGGGCCACCTCGGCGCCAATGCCGCCAGCAGCGCCGGTGACGGCCGCTACTTTGCCACTCAAGTCGATCATGTTGTCTCCATCGCGCCGGTCGGTGGGAATCACTGTTCCCACTTCGATGCCCAAGCGTCGTTTGTTTTTCCTCGATCCGATGTTCGGTCGGGGATTGAGGCGAATGATGTGTTCCCGACGGCACGAAGCAGTAGCCATCTCGAACGAGATTTCACCGAGTGAAAAGTTATGAACGCGCGGGCAACTCCTGATGGAACACGCTGAAGTTTGCGCATTTGATGCGTTAACGAGTCCTTCGATGCGCACTGCTGCGGCGACCGCTAGAGTGCCTCTTCGAGTCAGAAATCACAGCGAATGGAACATGAGATGAAAGCGGCCTACTACGAACAGACCGGGCCTGCCGATTGACCTCGCTGGAACTCGGCACTGCATCGAATGACCCGAGCCCTCCCAACTTCAATCCAAACCGAAAGGCTGATCCCATGCTGCAGGGCAAAACCATCATCGTGACGGGTGCCGCGTCCGGCATTGGCGCCGCCACGGCGGCGCTCGTTTCGTCGCACGGCGCAGAGGTAATCTCGGTGGACATCAACGTGCCAGGAACACCGGTGGGGCGATTCATGCAGGCCGATCTGGCCGACAGGTCGTCGATCGATCGCCTGGTGGCCGCGCTGCCGTCGGGAGCCCATGGTCTGGCCAACATCGCCGGTCTGCCGCCCACGCGACCTGCCGAAGCGGTCCTGAAGGTCAATCTCGTGGGACTCAAGTATCTGACCGCGCAGTTGGTGCCGAAGCTCTCCGATGGCGCTTCCATCGTCAACCTTGCTTCGCTGGCGGGCCTGGGTTGGGCCGAGTCCAAGGACGCAGTGCTCGCGAGCGCCGACTTGGATTTCAGCGAGGTTTCCGCCTTCTGCGTCCAGCACGGCATTGCAGGCGGCCGAAGCTACTTCTTCTCGAAGGAAGCTCTGATCGTGTGGACGATGCAGAACCGCTGGACCTGGCGCTCGCGCGGCATCCGGATGAATGCGGTCAGCCCCGGTCCGGTCGACACGCCCATCCTGAAGGACTTCATCGCAACGCTCGGGGCGCGCGCCGAGGAGGACATGAAGACCATGGACCGGCCCGGCAAGCCGGGCGATATCGCGCCAGTGGTCGCGTTTCTGTTGTCTGATAGTTCTGCCTGGATCCGGGGGACGAACGTGCCAGTGGATGGTGGTATGTATTCGAACGTGCTGTGTGGGATACACGGCCTTTGATCTCGGAAAGCGGCGTCCTGCCGAGCCAAGGGAAGACGTCCTTTTGAAGCCGCTCGATCCAGCGGGTCGCATGAGGCGCGCTCCATTCCCCGCGTTTGATGTCGAGAAATTCGCGGGCCACCGCCTCGAAACCGCCAGTCGGGACCGCCGCGTCACTGGATTTGAGCGCTCTTCGAACTGAACTCGGGTCGACGCCGCCAGCGAGCAGCTTGCGTCCTTGGCGGACCTCTTCAAACGACGTACTGGAGCGGGTGAGGGGAATCGAACCCCTGTATGAAGCTTGGGAAGCTGCCGTTCTGCCATTGAACTACACCCGCGACCCGGCGCGTAGTTTAGCGTCGGGCATCGGTCGCTGCGCCTTCGAGGGCGCCATCGATACTGTGTGCGATGGACGAGCCGCCGACCCTCGAATCACCCGCGACTGCCGATTCGCGCGCGCGCCCGCTGCGCAGCTTCGTCGTCCGCACCGGGCGCATGGGCCCCGGCCAGGCGCGCGCCATGGCCGAGCTCGGGCCCCGGTTCGTATTGGCCCTGTCGCCATCGCCGCTCGACGCCGCCGCCACGTTCGGGCGCGTCGCGCCGCTCGTCGTCGAGATCGGCTTCGGCATGGGCACCGCCACCGCGGCCATCGCCGAGACGCGACCTGACGTCGACTTCCTGGGTGTCGAGGTTCACCCGCCCGGCGTCGGCGCGCTGCTCAAGCTGATCGGCGAACGCGGCCTCACGAACATCCGGATCGTCCAGGACGACGCCGTCGATGTGCTCGAACGCATGATCGCGCCGCGCTCGCTGGCCGGCGCCAACATCTTCTTTCCCGATCCGTGGCACAAGAAGCGGCATCACAAGCGCCGGTTGCTCCAGCCACTTTTCGTGCGCTTGCTCGCCAGCCGCCTGGTGCCAGGCGGCACGCTGCACTGCGCCACCGACTGGCAGCCTTACGCCGAACAAATGCTCGCGGTGCTCTCGGCAGAGCCCGACCTGGCCAACACGACAGAAGGATTCGCTGCGCGCCCGGCGCATCGGCCACTCACGAAATTCGAGCAGCGCGGGCTTTCGCGTGGACACGGCGTGTGGGACCTGGTGTTCGCGCGACGTGCCCCCTGACGCGGCGCGAGCGACGAGCGCCGCTCGGCCGCCGACTCAATCGGCCCAGTTGACGACACCGCTGTACGCAGTGGCCAGCACGACGAGGCCGAAGGCGATGCGATACCACGCGAACGGCACGAAGGTGTGCGTCGAGACGTAGCGAAGCAACCAGCGCACGCACACCCAGGCGGCGAGAAACGAGAAGAGCAGGCCGACGCCGAAGAGAGGCAGGTCGGCCGCGGAAAGCAGCGCCCTCTCCTTCCACAGGCTGTAGACGCCGGCACCGATGAGCGTCGGCATCGACAGGAAGAAGCTGAACTCGGTCGCCGCCTTGCGGCTGAGGCCGAGCAGCATGCCGCCGATGATGGTGGCACCCGACCGGCTCGTGCCGGGCACCAGCGCCAGGCATTGGCAGAGGCCGACGCCGAGCGCATCGAGCGGCCTCATGGCGTCGATGCTGTCGATTCGCGGCACCGTCTTGCGCCGCTCCGCCCACAGGATCACGAACGCGCCGAGGATGAAGGTCGACGCGACCACGAGCGGCGTGAAGAGGTGCGCCTTGATCGCCTTGCCGAAC
>Ga0066790_10000663_pt1 | contig 13446 bp, 8 predicted proteins | sample OrgsoiDNA2013050_FD_70963 | JGI IMG/M metagenome (GOLD analysis project Ga0066790, IMG submission 70963) | Permafrost soil microbial communities from the Arctic, to analyse light accelerated degradation of dissolved organic matter (DOM) -... | ecosystem: Environmental > Terrestrial > Soil >...
TCCTCGATCATGTACAACCACCTTGCTCCGCAAACACCTTCGACTCCCCACTGGTTTCTGCCCCCGGCCACGTTATGGCAGCACTGCCTGGCCGAAGGCTCATTAGCGCGGCGGTGACTTCCCCGCCACTCGCCACGTCGCGGCGAAGGCGCTGACAGCGAGCTCGGCTAACTGCTGTTCATTGAGCAGGCTTGGCCTGCCCTGGCTCAGGCGACGTACCCGCAACATCGTTCTCTGCGACCGTGCCGATGGCACGAACACACACGACAACTGCCACCGCACGGTAGAGCCGACCCGGCGCCCCGTTCATTCCCCGCAGCGCGCTTGGCTGCGGTGCGGCCAGAGACACAACTACCTGACGACTCCTGCACCGGGCATCGGCCCACTACAGTAGACGGACATCTTGCCGCTCTCTGGCGGGCGCGGCCCGAGGCAAGGAAACGATCATGTGCTCCATGCCGGAGATGATGTGACACCCTCCGTTACTCCAGCGCCCCGGCCTTCCCATCACTCCGGCCCTGGCTATGTGGCGAACGCCAAAGCGCGCGACTTCGAAATACACGAGCCGCTGAAAGAAACCGCCGCACGGCGACTCGGACAGTTTGTTTAGCGGGCTGGGCGGGGACTTCACTGCGGGGGCACGCTCGCGAACCTCGTTCGGGATGAGGTTCGTTCTTTATCAGCGGAACATCGAGAACCTCTGTCAGGACAAGGCGACTCTACGCGAGGAGATCCGTAAGTCGGTGGCCGAGCTTTTCGACGCGGCTCTCGAGTCCCGCGCGGCGATCGCGATCAAGGGTGCGCCTGAGCAGCACGCCGAGGGGGCAAACGTCCCAGGGGATGAGGACGGCTAGCACAGCCGGGTCACGGGACGCCCCCCGCAGTGCACCACCACTCCACCAGCGGTAGCCGGGCGGCCCCGGTCACCCCGCAACTGCCCGCGCGACAATCGCAAACTCGCTGGTCAGGAGCGGTGCGCCGGATGGGCTTTTTGGTGCAGTCGCCCCTCGGACACAGAAATCGGTGCGATTCCCCCTAAACCAGGCATCGCTTGAACACCTACGCTGGGTGGCCGCTCCGCACGGCCGCCCGGCATCCGGGTCGCGGACCCGCTGTCTCCTGACCGGGAGGCAGCCGTGACCGCCGAGCCCATCGCCCCTGTTATCCCCTCCGCCAGGCCCGGCCGTCAGCGGCAGGGCAGGCTGCGCGCGACGCCGCGGCTGTATCACATGCCGGATATAACCGAAATTGGAGTTTTTAGGACTCATTTTTATTGTCTCGGGATTAAGGGGGCCGCCCGGAACCTGACCGCTTCGCGGCTGCGGCAGTCAGCTGGTCCAGCTTCTGATCTGCCTGGCTTCTTCGTACGCCTGCGCGTGCCGTTTGAGCAGCGGCTTAAGCGAGGCTTCGACCTCCGTGATCCGCTGCTCAATCTCAGCCAGCTGGGCGCGGACACGCCCGGCCGCGGGCGTCCCAGGAGGCAGACCTCCCATGTCAAGCCCGGTCAACAGGTCGACATCGGCTTGCTGCCTGGCCTGGAGTCCGGGCAGGATGCGCTGCTGCTCGGTCTGCAACTGTGCGGCTTCCCGCTCTCGGTCTGCCAGCTCAGCGGCGAGTTCATCACGCCTGGCCAGCTCGCGAGCGAGCGAATCAGCGGCAGCGGCTACGTCAGAGACCAACCGCCCGTTGTCCGCCGCGATCAGCGACGCCTGCTCCTCAGTGAGTTCTAGCAGTCGCCGGGCCCCCGCTTCCAGCGTTCGCACCAGCTCCTCACCCGTGGCCGCCGCGGCGTGGGATACGACGGCTTCGAGCTCAGCCTGCCAGGTCTGTAGGGCGGGAAGCTCACGCTCGATGAGATGACTACGTTCCAATTGCCCGATGCGTTCCCGTAGACGTGCCCGCTCCATCTCGAGTTCGGCTGCTCGCTGTTCCAGGTGCCGCGCAGCCTCGAGCCGGCCGCGCTCGTCAGCGAGGGCGGTCCGGTGCCGGGTGAACTCCGCTTCGGCTGCGGCCAGCCGACCACTCACCGCCTGGCCGGGTGACGCGATACGGATGAGATCCGGCAGGCGGCGCAACAGCTCGTCGACCTTCGGCAGTGCCTCATCGAGCGCGACCACGCACTCGAACGCGGCAGCGTCATCGTCTCCGACCGCCGGCAGAACAGTCTGCGCGGCCCAGTCCGCCGCATACCCGAGCGCCTCCAGCGGCCCGGCGGGGACCGGCCGGGCGATCGCCTCAGCGATGGTGGTCTTCGGGTCGTCACTCATCCGGCACCTCCTGAAGGTTGAGCGGGATCACGAATACATCGCGGCCACTCTGGGGATCCGGTGCCTGGGCCACGGCGGCCGGGGGGATGCGCGGCGCGCGGAGCACAACAACGCCGGTACCGGACCATGCGGGCCGGACGCCTACGCGGTAGGGCCCACTGACCAGTCCAGGGACGGCCAGCCGCACCTGGCGGCCGCCAATATCAAGAGTGAGCGCGGGCTCCGCCAGGACCAGCGGCCCCCCATCGAGGCTGGTGAACGAATCGGTCCAGGGAAGCGGCAGGCTCTCTTCCTCCAGGAGACCGTCCGTGATGCGGTGTCCCGGCACAGCCACCGCCGGCAGGCCGTGCGGAGCGAGCTCCGCACGGCCGCTGGCCAGCAACAGCGCGCCGGCCGCGGCAGCCTCCGGGCCCAGCACCACCGGAGTGGCTCCGGAAGCGTCGGTGACGGCCTGCTGGGTCAGCGGGAACCAGGCCAGGCCGCCGGTCAGTACAGCGACGGATGGAGCCCCCGCGCCCAGGACCGCCGCAGCTCCCGCCCGGATACGATCCGCGGTGGGAGCGAAGCAGTCCGCCGCCTGACCCGCCGTCAGCTCGTAGCCGCCGACCGAATACACCCGCGCATCTCTGAAGTCCGCAGCGGTCCGCGCCCGATCGAATACCATCCTGGCTCTCCGGTCCTGCTCGGCAGCGGACCGGTACCACTCGTCCAGGCCGGGATCACGCCCGGCGTTCAATGCCGTCCGGATGGCGGCGTCGAAGTCCGCCCATCCGCCGCCCGGAGCGTCATGAACGGCCAGCGTGCGTACGGTCCGTCCGCTCACGTCGCACGCCGCGACGCGCACGCCGCTTCCTCCGGCATCACAGATGAGGTAGCGTCCCGGCGCCGCGAATCCGCGCTGGCTGGCGGCGAGCACGGCGACTGATGCAAGCTGACCTGCCCAAGAGACTCTGGTCAGGCCGAGCTGATCTTCGGCCAGGTGACGTATCGCCTCGTAGCGCAGGGCACCCTCGGCACTGCCGTCGAGCCAGGCGTCGGGCACTGGCACCGTCACCGCGATGTCGCCATCGGAGCCCACCCTGCTCTCGCGGGCGGTGGCCAATGCCGCGTCCAGCGCGGCACCCTCACGGCCGCGGCCGGTGACCGCAGCGTGCAGCTCGGTGTCCAGGGCGAGCTCCTCATCCGGCGGCTCAGAGCGGCCGGACACTACTTTGGTCACCAGGGACCCCGCATCCACCGCTACCCGGGTGATCGTGGCGTGCTCGTTCATCCAAGCGCCTGGTCCCGCTGGCCGACGGCATCCACGCGCCGCCAGAGCGAGGGACTTTTGCGGGACCTCTTGCCGATGTAGTCGAATGCCTGCCTGAACTCCGACAGGTCGTCACGCTCCTTGTCGGTGAGCTCGTACTGCCCCTCGCGCTCTCCTTCGGCGAGACCGATGAAGAGCATCATCTTTGAGCGAATGTCCTGGCGCAGATAATGGGACATGAGGTCGCGGAAATCCGGGCCCGAGGTCTCCCTGAAAGCACCGCGGGCGAGCCTCCTGGTGAGCAGAGTCAGCCATTCCGCGGCGCGGCCGGGCTCGACCCCGGATCGCTCGAACTCTTGCTCCAGGCTGAACACCGTGTTCACGGCCAGCTCAGCCGAGTTGATCGCGCCCGACTTCGCCAGCTGGCGGCAGGCTTCTTCCGCCGAAATACCTTCCTGCTGGGCACGCAGGCACAGCCCGGCTATAGGCCCCGGACCGGTACCCGGCTGAACTGTCTCCAGGTTCACCAGCAACCCGCTCCGGACAGCTTCCGGGTCATTACTGCGCACCCGGGCCAGCCAGTCCTGCGCGAAGTCCCACCGCTTCGCGGCTGGCACCGCGGTCAGCCTGCTGCCGACCTCCCCGGCCAGCCTGTGCGAGGGGTCGTAGCCGAGCAGCCGCCCGGCGAGATCGACGACCGAGGCCGCCTGAGCCTTACGGTCCGCCCACTCCTGCCTCCCCAGGTAACTGGCCCAGGCCTGCACGCACCGCTCCGCGCTGAACTGCGGGCTCTGACGTTGCAGCCGTTTCCAGAGGGATGCCAGGCCGGTGATGTAAGGCTCGCTGTCCGGCTGGCCGGCCGGCGGCGGTAGCGCCGTGGGAGACGCACCCATGCTGAGCAGTCCCAGGTCCAGCCACGCCCGCTGGGCCGGCCCGGCGGTGACCAGGCCCCCGAGACGTTCACTCCAGTAACGCCGCTCGGGGGGGCTGAGTTCGCCACACGATGCCGCCCAGAACGTGAAGCCGGGCAGCAGATGGTCCAGCTGCCGGGTGGCAGATCCGGTGGCCAGCAGCCCGCTGACGCAGCCGGGGTCACTGCGGACCAGTTCTGCGAAGTCCCGCTCGGTGACCCCACCGGGGCTGCTACCGAGCGCGATACCGAACTGCAGGGCGAGCTGGGGGGGTAGCTGGGGAGCCAGCCAGGTCAGGAACTGCCCGGCAGCACCGCCGGAACCGGCCAGGGCGGCCAGGTAGGCGGCCACCGCCGGGGGCGACTTGGCCAGGGCGTCCCTGGTCACCGGATAAGCCTCGCCATCGGTGCCGCTCGCGGGAAGGGCGGCAGCGAGCAGGCCAGCGGCGCACAGCACACCGTCAGACGGGGGGGGCGCCCGCTCCGGCAGGGCGGCCAACTCGGCCAGGACATCGTCGTCGAGCCCCCGGGTCCTGGCTGCCTCCTGAACCTCACGGAGAACATTGGTGTCTGGCTGCGCTGTCCACAATACGCGCCGGCCGAACTGGGACAGGATGCGGAAGAGCGCCCCCAGGTCGGTCACCTGGCCGAGCCGCTGACTGAGCCCGGGCCAGTCTCCCGCCGACCCGACCATGCTCAACGCGGCCAGCAGGTCCTGGCAGTCTCCGGACGGCATCTGCTCCAGCAGGCTGACGCGGATGGCCTGGCGGACCTGGGCGGGCTCGAGCGGGGCTCCGTCGCGGAACGCCTGCAGAACGCGGTTCGGCAGGTCTATCTCGCTCAGGATGTCCAGGGCCTCCTGCGATTGTTCGAACTTCTGCGGCTCAGTCCGTGCCTCCAGATGGGCGACTACCGTCGTCAGGTCGAACTTCTTGCCGTGCGCGGCCGTCCCGCTGCGCAATTCGCGAAGACGCTCGTAATAGGCCCGTGCGATGGCGTCGCCACCCGGGACCTCACCCGTGTGCCGCCAGGACACCACGGCCGCGTCATCCCGCGGCCGGCTGGCGAACGCCAGCCTGAGCCGGTGCCTGGTCCCGCTGTCTGACCAGGTGGCAGCGGAGAGCTTCGCCCGGTACCCGAAGGGCAGCAGGCTGGCCACCGCGTCGATGAAATCCAGCCGCTGCTTCAGCGACGTGTTCTCGGCTTCGACGATGCTGACCGGCCCGCGCAACAGCTCGGCGGCCGCGGCGCCCACCAATCTTTCCCCAAGGTCCTCAAAACGCTGGGCCGCTTCCTCAGTGCCCGTCACGGTCAGAGTGAGCGGGATCAGGTCACCGTCTCGTGGTATCAGGGGGGCGTTCCGGACCGCGTCGTACAGAGCCGAGTAGGAGATCCCGGCCCGGGCCACCGCCTGGTACGGCACGCAGTAGTAAGAGGTCTGGGTGATCGGCCGCCCAACCGCGTCCACCTGGCCGGTGCTAGCCGTGACACAGATCCCGAGGTGCAGGCTCACGTCGACGCCCACCCAGCTCACGGTGACCCACGGCAGTTTTCCCGCCCCGGTGGTGCTGGTGTCGGGGGTGCCAGCCGCGAACCGGGTGATGATCGTGCCGAAGTCCGCCCGGCTGAACGGCTCCGGGCTGCAGGCTAGCACCGCGTAGTCCGTGCGGGTCCCTGGTTCCTTTCCCCACAGGGCCCAGCCGGCCCGGACCGGCAGTTCGTCAGCCATCGGTCACCTGGCCGCGAGGCTCTGACCCAGCCAGACCAGCGGCTCCACCACGTTGATCGGGTGCACGGCGCCCCTGATCTGGTACGTCCCATCTGCCTGGCGGACGGTGTTCATGAAGTCCGCCTCCTGGAACCGGGCCGACCGGCGGCTCTTGTAGAAGCCGATGGCCGAAGTGATGAAGAACCGGACCCGGTCCGGCTCGAAGTACCTGCGCAGCGCCATCGCGACCAGGTCCGCGTTGCCGCGTTCCGACTGGCGCACCAAGTCGGCGAAAAACTTCTCGGCCAGCTCGTCCGCGACCTGGGGAAACATGGCGGGGTCGTCGGCCGCGAACCTGCGGTAGCCCCCGTTCTTGGCGCGCCGGTAGACGTCGGGGTGGTCGAACTTAGTGGCACACACCGCCACGTACTGCGGCAACCGGCCGCCCGGGACCGTCTGTCCCGCCATCCGGCGCTGAGCGATCCGCAGCAGCGTCCCCTGGAAGTGGTTGAAGGCGTCGCCCTCCGTCCATTCCCTGGTCGGGTCGAAGAGGAGAAGCAGGCCGTCACAGCTGGCCAGCTGGTCCATGACGCTGTCCTCGGTGACAACCGTGCCCGCGTCCGAATCAGCGTCGATGTCACCGTCGTCATCGTCGTCATCGAAGCCGAGGTTCTGACCGCCGCCACCGGGAGCCGCCGGGTCCGGCTCGCGCTGGACGTCCTTGAACACCCGGCCCGGTTCGTCCATCAGGTCGAGGTTCATCTCCAGCGGGACGGTGGTCATCGTCTGCCTGCCGAACCGTCGTCGCTCGGGCACCTGGGTTTCCATCCGCAGCACCCAGCTGTACTGGTTTCCACTGTAGATAGTCCCAGCGGGAAATTTCCGTTCACTCGTGAGCTTGGCCGTGTTGTCCACCAGGAAATCGGTCGACGCGTCATCCACCCCGAAGATCATCAGCTCCTGCGCGGCCGCTTGGCTTACCGCGATGTTCAGGGCCGCGAGGAATGTGGTCTTACCGCAGGTCGGGGCCCCCCACAAACCGATCCGGCCCAGGGCTCTGATGCCCTGCGGGCCTCCGCTCGTCACTGTCATCGCACACCTTCGTTTCGGTTGATCGAGCTGGACACCTGTTTCAAGCCGGCAGCGGGATCCCGATCCGCTGCCCTGGACGGGCCGTGACACCGAGGTCCGCGCCGACCTTCCGTGCGCTGGTCTCCGCCAGCGAATGCAGCCCCGCCTGGCCAACGTCCGCCCAGAATCCGTGCGTGGCGGCCCGCCTCGACAGGACGTCCGCCACCGCGACGACCGGTACCCCGGACGCCGCGAGGCCCTGGGCCAGCCGCCGCCAGTCGCAGTCAAATGGGCAGGGCTGGACCAGATCCGGGCCGAGGATCCGGGGATGGGGACGCCGCCGCGCGACCAGCAGCAGCCGAGCCGAGCGGCCCTGCGCGGAACTGCCCGCCAGCATGCGGTGCGCCTCATGCAGCAGGTCCTCCAGCGGCGCCGCATCCATGTACCGGACGTCCGTCCCCCGGAAGTTCTCCAGCGCCAGCAGGGCGTCGGCCGGGGTGCCGAGCGGCTGACGGCGCACTACCGGCCGGCGCTCTTCACCGGGTGCAAAGACGTGGTCCCTGCAGCCGAGCAGCCCGACCCGCAGCTGACCCGGATCCGTAAATTCATCGTCGAGGTGCTCCAGCAGGTCCCTGATCAGGTCACGGCGCCGGTCGACCTGGGGCTTGTCTCCCGCCAGCTCCAGCGCACAGACCAGATCGACTGGGCCGGGCAGCACATCCACCCGGCGCGGAATGGCGGCGGCCGTCTCGGGCCACGACCGGCCCAGCGGGGTGATCCCGGCCGGCTCAGTGAACCGGACGCGGCCCGGCGCTTCCAGAACCGCGCGGACTCGATACACGGGCTCGTCCAGGGGCGGCATCTCGTGCAGCGACAGCACATTCAGGGCGCCCCTGTCGATCGTCGTGCCATCGGAGTCTGCAGTCTCTCCCTCGACGGCGACCGCCAGTGTGGTCGCGTCCCGGTCCCCGGGAGCGCGGCGGAGCGTCAGCACCGACTCGGCACCCTGGGCGTCGCCTGGCTGGAAGAGCGGGCGCATGCCCAGGCTGATCGCACCGGTGGCCGGAGCAATGGTGGCCACGACAAGGCCGTAAGACCGCAGCAGCGGCATCCGTTTCCGGAGCGAGCCGACCACGCCGTTTCCCTCGGCCGGGGCCCCGGCGACCCGGATGAGCGTGCCATGTGGCGCCGCGGCGGCCAAATGGCGGGCCGCTTCCTCCAGGATGCGCCAGCCGGCTGGCTGGCAGACGACCAGCGTCCCGGTGGCTTCCGCCGGCACCGTGACCAGCCGGGTCGCATCGGCGAGGTATCCGGTCAGCAGGTCCCTGTCGAGCGTCGCGATCCCGCCTGCGAGCTGGAAGAGACGCTCCTCTTCCGTCGTCGACAGCAACGGAACCAGCAGAGCCCACGGGGTGACAGGCTGCTCCCGCAGCAGCGGTGTCCCCAGCCGGTCCAGGGCGGCCCGGGTGACTCCGATACCTTCCGGACCGATCTCGACGATCACGGCCTCGCTACCGGATGGCAGATCGCGCAGCGCGGTCAGCACCGTGGCGCAGGCCGGAGCCTGGTCAGCGGCTCCGTCGGCGGCCTTCGCCGCCTCGCGCAGCGCCGCCACCCATTCCACGTCGTCCGGGCGGCCGCCGCGGATCCACGAGGTGAGACGATCACGGTCCGTGCTGACCAGTGCGGCGGCGTGGGCGTCAAACCGCCGCTGGGCCGCACTGAGCCGCCGCCCGAAATCCTCCCGCAGCTGCGCGGTCACCGGACCCGGGCGCCACACTTTCTGCAGCGTCCAGCCGCATTCGGCACAGTCCCGGGCACGCCCGGCCTGACGCCCGCAGACCGGGCATGCCCGCGGTCGCTGGTCAGCTGACGACATCGGGAACGTCTTCCTCGCGGAAGGTGCTGAGTTCCGCGTCGTCAGCGTCCGGCATGGCCATGACACGGGCTCCCAGTCTGGATTCCATCACCGCCAGCAGTCCACGGGCGGCCCGTCCGTTGCCGAAGCTGTCCGGCCGCATCCGGTGTTCCGTCTCGAACCAGGCCAAGGCCTTCTTCTCGGCCTCCGGGGTGATCCTGTACTCCTCCCCGGCCGCCATCGCCTGCAAGATTTCCACGAGCTCGGGGCCGGAATAGTCAGGAAACTCGACCTGGACGGTGAAGCGGGACGCCAGGCCGGGGTTCGCCGCTGCGAAATCCGCCATCGGCCCCGGGTAGCCAGCTGCAATGACCGCGATCCTGCCGCGCAGGTTCTCCATCTGCTGGACGAGCGTGTCGATGGCTTCCTGGCCGAAATCGTTGCTGACGCCCCCGGCACCGGCCGACGAGAGGCTGTACGCCTCGTCGATGAACAGCACGCCGTCTATCGCCTTCTCGACCTGCTCGGTGGTTTTGATAGCCGTCTGGCCGATGTAGCCACCAACCAGGTCGACCCGTCCAACCTCGTGCACATGGCCCTCGACCAGCAGCCCCATCGCCTTGAAGATGCTTCCGATCAGCCGGGCGACCGTGGTCTTGCCGGTGCCCGGCGGCCCGAGGAAGAGCATGTGCGGGGCCGCCACCGTGCCACCCCGGCCCCGGCGCTGCTTCAGCGTGATCTGGCTCACCAGGGTGCGAATCGTGTCCTTGACGGGCTGCAGGCCGATCATCGAATCGAGCTCACCCAGCAGCTCGCTAGTATCCGGGAGGCCACGGTCCATGTACACGGCGAGCCGTGGCGGGATGTCGGCAGTGTCCGCGGGCTGGTGGATGTCCGGGTGAGTGCGCTCGGCCCAGCCACTGACTATTTCGTCGCAGATCTCTCGCATGGCGCGGGCATTGCCGAACCCCGCGCGACGCGTACGGTACATCCCGGCGATGACCGTAGCTAGGTCCTCTTCAAAGGCCGACGTCCAGTTCAGGCCCTGCGCACGGAGACGGGCGAGCGCTATGGACAGCAACGTGCCGGGGTCGTAATCGGCGAACTCGATGACGTTCGCGGCGGGAAACCGGCTGCGCAGTCCCTCGTTCGCGGCCAAGAACTCCTCCATCTTGGCCGGGTAGCCCGCGGCGATCACCACCAGCCGGTCCCGGTCGTCCTCCATCCGCTTGAGCAGCGTGTCGATGGCGTCCCGGCCAAAACCGCCCTGCTGGTCGCTGAGCTGGTAAGCCTCATCGATGAACAGCACGCCGTCCAGCGCGCGGTCCACGACCGCCGCCGTCTTGATCGCGGTATCGCCCTGATAGGCGGAGATCAGATCGGGCGCGGCTGTCTCCACCACGTGCCCGCGGCTCAATAGCCCCAAGTCCCGGTACATCTCACCGACCAGCCGGGCCACGGTGGTCTTGCCGGTCCCGGGATTGCCGGTGAACACCAGGTGGTTCGAGCCAGGCTCGGCATCCATCAGGCCCTCCTGCCGGAGCCGAGCGGCGGCCTCCAGCCGTGACTGCAGAGTCCGCAGATGCCGTTTGACCCCGTCCAGGCCCGGCATCTTGTTCAGCCGCTCCCACACTCCGCCCGCGTCCGGGACCGCCGAACAGCCAAAGGGCCGCAGGCTGGCCCCGTCGAGCGCGATCCCCTGCCGGGCGAACTCACGCAGACGGCCCGCCCATCGGCGGCCCTCTTCCCGTTGCGCGCTCATCGCGCGGATGGCGGCGGGCAGCGTCAGCCAGTCCGCCACCTGCAGCCCGTCGGATATCCGCAGGGCGTGAACCATCCGGGTCAGCTCGGCATCGCCCGGGTAGGCGACCAGACCGGGCTGAACCCGTCGTTCCGCCTGACGGGCCGCGGCGGCGGCCAGGGCGGGAACCGTGCCGAGCCCGTCAAGAAAACCGTGAACGCCGTCCAGGGTCGTCCGCCGGAACACCAGTACACACGTGTGGGGGGCGTCCGGCCGGTAGGAAACCTGATGGGCGAAGAAGCCGGCCAGCCCGCGAACCGCCTCGATGAGCCGGAGGGTCTCCTCCGCATCCACGAACACCAGCGCCGTGCGTACGGAGCCGTCACGCATCAGATGATTGAACATCTGGACGCTGAACGGGTCGCTTAGCCCCTGCCCGGCTGACCCAGGCCCTCCCCCGCCGGACGGCTGAGCTGTGACGGCATCCGGCGGGGACCCGGCGGCCGCCGCCGACCGCCCCGCCGCCCCACCGCGGAATCCGCTCACGATCCGGTCGCCCAGCGGCCCGGAGAACCCGGCCCGCATCCGCCGCCGCGCGGGCGCGGCCTCCGGTGGGCGTGCCCTAACACCCCCGGGACGGAGCCCGCGCCGCGACGCCTCGTCCCGGAAGTACAGTTTCCTGGTCAGTGAGTAGAAACCGATACGCTCGAATCCGGCGCTGCGCAGTGACTCCCAGATCGCCGCCTCGATCCCGCAGATGCGGTGCGTGGTGTCGACGAAGGCGTCGTCGGTGCCTGGTCCGCAGACGAACAGGACAGGGTCGTCTTCGCGGGCCACGCTCCGGAAGGCGGCGAGCCGCTCGATCTCTGGGTGCGGTGCTGCCTCGGTCAAGCCCGCTCAGGCCCTGTCGGTGTGGTGACACGAACCTGCTGCCCTCGTTCCGGCCCGGCCTGTCTGCGGAGCGCATCGAAGTCTTTGAGCCGCGGGTCGGGATGCTCCATGTCCGCAGCGGGCAGGCCGGCCTCGACCCCGTGGGTGCGCAGGCTGTCAGCCACCGCGTGGGCCCGGCGGACCCGCTCCTCCTCATCGGGCAGCCCTGCGTCGTAGGTGAGAATACGCAGCGTGCATGATGTCCCGGCCTCGTCCGGGGTCACCTCGACCACGATTTCACTGTCGTCGAGGTGGCGGAGCTTGCTGTAAAAGGCCCGTCTCTGGTCACCGCCGGCGTAGATGGCCTGACCGTCTTCCCAGGTGTAGCCGGCGGTGTCTTCCAGGGTGCTGACCACCAGCTCGGCCAGGTTGGCGCGGACCTGAGAGGCGATCTGCCTGGCCTGTGCGGTGGCGATGACGCCGGTCAGCCTGTCGTCGAGGTCGCCTGCGGCGCTATTGGCAATCTCCCGCAGCTCGGCCAGGGACGGCGGATCGTCCGTGGCGGTGAGCCTGCTGGCCAGCTGTGCCACTTCCCCGCTCAGCCTGGTGAGCTCGCCTTCAGACCAGAAGTCCACGTCCAGCGTGAGGCCCTCGATCTTCTCCCCGTTCTCGTCTACAGCGTCCGGACTGGCGCTGATCCGGATCTGCTGCTGCAGCATCGTGACCCCACCGACCGCGGTCAGCCGGGCGGCCTGCCACTCCTGATCGCGCATTTCCACTTCGGCACGCAGCTCGCTCAGCTGAAGGTAAGCCTCCTGGGCCTGAACCAGCGCGGCCTCCCCGAGGCCGCGGCCGACATTGTCCTCAGCGGTGAGCAGTCGCGTGCTGAGTTCCGCCAGCCTGCCGGGAGCGAAGCGCTCATGCGGGAGTTCCCTATCGATGGCGTCACGCATCACCTTGGCGTCGGCCACGTAGGTCGCAGCGGCTGACCGGGCCTGGTCGCGGTCGGTTCGTATCACGGCGAGCTCGTCGCGAAGTCCCTTGTTCTCCTGCGCCCGTTCCTGCCGTTCTCTGGCCAGTTCGGCCGAGAGCCTGCGGTCCTGGTCTTCCAGCGCCGTCCGGGACTCCTGGCGCAGCTGCCGGGTGGTGCTCTGCAGCTCCCCCCGGAGCCGTACCTCCTGGGCCCGGATCCGTTGCCGGGCCTGGGCCTCGATCTTCCGGGCCTGCTCGCTGAGCCCGGTGAGGGCCTGGTCGAAGGCGTCCTGGCGGGTGCGAACTTCGGCGGCGGCACGGTCGATGGCCGCCTGATTCTCCCGGCGCACCGCTTCGAGCATGCCCGGGATCTCCCGGTTCACCTCCCGAAGCCTGGCTGCCGCCTGCTGTGCCCGCGACCAGTCGTTCGCGTCGACGGTGATCCGCTTAACCCCACTCACTCCGTGTCCTTTCGCCCAGCAACTCATCGCTGGTCTCCTGGCCTCAGACCTGCGAACACGCCCGAGGCGGCCCGGTCCGGAACTCCGACGAGCATGGCCGAACGGCCGCGCAGCCGGAACTCCGTCCGGCGCGGCCCGCTGGTCAGCTCCTGATAGGCGCCGGCCAGCCGGCCGGTCAGCATGTGCACCTGCTGGTTCTCGCTGCCGCGCAGCCCCCGGCCATCGTTACGGGCGGCCACATACCTGCCGTCGATGAGCACGTCGGTCTGCGCCAGCAGGTCCCCGACTCCCGGATCGGGTGGTCGGCGGCCCAGCTCAGCCAGCCGATACCCGGTGAAG
>Ga0066790_10000665_pt1 | contig 13437 bp, 12 predicted proteins | sample OrgsoiDNA2013050_FD_70963 | JGI IMG/M metagenome (GOLD analysis project Ga0066790, IMG submission 70963) | Permafrost soil microbial communities from the Arctic, to analyse light accelerated degradation of dissolved organic matter (DOM) -... | ecosystem: Environmental > Terrestrial > Soil >...
GCCGAATCGGCGCGACTTATGAGTTCGCTAGCAGTGCGAGCCACGGCACCCAGATCATCCGGTTCTTTGCGCTCGACAGGTCGCAGGCGATGGGCTGTCACTCGTAGAACGCGAAGACCCGGCCGGTGTTGCGCCCGGTCGGCGGGTGGCAGCCAGGCGCGGACTGCCAGGTCTTGGCGGGCCGACTCACGCCCGGCATGCTGCTAGTCCAGACAATCGGCGACAACGGCGTCACCGGGTCAAGCTCGACCCGGCTGAGCGGGCGACCCGAGCAGAATCTGCGCGAGGAGATCAGTCACCGCCTGGCCCGCGACATCATCGAGCTGGTCGGCGGCTAACCGCCAGCCACGCGTCCCCGCCGCCGTGAAGTTAATGCCGAGCCCAAGCCGCCGGTCACTAACCGCGCCGCATGCATGGCCAGCATCAGGCGCTGCTCCTGCTCGGCGACTGCAAACGATCAGAACATCCGTTCCTGAGCACCGTCGATGACCACGCAGTCCACCTCGACGCGGCGCAGATCGGCGGATCTCGCACGACCAGGCTGGTCTCTAGCGATGAAAGCGACGGCTGGTCGCGCGGGCGGATCCACGGGCGCTTGGCTTTCTTGGCCTGTCTCTGCCGTTCAGCCCGCCGGAACATGGTCCGACTCGGACGGTGGGCGGCGGGAGCTCAGCGAGCGGAGCGGCGCCCCGCCGCTGGGGGCGGCGTCCTCCAGGTCGGCCCCGCTGACCAGTAAGGATGTCCTTTGCGTCCATGCCGGGGACGGCTATGCTCCCGGTTCGCTCGATCCGCCCGGCCCGGGCCCGATCATCGCCGCCCCGCGCACTCTTGCGCAGTCCTCCGCAGCGGCCACGATGCCCGTGCCCGTGCCCCGACCCGCAGGACGGGCCTCCAGGGCATTGATCTCGGGGAATGCCCCAAGCGCCCGCTTGACCGCGTCATACTTTGACGTGGCCAGCACGGTGCACCGGCCAGCCAGTTCCCCGCCGTGCCAGGCGAGGAGATAGGCGGCCTCGCCTGCTTTCTGCATCCGGAACCGCTCCTGATGATGCCGGGCATCTCCTGGATCGGGGGCACCCTCCAGCAACCGGGCCAGGTCGGCTGCTGAGCATGGCCTGACAGAACACCGCACCCTGAGATTCTGCCGGACACCGCCACGGACCGGCTCGTCGCGCTGTGTGACCATGGTGCAGGGGTCCATGCACAGACTCCGGCCAACTCGCGCTCCGACCAGGCGATGGGGCGGCCTGCAATAAGTAGGTGATGGAGCACGAAAGACCCGCCGAGATGGGCTCCGTGTTCGTGTTCCAGGCGCACCAGGAATGGCATGTGCGGGCGTTTCCGGCATTAGCGACTAACCACCTCTAAGTGCACCGGGCATGCTGCATTATAGTACTTCAAGGTCAGCTTTCCCTGGGAATATGCCCACGAGCATGTGCAGGAATTAGGTACGTGGCCGGAAGTTATGACCTCGGCAGGCACGCCGCTACGCCGCTCGGCGCGACCCGGCTGGTACGGCATCGGCTGTCCGACGAGGGTAAGAGCAGGCCCCTCGGTCATGGCTTCCTGGACAGCTCCGTCAGCTAGCGCCAGCCATTCCCGTGGCCTGGCATCTGATGAGGACCGGACTGGTACGCGTCGTTTGACGCGCACCCTGGCTCCGGGGATTTTGTCACTAGCCCGGCTTTCCATGTCATTCAGAATATCCGCTCAGCGGCAGGGGGTGATTCTCGAGGCCTGTCGCCTGTGGTTCCTGATACCTGCAGTCCAGGTTCTCCAGCTTGAAGATCCGCAGCCTTCAGTGCTTGCGACTAATGATCATCGTGGTGAGCCCGACGGCGAGGCCGAGTGCGCCAACCTGATCCGATGACGGCTGTCGGCCCGGCTGGGGGATCTGCGCCTAGGTAGCGTCGCTCGCGGGATGTGACAGCTGGCGAGGCGGCCGCCAGCCAAGATCGCGCAGATCGCCGACTCGGCGCGACTGGGACTGGCGTCCTCCAGGAAGGTCACCCGCATACAGGACATGCAGTTCTGGAAGTGTCCCGGCGTAGCCGGGATGTACGACGGTGGGCGTGCCCGGCCGCCGCGATTCATGCCCGGCTGATCGCGGCGCTCGACGGCGACGTTTCAGCCCGGCGCTCTGATCGCGCTGTCGGACGAGACGCTTCGCGCCGTCGGGCTGTCCAGGGCGAAGGTCGTGTCGCTGCGTGAGCTGCCGGCCATGGTGCGCGACGGCACAGTCGTGTTGTCTGCGCAGCGCCTGGCCAGGAAGAGCGGCGAGGAGATCCTCACGTTCCTGTCGACCGTGCGCGGCATCGGGCACTGGACCGCAGAGATGTTCCTGCTGTTCCAGCTCCGGCGCCTCGATGTCTGGCCGGCTGGCGACTTCGGCATCCGCCGGGGCTACGGGCTGGCCTGGGAAGTCCCGACGCCGACGGCCAGGGAACTAGGGCGCCGGGTGATCCGTATCGTCCCTGCCGCACGGTGGCGGCCCGGTATTGCTGGCGGGCCGCTGAGCTCTGCGGAAAGGCAGGCGAGAGCGCGCTGACGCGGTAGCCCGGCCGCAGGCACCGGAGCTGGCCAGCGCACCCGTGGCTTAGCTGACGTGCCGGACCCGCCAGAGGGCCAGGCCGCCCAGGACCAGCGCCGCCGCCAGGAAGATAGCCAGCTCGTACCACTGCAGCGGCCAGTAGCGGCTCGCGGGCTGATAGCTCACCGCCTCGTGGTAAAGGGCGCCGAGCCGGGCACCGCATTCCTGCAGCGCGCGCCCCGCGCTGGCCGGAGCTCGCGTGTGGCCGAATCCGTGACCTGACCCGCCCTGGCCCAGGCCAGGGCAGAACCGGGCCAGCTCGGCAGCCGGCAGGCCACGGCCTGACTTATCGACGATGTCAGTCGAGGTAACCCACGCGCTCGGCAGGTCCGGCGGCTGGAACTGCAGGCTCGGGCTGGCAGTAGGAAAGGGCAGGAAGCCCCCCGACCCGTAACCCGCGACGTTGACCGGGCGAATCAGGACCAGCGGGCTAAGCACGCGCGGGCGCACCCAGTAGGTCACGGCCATCCGGGCCGCGACGAACGCGACCAGCGTGACGGCCATCGCCGGCAGCGTGCGCCGGATCACCGCGCCGGCCAGGACGCCAAGAGCGAACGCGAGCGCCGCGTAGCCGATCGGCACGATGTCCCGCTGGTCGAACGTCGCGAACCGGCTGGGGCCCGCCCGGTCGAGCGGGCTCGCCCACCAGGTCACTACCAGGCTGAGCAGGCCGGCCGCGGCCAGGCTGGCCAGCCCGGCGACCCCGGCCCTGACCGCCAGCCAGCGGGTGCGCGTCACGCTCTGGGTCCAGGCCAGCCGGAATGTGCCATCTTCCAGTTCGCTGGCGACCAGCGGCGCGCCCCAGAACATGCCGATGATGGCCGGGGCGATGACGACCAGGACGCCGAGCCACATGCGCAAGCTGCCGTCCTGAGTGGCGAGCGCCGCCATGGCCGCCTGGCAGTTGCCCCGGCTCGCGCAGCCCGCCACGGCGGCCCGGTAGAGCCGGACGAGACCGGGCCCGGTCACCGCGGCGATGACGGCCACCACCGCGATCACGAAGGCCGCCGCCGCGGTCTGCGCTCGTGACCGGAGCCAGCCGGCCGCGATCATCGCGGCATTCCTGAGCCGGCCGCGCCGGTCGCGCGGCCGCCGGCGGCACGAGCGCCGGCCGCCTGGCTCATGTAGGCGACCACCAGGTCATCCAGCCGGACCGGGTACCTGGTCCAGCCTGGCTCGAGGACCGGGTCGTCAGCTCGCACCAGCAATGTCGTGCGGGCGCCGGAATGTGCCGCCGCAATGACCTCCGAGTGCGGGATGGGGCGGGCCGGATCGGCGGACGGCCCGCTCAGCTGGTGATGGGACGCCAGCAGCGCGCCGATCTGGCCGGCGAGCCGGACCCGCGAGGCTACGAGCAGGATCAGGTAATCGCATATTCGCTCGAGATCGGCGACCAGGTGCGAGGAGAGCACAACCGTCGTGGCCCGCTCCGCGGCCAGCTCGTGCACGGATTCCAGGAATTCCGCCCGGGCCAGCGGATCGAGCCCGGCGACCGGCTCATCGAGGATCAGCAGGTCTGGTCGCTTCGCGATCGCGAGGGTCAGGGCGAGCTGGGCGCGCTGCCCGCCGGACAGGCGCCCGGCCCGGGCGCGCGGATCGAGCCCGAGCCGGGTGATCCGCCGCGAAGCCAGTTCCCCGTCCCAGCCGGGATTGAGTGCCGCGGCCATCCGCAGGTGCGCGGCGACCGGAAGGCTCCGGTAGACCGGCGCGTCCTGGGCCACGAACCCCACCCGCCGCAGCTGCTGCGGCCCGGCCGCCGGCCGGGTGCCGAACACGCTGATGGTCCCGGATGTCGGGGCGAGCAGTCCGACGGCGAGATGCAGCAGAGTTGTCTTGCCCGCCCCGTTCGGCCCGACGAGGCCGACGACGCGCCCCGCCGGGATGGTCAGCGTGCAATCCGACAGTGCCCAGCGCCGCCGGTAGCGCTTGCCGAGTCCGGATGCGGCCAGGGCCACGGGCGGCGATGCCCCCGCAGCTGGCCGCCCGGCACCGAGAGCCAACTCGCTCAACGTTCTGTCCCTCCTGAGCTCCTTGCGTTTGCGTCCTCGCTGTCTGGTTCTACGCCACCGCCGGTGTCAGCACGGTGCCGGCGGCTGACACCACGCTGACACCGCGGCCCTGGCATTGTTGGGGTGCTATGCGAGTGCTCGTTGTCGAAGATCACGAGGTGCTGGCCGAGGAGCTCCTCGAGCGGGTGTGGGACGAGGCGGCGGACCCGTTCACCACGGCCGTGAAGTCGACGATCAAGCGGCTGCGCGCCAGGCTCGGCGATCCGCCGGTCATCGCCACCGTGCGCGAAGGCGGGTACCGGATCGGGCCGCCATGACCACGTACCCCCGCCGCCGTACGCTGCCGGCGCGCCTCGCCCTGCTGTACGCCGGCCTGTTTGCCGGCTCGGGTCCGCCTTCGACTCGCAGCGGCACTTCGTCGCGAACGCCTCGCACGAGCTGCGCACCCCGCTCGCCGCCGAGCGGACCCTCATCCAGGTGGCGCTCGCCGCCGCGGCCCGTCCCGGCGGCGGCCTCGACATCACTGTGACGTTCCGGCCAGCCTCCGCGCCCGCGGCCGGACGGAATTAGCCGGCCGCCGGTAACCGAACGGCCATACACCGCCGGACATGGACCTCAGGGACGCGACGCTCATGCTGCTCACCGAGTCCGACCAGAACGGCGGCTCGGTATGCCGGCCTGCTTCGCGGCTTCATCACGCTCCGCAACCGGCTCGAACGCCCGGTCCGCGGCACGAGCGGTAAACCTGGGCGGGCGCATGTGAGCCAGTCACGTCCGCCCTCGACAGGGCTCGCCGCCGCGCAGAACGGCCTGTTCTGGCGCGTCCTGGCAGACGCGGCTTTCGCACGACGCGCCGTGCCCGCCAGGGTGCGGTCATCTCCAGCGGGCACAGATCACGGTTCCAGCGCCTGGCGGTCAGAACTCGCAGGCAGTCCGCCAGCCGACAGGCGCGGGAACGGCCGTTAGTCCTCGGTGACTGCTCCCCGAGCGCCACATCTGCGCGCCGCACATGCGCTCTAAGGAAGCAATAGGCAGCTAGATCGACGCTCAACTGGGTTCGGCCTGGCGGACCATAATGTACTCATGTCTGAGCTTGACCCGGCAGCTGTCATCGAGGCGGTGGCCCGCGACCCCCGGCTGCGGGCGTTCACCGGCCACGGCAGGATCGAGACCCTGCCGGCCCGGCAGGCGCGGCGGCACCTGCTGCTGGACAAGATCGCCCAGGCCTTCGAGCCGGGCGTGCGCTACTCAGAGCGCCGGGTCAGCCTGTTCCTCGGCGCCCTGCACGCCGACTATGCGGCGCTGCGCCGCTATCTCGTCGACGAGGAGTTCCTGTCCCGCTCCGATGGCCAGTACTGGCGCAGCGGCGGTACCGTGCTCCCGTCCCCGCCCGATGAGCCCCGGGCTCAGGCACTCGCCACCGGGCCGTGATAGCAGGTCCGCGGGCAGGCAACGAGGCTGACCGTACGGCATTCGCCGGCAGCCAGCTAACGCCGCAGCCGGTAACCTCGCGCAGATCATCCATTCGGGAGTCGCTCAGAACATCATGCGCGCCAGTGGGGCCTGGCACCAGAACGGCGGATACGGATCGTGAAGCGCCAACCGGCACCTGCCATGGAACGTAGTTGGACAGGCGCCTCAGCCTAACGACGGATCGCCGACTCTACGCTGACCGTCGCTAGCGAGTTCGCGCTGGCCGAGGGGCGCAGAACGGCCGGTTCTGCCTGAACGGATTATGGGATGCGGCGGTGCGCCATGGTGGACGCGGCGCGGACGAATGCGGCGACGTGCCGGGACCGGCAATGCTGGGGCCAGGCAAGGACGATCGTGGCTGCTGGGGCATCGGGTACTGGTCGGCAGACCAGGCGAACAGGTCGGCGAAGACTACGCCCTCGCCGGCAACCATCCGCCGGACCTCATCGGCGACCTCACGCGGACTGAGATCCTGTGCGCCGCCCGAGAGGCGTTCGCCGAGTCCGGGTACAACGTGCCGCTGGACGAGATCGCCACCCGCGCCGGCGTCGGCCCAGGCACCGTATACCGCCATTTCCCCGCCAAGGATGCGCTGTTCCAGGCGGTGGTCGCGGCACGGATTGAGGACCTCATCGATGACGCGCGAGCCCGCGCTCGTGCTGACGACCCAGGCAGCGCCTTCTTCGGCTTTCTCGCGCGGATCAGCGAGGAAGCCGCCGCCAAGCGCGACCTGCCCGATGCCATGGCGATAGCAGGCTCGCTGCACGATGCGCTGCACGCGGCATTTGACGTGCTGCTGCGCCGCGCCCAAGAGTCAGGGGCGGTACGCGCCGACATCGGGACAGCAGACCTCATCGTCCTCCTCAAAGGCCTGTTCGCGAGCATCCGGGACGCATCACCGGGCGCGACCGACCGGGCCCTGCGCGACCGCGTATTCGCCATACTCACCGACGGGCTGCGGCAATCCGCTGAGCGGATACCCAAAGCCGGGGAACGGGCGGTTCTGACGTAACCGCACGCAGATTATCCATTCGGGAGCGGCACCCACCGCCATGCCGACTAGCCTCGCCTCGCATACAGAGCGGCGGCTATTCGTGCGCTGGTGCGGACCAGCGTCAGTCATATAAACGTGACCAGGTTCTTCACCGCCCGCGGTCTCCCGGCCGGTTATGGGCTGTGTTCAGCCCATGTCGGCGATCGGGATGCTCTTGGGTCTGCTGCGGGGCAGGCTCAGCTGCCGGGGAGCGGCGCCCCGGGTCGCGCTGTAGCATCGGGGAGTACCGCGCCGGCCGCCGGCTGGCATGGCGGTGGCTGCGCGACGGTGCACTGACGGCGGGCACGGTGACGGGTACACGAGCGTGGGAGCCACGGCCATGACTGATCAGGCGGATCAGGCTGGCGGTATCGCCGGGACGGATACGTTGGGTTCGTCCGGGCCGAATGTCGCGCGCGTCTACGACTACCTGCTCGGCGGGAAGGATCACTTCGCCGCGGACCGGCACGCCGCGCAGCGGCTGATCGCGGAACTGCCCGACGCGGCGACCGTCGCCAAGGCGAACCGCACGTTCCTGGCCGCGGCGGTGCGGCAGGCGGCGCGCGATGGCATAGCGCAGTACCTGGACATCGGCGCAGGCTTGCCGACGTCCCCGAGCGTGCACGAGTGCGCGCGGGCGGTTATCCCCGGTGCGCGGGTGGTGTACGTCGATAATGACCCTGTCGCCGTGACGCATGCGCGGGCGCTGATGGCCACCGGTGATGGAGTGGTCGCGATCGAGGGCGACGCGCGCGAGCCAGGGGCGATCCTGGCAGACCCCGGGCTTGCCGCGGTGCTTGACCTGACCGAGCCCGTGTGCCTCTTGCTGGTCAGCATGCTGCACTTCTTCACCGCCGGCGAGGCTGACATGATCGCCGGCACCTTCCGCCAGCGGATGGTTCCGGGAAGTTACCTGGTGATCTCGCAGGGGAGCGCCGGCCGCGGCCCTCGCGATGGGGTCCAGGACGCCTACGGCAGGGAAACCGTACTCACCGGGCGCCCCGCTGCCGAGATCGCCGCATACTTCGACGGCTTCGACCTGCTGCCACCCGGACTCGTGCCCGTCGCCGAATGGCCAGCCGCTGAGCCGGACGCGCGGCTGCCACCGCGGCAGCCCGCGGCGCCGCAGGCGAACATGCTGGCCGGCGTCGGACGCAAGCGAACCGCAGGGCCGTGACGGTCACCCGTCCGGTTTGGCACGGCACAGGTCTCGCCTGACCGCCTGCGCAAATTTCCGCAAACTCTTGCAAGTAACTCGTTGGTGATAGCGATCTCGTTATCGAATTCCGTCGGCAAGTTCTGCAAGTATCTGAAATAGTCGCATCTTCCCAGCTAAATCACATGCACGGACGACCTAAGGTCCATTATTTTTATCAGGCCATCCACTTCTTGCGTTGCCGTGTCGTTAATGTTATGTTCCGCTTGACCATATATCAGCGCCGATCCAGGCCCTCGGCACTCGCCGCGGCAGCCATCCTGCCGCCGCCCTCCCCGGCGGCGGCCACCACCGCCCTTGCCGCAAGGGCGGCAGCTCCACCCCCGCATCAGGGAAAGGCATGCACGTGATGTCCATTCCTCACAGGCCACCAGGCGGTCGGCTCGCCCGGGCAAGGCGCCGCATCCGGCTCCCAGTACCCGCCCCCTCCCGAATCTCAAGACGTCGCCTGCGTGTTTCGCTCGCCATGTGCACCGCGGTGACAGCCCTGCTGTCGGGTGCCATTCCCGCGCTTGTCGCCGCGCCCAGCGCGATGGCGGCAACCCAGCCCGCGTCGTATCAGGCGCCGGACACCCCGCCCCCGAGCGTGGCCGGGGCGACGACGCCGTTCAGCACCTACCAGGCCCCGGAGGGCACCCTTGGCGGCGGCGCCAGCATAGTGTCACTGACCTCGGCGCCTGCGAGCCAGTACGACAGTCCCCAGGGTGAGGCGGCTGGCCATGCCTACGTCCAGCTGACCGGCACCGGCCAGTACGTGCAGTGGACCAATAACACGGGGCAGCCGATCAACTTCATCAACGTGCGTGCCGCCATCCCCGACGCTTCCGACGGCGGCGGCATCACGGGCAGCCTGGACCTGTACGTGAACGGCGTGTTCCGGCAGGCCCTGAACATGAACTCCATGCAGAGCTGGCAGTATGAGGGCAACAACAACTACAACGGGAACGATCAGAACCCCGCCGACGGCGACCCGCGCGACTTCTGGGATGAGTTCCACGCCGTCGTCAGCGGCACGCCGATCCCTCCGGGAGCGACGTTCAGCCTCCGGGAAGACTCGTCCAACACGGCGTCGTTCTACTGGATCAACTCGGTCGATCTGTGGAACGCGCCGGCACCGGCGGCCCAGCCCGCGAATTCGATATCGATCACGAGCTGCGGGGCTGTGGCCGGCAACACGCCGACCAACGGCACGGCCGCACCCGGTGCACAGGACAGCACCGCCGCCATCCAGAACTGCATCAACCAGGCGGCTTCCCAGGGCGAGATCCTCTGGATCCCGCAGGGGACCTTCTACTTGATAGGCACCTCGGGTCTCGTGGCGCAGAACGTGACGATCGAAGGGGCGGGATACTGGTACAGCGAGGTCTACCGCGACGTGCCGCTGCCCAACAGCACGCCGCTGGGCGCCGCGTTCCAGTGCTATTCCTGCCAGCTGGAGAACTTCCACATCGACTCTGACGCCCAGAGCCGCGCCACGGTCGACGGCGGCGGCGGGGCCGAGGACACGACTGGAAGCAACTGGCTGATCGAGGGCATGTGGGTCCAGCACGTGGAATCCAGCGTATGGGCCTCCGGCACCGGCGGGACAGCGGAAAACAACTTCTTCACGGTGATCTTCGCCGACGGATGCAACCTGAACAACGTCGCGCTCACCGGCACCTCAGGAAGCAACCTGACCGCGACCAACAACTTCATCCGCGGCACCGGCGATGACGGCATGGCGATCAACTCGGTCGCGTACAACGGCAGCCAGACCTACACCGCCATGTCCAACATCACGATGACGCACAACACCGTCATCGCCCCGTGGGGCGGAAAGGGCATCGGGATCTACGGCGGCGGCGGCCACCATGTCCTGGACAACTACATCTCCGACACCGCGCGCTACATCGGCCTCGGCGTCGGCCGGTTCGGCGTGAACGGCAGCGACATGACCGGCGCGACAGTGTCCGGCAACGTGATCGCCAGGTCCGGCGGAAATGCCTATAACCAGGGGCAGCCAGCCCTGCACGTCGGCAACGGCGGGGACGGACAGAACACCGGAACCGTCAGCAACGCCACCGTGACCGGCAACACGATCATTCAGTCGGTGTACGACTCGGTCGGTTTCTCCACGTCTATGAACACCACCCTGGCCGGCAACACGATCATCAGCCCATGGCGCAACGGGATCGTGGTCTCGCCTCCGTACTATCCGGCGCCCTCCGGGAACGCAGCGATCACCGGCAACTACGTGACCGGGCTGGGCGCCGGAGAGTCCGCTTTCAGCAACGACTCCAGTGGCTTTACGGCGTCGCTCAGCAACAACAGCTGGCAGAACGGCAACGCCGAGGGTGCCTACGGCGGGTCGGCGGCTGCCGTCCCCGGTACGGTGCAGGCGGTTAACTACGACACCGGCGGCCAGGGGGTGGCCTACAACGTCACCTCGGTCAACGGGACCGCCAACAGCTACCGTTCCGACGGGGTGGACATCGAGGCCTGCACCGACACCGGCTGCGGCTACGACCTCGGCTGGACGTCGCCGGGCCAGTGGTTCCGTTACCAGGTCAATGTGGCCTCGGCCGGAAGCTACACCGTCAGCTTCAGGGTGGCCGCGGCGAGCGGTGTCTCCGACGCGTTCCACATAGCCGACACCTCAGGCAACGACCTGACCGGGGCAGAGAACGTCCCGGCGACGGGCGGCTGGCAGACCTGGGCGACGGTCACCGACACCATCCAGCTGCCAGCCGGCCGGCAGACCCTGGTCGTCGACCAGGACAACGGCGGCTGGAATCTCCGCTCCATGTCCTTCTCCGGCGGAGGGTCCAGCGGGGCTGCTTTGTCGGCGTCGCCGTCGAGCCTGTCGTTCGGCAGCGTTGCTGTCGGATCGACGAGCGGGGCGCAGACCGTGACGGTGTCCAACCCGGGCAGCAGCGCGGCCCCGGTCTCCTCGGTCAGCGTCAGCGGGCCGTTCGCCCAGACCAATGCCTGCGGTGCCGCCATCGCAGCCGGCGGGTCATGCACGGTCGGCGTTACCTTCACGCCCGCCGCCAGCGGCACCGCGAGCGGAACGCTGTCAGTGGCGAGCAGCGCCCCGGGCAGCCCGCTGACCGTCGCGCTGTCCGGCACCGGGACCAGCGCGAACACCAACCTGGCCCGCAACCATCCGGTCACCGCCAGCGGCTCTACCCAGACGTACGTGCCAGCTAACGCGGTAGACGGGAACACCAGCTCCTACTGGGAAAGCACGGATAACGCGCTCCCGCAGTGGTTCCAGGTCGATCTCGGCTCCCCGGTGACCGTCAGCAGGATCGTCATGGACCTGCCCCCCTCGACCGCCTGGGGCGCCAGGACCCAGACAATCACCATCCAGGGCAGCACTGACGGCACCACCTACACCACGCTGGTGCCGTCAGCGGGCTACACCTTCAACCCCGCCACCGGCAACACCGTCACCGGCACCTTCAACCCCGCGAGCATCCGCTACCTGAAACTGACATTCACCGCCAACACCGGCTGGCCCGCCGGACAGCTCTCCGAACTCCAGGCCTACGCCAGCTAGCACCGCCACAGCGGGGAGGGATGCCCCATCCCTCCCGCTGCGCTCCGCCACGACGGCCTCTGATGAACTGCCGCGCCCGCCAGGCGGTGCGCCGTTCGGGCGCAGCCAGATCGAGGTGATACACGGGTGATCATTGCCGCTTCTCGTCCTTTGCGAAGCTCTCCGCCGAGGGGTACGGGGGGTCCAGCTTCGCGAATGGGCCTGAGAGCGCCAGCACCATGTCTACCTCGGCGAAGTCCTTGCGCCCGGCCCGGCCGACGTGCAGCAGAATGGGCTTGCGGCCGGGAATCTCGCACCGGATCGAGGTTCCGTACTTGCCGGACCGGTAGCTCGCGATGCGCGCGTTGCCCGCTGGCCGGCTGCGATAACGCCAGGCTGGGAGGCCGCCGTCGTCTCATTCACGTCCCTGCGGGCCGCTCCCGTCCGGATCGGTGGCCGCTCAGCGCGGGACCACGCCGTGGCCCGCCAGCTGTAACGGGCCTTCAGGCGCCCGGCACCTGAACCTCGCCCAGCCCGCCGGGACCCTCGGCGGACACGGAACCTGCCAGCGGGCTGTCTCATTCCGAGAGTTCCGTCCCGGACGCAGATCAGGAGCCGGCATCCCGCCTGGGCGCTGGTAGCATCGCGGCGTGCCTGGGTCGTTTGCCGACAGCCAGCTGGCCGCGTATGTAGCGCAGTCGGCTCCGGCTCTTGGCGAGCGCGATGTGGCGGTGCTGCGGGAGGGAATGGCCGCGCGGGCGCGGGCGCGCGGGCCGGAGATGCAGGCGGTGCGCGATCTGCGGATCGGCGGCCTCGCGGCGCGGCTGTACCGGCCCGTCCCCGGTCGCGCTCCGCTGGTGGTGTACCTGCACGGCGGCGGCTGGACGATCGGCAGCCTGGCGTCCCACGACCGGGTCTGCCGGCGGCTCGCGGACGGCTCCGGCGCTGCGGTGCTCGCGATCGGCTACCGGCTCGCGCCCGAGCACCGGTGGCCGGCATCGGTCGATGACGCCGTCGCCGCACTGCGCTGGGTGGCCTCGGCGCCGACGGAACTGGGCGGGGCACCGGCCGCGGTGGCGGTCGCGGGCGACAGCGCCGGCGGCACCCTCGCCGCGCTGGCCTGCCTTCGCCTGCGCGACGAGCACCCGGCGGCGCTGCCCGGCCTGCAGGTGCTGCTGTACGCGAACACCGACCTCACCGGCGCCCAGCCCTCCATGCGCGACAAGGCGGACGGCTGGGGCCAGGACGTCACCAGGATCCGGTTCTTCAACTCCCAGTGGGTCCCCGACCCGGCGCGGTGGTCGGACCCCGGCGTCAGCCCTCTGCACGCCCCCGATCTGTCGGGCCTGCCGGACGCGCTGATCATCACCGCGGAGCACGACCCGCTGCGCGACGAATCCGAGGCCTACGCCAGCCGCCTGCGCGACGCCGGCGTCAAAGTCGAACTGCGCCGCGAGCCCGGCCTGATCCACAACTTCATGATGCTGGACGACATCTCCCCCGCATGCGCCGCCGCCGCCGACCGAGTCGCCGCCGACCTGCACACCCATCTGAACGGCCGCTGAAGCCGACACCGAGCGTGCCTCCCGACATTCG
>Ga0066790_10000666_pt1 | contig 13433 bp, 11 predicted proteins | sample OrgsoiDNA2013050_FD_70963 | JGI IMG/M metagenome (GOLD analysis project Ga0066790, IMG submission 70963) | Permafrost soil microbial communities from the Arctic, to analyse light accelerated degradation of dissolved organic matter (DOM) -... | ecosystem: Environmental > Terrestrial > Soil >...
GCGCGGTGACCTTGAAGCTCCGCTCTGCCATCAGCGCTCCTCCCCGCCGTGCTCAGCGCACATCCGCTCGAAGGTCCTCAAGATCCCCCGGGCGGTGTACTCGACGATCTCGTTATGACGCGGCACTACCACCGGGCGGCCGCCGACGAAGAACTTGTCATGGTTACCGCCATGGACAGGATGGTCCTGGTCGAAGGCAATACCATGATCCTTAGCGATTCTCGCCATCTGGGCCAGCAGCCCCCGGCGCTTCCAGCGTAAGGCTACCCGCTTGCCGTATCAAGTCAAGCTAGTTGCCTAGATAGCTTCCAGCGAGACGAGGAGCGCTGCTGACTGCGCTCCTCGTCCCGTTGGGTCGGCTGAGTGGGCTCCGATGGTTGAGGCGGATCAGGCTGGCAGGACTGCCTCCAGCTCTTCGATCAGGGCGTAGATTGCTTCGATAGTGGCGTAACGTACTAGATTCCACGAATCGCCCCAGTCACCTGCCAGCCGGATGCCCAGGTGAGCGGCGGCGCGCACGGCATCTGGAGCCGCACCCGAGTGTGCTTGGCCGCGACGGAGTGCCACCACCTGGCGAAGCGTGTCAACTGCTCCGATCGCTCGTTCCAGCGGTCCCGGTGTCGGCCGCGAACGGACGCAGGGGCCGTGGCGAGATCCGCGCCGAGCCGACCCCGCGCTGGCGTTGGACCTGCTGGCCGGGCTGCTGGCCTACAGGTGGGTGCGCGGGGACCGTCCCGGGCCCCGGGCCGGTTACACCTTGCTGGCCAGGGCGACCTGGCAAAGCTCCGGCATCTTGCCCTCGCCGGTGGTGGCCGCGATCCGCACTCCGGCCCATGCCAGCGCGAGGCCGTAGGCGGCGGCGCAGACCGTGAGTCCCGGGGCCCGGATGGCCAGCGGGGCGCCTGCGGTGAGCACCGCGGCGACGATCACCGGGGCGACCAGCACGGGGACGCCGAACAGGGTGCCGATGGTGGCAGCCACCCGGCTGGACCCGTAGCCCGGTACGGAGGTGTAGATGGGGGTGCCAACCCGCTTGGCCATCGGGTAGGCGCCGTTGACCGTGATGATGTTGCTCAGGGCCAGCGCGGCGCCGAGGGCGGCCAGGCCGACCGGCATGGTCTCGAACCCGAAGGTCGGGAACCCGGCCGCGGCCCCCAGGCCGAAGGTCAGCGCGATGAGCAGCGGTATCCCGATCACGGCGAGCACGATGTTCTGGCCGGAAAGGTAGGCGCGCAGCGCGTTGCGGTCGGTCAGCGCGGTGGCCTCCATGACGAAGGACGGCCCGGTTGACCCGACCGTGTTCGCGTGGAAGAGCCCGATGAACGCCGCGCCGAGGACCGCACTCAGGAACGTCACGGCGGGATGGTGCTGCGGGCCGATGATGGAACTGATGGATGCGGCGACCGTGATGACCGCGGTCATGCCCCAGTAGACGAGCGAGAGGGGCTCACGGCGCTGGTAGATCCAGAATCGGGCGGCCACCGCGCCGCGCAGCCCGTACCGGGCCAGCGGCAGCACCGCGGCGCGTACCTGCGATGACTGGGTGGAGGAGTCGGGGGAGACCACGGCGCGGCTCAGCGACCGGATCCACAGCCAGCCGAGCACGACGATGATGGCGGCCAGCAGCGCCAGGCGCAGCAGGGCGGTGCCGGGGTGCCCGTCCGAGGCGTCCTGGATCGCGTGCGCGGCCAGGCCCGGCGGCAGCCAGCGCATCCACGCGTCGAAGCCGGTGAAGCTCGCGGTGGTCAGCTTCCCGGTGGCGGCCAGCTTCGGCACCACCTGGGTGAAGAACTCGTAGCCGGCGATGATCGGGATGAACAGGAAGGCGGCCAGGTCCTTGCCGCGGCGGGAGCGCAGCAGCCCGGCCATGCTGGTGGTCACGAAGCGGGCCAGGGTGATGCAGAACAGCACCTGCAGCAGCACCGCGACCAGGGCGACGAGCACGCCGAGCACGCCGCGGGCCAGCCCGATCAGCACCCCGAGCAGGCCGATCACGTTGGCGGCCGGCCAGGCGCCGGTGGCCGAGGCGGCCAGCAGCCCGGTGGCGAGCGGGCGGGTCCGCAGCGGGTACAGGGCCATCGTGGCCGGATCCAGGGTGCTGTCCAGGCCGAAGGCCAGCAGCGGCAGGATCAGCCAGCCGAAGGCGAAGACTGTGAACATCACCGAGGTCAGATCCACTGCGGTGGTCTGGCCGTGCAGCGAGGCCAGCAGCGCGAACATGCCGAGCGCGGTCAGCACGGCGAAGGCTGTGCTGATCATGAAGGAGGCCCTGGCGCGGTTGGACGACCGTAGCGCGTTGGCCAGCAGGCGCAGCTTCAGCTGGACGAGGAGCCGAGCCATGACAATCCCTCCTCGCTGATCTTCGAACCGACCAGGTCAATGAACGCCCGTTGCAGGGTCTTACCGCCCCGCACCTGCTCTGTGCTGCCGGTGGCCACGATCTGGCCCTGGCTGATGATCGAGACGTGGTCGCAGACCTGCTCGACCAGCTCCATGACATGGCTGGAGAACAGCACGGTCGAGCCCGAGCCGACATAGCTGGTCAGCATCCGGCGGATCGCGTCGGCTGATACCGGGTCCACGCCCTCCAGCGGCTCGTCGAGGAACAGCACCGACGGGTTGTGGATCAGCGCGCAGCCGAGGGCGGCCTTCTTGCGCATGCCGGTGGAGTAGTCCGCGACCAGCCGTTTGGCGTCGGCGGTCAGGTCCAGCACGTCCAGGAGTTGCGCGGCCCGGGCTCGCGCCTCGCCGACCGGCAGGCCCCGCAGCCGACCGGCGTATTCCAGCAGTTCCGCGCCGCTGAGCCGGTCGAACAGCCGGGCTTCGGCCGGCACCACGCCGATGATCGCCTTGGCGGCGGGCGGGTCGGCCCACATGTCCAACCCGTTGATCAGGATCTGCCCGGCGTCGGGCCGCAGCAGGCCGGTCATCATCGACAGCGAGGTGGTCTTCCCGGCTCCGTTCGGTCCGACCAGCCCGGCGAAGGAGCCGGCCGCGATCTCCAGGTCGATCCCGGCGACCGCCTCCTTCTCGCCGAAGATCTTGCGCAATCCGAGAATCTTGATCGCTGGTCCGCCCATGATCGCTTCCCTGGCTGGATCTGTGGCGCTGGTGACCGTGCTGCCTTCCCTGACCTTCCCATCGGGCACGGTTGCGTCCCGGACGGTCAGGACCGGGGCCGCCATGACTGGTGGCGGGGACTGCTCGCGGCCGGGAGCGAGGGCCGGCCCGTCCGTCCGCCAGTTCCTCAGCCGGTCGGGCAGGAACAGGGTCAGGGCGGTGATGAAGGCCAGGATCTTCGACACCACGTTCATCGTGATGGGCAGCGCGGACTGCGGGTAGCCGAAGCCGGACAGGGCCCAGATCCCGAACACGCTGATCATCAGCGCGAAGCAGAAGAACGTGGACTTCCGCACCCGCACCATCGGCGACAGCGTGAGCAGCCACAGCGTGGTGAGCTCGACCAGGATCAGGGGCGTGAAGAACACCGCCCGGTAGAAGGCCGGGTCGGGGGGCAGCGCAGGGTAGGTCCTGGCCATCACGATGAGGTCGAAGGGCAACTCGAAGATCATCGGCGCGGCCATCGCGCCGACGACCGCGCTGCCCAGCCTGGACTGGTAGCGCCACCCGGTGCGGGTCATGACGATGCCGGCGATGGCCGCCGCGGCCAGCAACGTCACCGGCGCGATGGGGTTATGGACACCCGATCTGATGTGGGGATAGTCGTGCACGAATTGCTGGACGTAGACCGAGATCCCGACCAAGAACGCAATGAGCGCGATGACCCAGAGCGAGAACATCAGGACCACGACCGAGGCAGGCGGCCGGACGGCCCGGACGGGGCGCCGCAGCCGGATTCCCGCGTAGGTCGCGCAGCCCGCCACGGCCAGCAGGCCGACCGCGAGCTCGATCTTGGCGTCTCCGCCGTAGCTGACCCACCCGCCGTTAAGACTCATGGTGCTACCTTCTCTACTGCCTGAGCATTAAAGTGATATCACTATGATAGACACGTGATACCAGTCGCGTCAACGGGTATGCTCCAGGGGTCTCTGGGCCGGTCCGGACTGGTCTGTTCCGGCCAGCACATGATCACTGCCGGCTCCGCAAGGTGGGCACCACTGCCGCACGCCGGCAGTCCCGGGTCGAGTTCCCGCTCGCCTGCGCTGTTCTCGCGATCGGCCAGGAGCCACGCAATGTGGACTGGTGCCGGGATTGGCTCGGGAGCCCCGCTGTCGTTGGGGCGGTGATCGCGGTATGGGTCATTCTGGCAATCGCCGCTCTTGGCGCGAACTTCGTCCGCCGGAAGCACGGCAAGGAACGCGGATGAGCTAAGGCTCGGACTTGCACCGTCCTGGCCGTGCCCGTGGCGTGCCCGATCGGACGGTGATCAGCGGTGAATCACCAGCGCGCTGATCTGAGGGCTGGGCCGGCTGTCGGCGGCCTGCCGCCCTGTACGGGGCGGGAGACGAGCCTGATTCGCTGCGTACGGCAGATACGCTCCCTGACCTGGCCAGTCGTGGCTCGCTCCTCGTGACCGCGGCGATGCGCGGGCTTCTTCGCGAGCAGGCACGACATGCGCGATGGCCAGCACATGATTACTGTCGGCCACATGGTGGACACAATGGCCGCACGGCCAAACCCCAGCGCAGCCTGCCGATTCGGCGTGGCTGGGTCGGCCGATCCTGATCGCGTGTTACATGCGCAGATGGACCTGTTATGTCAGATTTTGCGACGACGCATTGCCGCGGCAGCCTCAGCCTAGCCGCCGATTCCCCGCTGCTCACGCTTGCGGCAGGGAGGGCGAGTAGCATCCGCGCGACGTGATCACCTCGCGGATCATGGCAGTCTGCTCGGCAACGGCATTCCGCAGGTCCTGAGGCAAAGTCCTGCTGGCCAGCACGGCCTGGGCTGCTGCCACGGTGGCGGCATCGCACAGCGTCGACGGGAACAGCAGCCGTCCGAGCCGTTCTTGCGCCCAGCTGCTCATCCCGGCGAGCGCGTGCAGTGCCTCGCCGAAGTACCGGCTCCGGTAGCCGGCCATCAGCTGCTCCTGCCCGGCCACCCACAGGCCCAGGGCCGTCGCCTCCGCGAGCCGCCCGGTGACCGCGCCGGATATCACTGCTGTCCACGCTTCTTCCTTGGCAGCCGGGTCCGGCCGCATCGCCAGGCACGTTGCCCGGTGTATCGCGCCGCTGGCGTGGTCAAGCCCGGGCAGCGCGTCAATGTCGGATTGCCGGGCCCGTCCGCGGGCGGACAAGGTGAACAGTGCGCGCGCCCGCAGGTCCGCGTCCACCGCTAGGCCGGCTGGCGCGTCGTTCCCGTCCAGCCAGGCGGTCAGCAGGTCAAGCTGGTCTTCGCGATGCGCGCTGGCCGCGAACGCGGCGGCGAGCGTGCGCTGGATCGGGCTGCCTGGCGCGCCGCGGCGCGCCGCGGCCAGCGCGCTCTGCGCGATCCGTTCCCGCAGCCCGGCCCGGCAGTACGCGGGCGCGTAGACGTCGGCGCAGCTGACCGCCCGGTCGAGCAGCACTTCCGCTCCGACTGCCGGCAGCCCGGCGTGGCCATCAGCCAGGCGCCTTATCATCAGGTCAGCGAAGGACGCTGCCGCCAGGCGCGCGCCCGTCACCAGCTGCCAGGCCGCGTTCCAGCACACCGCCTCGGTGACTGGATCGTCCACCTCCAGCGCGGCGTCGGCGAGCGCTTGCCATGACCGCTCATCGAACGTGATCCGCGCATAACCGAGGTCGCCGTCGTTCGCCACCACTGCATCCGGTGCCGCGTCTGCCTGTCCGGGCGCGACCGGTACCACCGTCCGCTCGCCGGTCAGCTCCACCTCGACCAGCTGCCGGCGCCGCAGTCCCCGGCCGGTCCTGGCGCGGTCATACAGCCCGATGCTGACCAGCTGCGGGCGGGGCGGGTCCTGCGTGATCACCAGCGAGCCACCCGGCACGGCCAGCGGGCCCGGCACGGCGGCGAACGAGGCCCGCAGCGTCGGCGCGCCCTCGCTGCGCAGCCACGTGTCCGCCCATCCGGCGAGGTCCCGTCCCGATGCCCGTGACCAGCATGTCACCAGATCCGCCAGTGTCCCGCAGTCGCCGGCGAACCGGGCCAGGTAGTCCCGCATCCCGGCGCGCAGCGCCTGGTCGCCGATCAGCGCGCCGAGCTGCCGGATCACCGCCGCTCCCTTGGAGTACGTCAGTGCGGCGGGCCGGCTCAGCGCCAGCGCCGAGCTGGCCACGGGGGAGGATACCGGCAGCCGTCCCGGCAGCTCGTCTGCCCGGTACGCGCTCATTTTGGCCCGGTAACCGAACCCGGCCCAGCCGCCGGTGAACTCAGCGCTCAGGTAGGTGGCCAGGGCCTCATCCAGCCACAGGTCATCCCACCAGCGCATGGTCACGTGCGAGCCGAACCACAGGTGCGCCACTTCATGCGCGCACACCTCGGCCACGAAGTCGTCATCAGGATCGGCCATCCGCGCCAGCATGGTCTCGCTCACGCACATCAGCCCCGGCACGGTGCCGGCCAGCGAGGTGAGCTCGGGCACGAACACGATGTCATACCCGGGATACGGGCACGGGGTGCCGAGCGTGCTCTCGTAGTGCCCGATGGCTCGCGCGGCGATCCCGGCGAACCGCACCAGCGCCTCATCCCACTGCGGAAACGATGCCCGCCTCCATACCCGCATCGAGACGCCATGCCCGCCGCTGCCCGCCCAGACCTGGTGGTAAGGCCCGGCGCATACGGTCAGCAGGTGCGGCCGCATCCCGGTCACGGTGCCGAAGTGCCACACCCCGTCGCCGTCGTCATGGGCTTCGCCGTTGCCCAGGCACTGCCAGCCAGGCGGCACTCGAACGGTGAGCGTGAGCGCGCACGGCAGGCTCGGCTGGTCAAAACAGCAGAACAGGCGCGCCGCCTCATCGGGATACCCATCGGCGATCACATAGCCGGCCCCGTCAGCCGGATCAGTGAACCGGATCAGCCCCGGGTCCATCCCGCCGACGTCGTCGATCGAGCCCTCGGCGACCAGCACGTTCTCCGCGGCCAGCCCGGCGAGCCGCACCCGCCCGCCATCCGGCGGCGGCAGCGGCTGCCCGTTCAGCCGCACCTCGCCCAGCTCGGCCAGGCCGAGCTGGGCGAACGTCTCCGCCCCCGGCCGCCGGCACCGGAACGTGGCCCGCGTCCGCGACCTGGCCGGGGTCACCGCCAGATCCAGGAAGACGTCATACGCGATATCCGTAAGCAGCTCGGCCCGCTCCTGCGCCTCGCCCTCCGTCACCGATAGCACCTGGCCATTATGTCCCGGATGATGCAAGCAGACGCTGATCCCGCGATAACCCACCCGAGTACGGAGGGTAGAGCCGTTACAGAAACCGGCCGCTCCGCGACCTGCAATGCCCGGACTCGGGCCAAGCCGGTCGTGACCACCGTCTCGGCCACGGCCTTGGGGGGCATGGATCAAGATAAGCCAGATCGGCCTGATCTGCGCGAATCCGCAAATGGGCGCCGAGGCGCCCTTCGGCCGTACAGATCGGCGGGAGTGTGCGCCTCTTGAGTCGCAGGTGCCGCTGAGGCATAGCAGCAGGGCAGCCTTAGCATGGCTCAACCGCCGGCTCGTTCCTCGTGCTGGCGGCAATGCGCGCGGCTGCGGTGTTAGCCTTCCGGTCGCCGGCCAGGTGCGTGACGGCAGCCGCGAGGCCGAAGACCGGCATGTTGCCGTAGACGGCCTCGTATTCGTCGGCGCGGAGCACGACGGGGACGCGTGCCCGCCAGAAGACCCCGAGATCGACCTTGCAGCTCTGCCCCTTGACGTCCGTTACCTCCATCTGGACCAGGTCGGCAGTGCGGGAATGGATGGCGGTGGAAGCCAAAAGGACCCGGAACGCAGACGTGACCGCTCGCGACACCGTCGCACCGCAACGCAGAGGGCGTTACCTGAATATGGCCTCCGGCTCGCGGGCGCGACAGGATTTCCTGATCTGGACACCGCCACTGGCCCACCACCGGCCAAGTCGCTCGTCCAGATCGGTGGCCTGGAAAGTTTCCCCGCGGATGCCCTTAATACGTTGAGTTACTGGTAAGGGGCAAGCCGTCATGATGACTCCCAGCATGGACGGACAACGCTTGGACCTTCAGCGTGCGGTCTGCTAAGGCAGGAGAGGCTGCGGCCGCGCCCAGCGTTGCAGCCGCCGACTCGGCTTGCCTGGTCAGTCAGTCTCCATCTGCAGGAGTACTAACCAGAGGTGAACAAATACGGCAGTATATTGTTCAGTACTGGGAGGTGGCAGGTGTCCGTAGCAAGCGAGTATGAGCACGCTGAGCAGGTCGTCGCGGACGTTGCGCTGCTGCACGATATGGCCGCGGGCAGGCTGGACCAGGAGCGTGTCAGGGAAGCCGCCGAAGTCCTGCTCGAACACAGGCGAAGCGAGCTGCCTGGCGTGTCGGTGGCCGTGGCGGCCCGGCTGCTCGGAGTCTCGCGCACAACCGTCGAGGCATGGCTGAAGGCGGGCATCCTGACTCCTGCCGCGGCAAAGCGGCGGCGCCACGAGATCACTGTCGACAGCCTCGTCCGCTTGCAGGCACTGATCGGTGAGCTCCGTCGGCTCGGCAGGACGCGCGAGCTCCGCGATTATGTCTGGTGGTCTGGCCAGGACGCGGCCAACTACGCCAACGGGAAGCTTGCCGAGGCGCTGGGCCAGCTTCGTGCCGGGGAACTGGGCGATAAGTACGTGCCCTCGGAGGAAGATCTTGAGTGGGCTCGCCGTGAGCTTGATGATCCTGGTTGCGTCTTTCCTTCTGGCGGTCGACGACATCCGTCCGGCTAGCCGTGGGCTAGGCGGCTATGAGGAAGACGGGGGCAGAGCAGGAGACCGGAGAGCGGGCCGACAAGGCACGGAGCATGGTGAGGACATGGCCTTGCAGCTAGCCCCGGAGGAGCCCGAGGCCGGGCCGTGGCGCGCCGTGCCGCTACCTGTCCTCGTCCGGGCTGTGACCCGGCGTCGGCCCGGCAGCATGGGGTGCGGGCTTCGGCTGGGCCGACCTGCTGACAGACGGGATCCTGGTGCCCCTGCACCGGGGGGAGGCAGTCAGCTACCGGCCGCCGCGCTGGGCTGAGCGCGGCCGGGAAGGATCTCTTAATGTTCCTGCTGGCTGCCCGCTGCTGGTCATCGAAGGGGATGGCGCGGGGCGCCGGGAGGTCGCGGACCTGATCGATGCCCTGATCTGGGTGCAGTCCGACGAGAGGGAGGCCGAGGGGCGCAGGCTCGCCCGCGACCGGGACCCGGACGCATTCGACCTGGCCAACCTGGCGCCGGGCGGGACGCCTCCCGGCCATGCCGCCTGGATGGCCGAGGAGATACCGTTCAACGCCGCCCAGCGCACCTGGGAACGGGCCGACGTCATCGTGTGCGGCACCCCGGAGATTCCCTGCGATCCGATCACCGAAATCGTCGTTGCGCCGCCGCCAGCCGGCTGACGGTCAGCAGGAATGCCCCAGACAGCGGGCAGGGCCGCCGTGCCATTAGCGTGCCATTAACACCGGTCAGCAGCGGTATGCCACGGTCACTCACGGGCGGGCCGCAGGCCAGCTCACGCTGTAGCTCCTGCATGATCACGGCGACGTTACAGAGAATACTGATCGGAGACGGCATGCCGACGATGACAGTCTCAGGCCACCAGTACGACCTGGACGCCCCGAGTGTGGAGGCGAGTCTCCAAGGAGCACTGCCCGAGCCGATCCATGAGTACTTCGTGGTGATCAACGGCCGGCGCTGGCCACCTAAGCAGGTCCTGGCCCTGGTTACTGGGCTCGACCGGGCTGACTTCACCACCCATCAGGCCCGCCGGGCGCTCACCCGACTCGGCTTCACAGCCGCGCGAGCGGCAAGCCCCGGGGAGCGCCACCTGGCGCACTCTGCGACTGTCGCTCCAGCACGGCAGCCGGGCTCCGACTCCCTCGGGCAGTCGGAGTTCACGGGAGAGGTGCTACGCCCCTTCATTGGCATGTGGGTGGCGGTGCGCGGTGATGAAGTACTAGTCGCCGCTCCCTCGCCGAAGGAAGTTGTAGCCTGGCTCGCCCAGCACCGCCAGCGAGCCCAGTCAATGTTCCGCGTCCTGGACTCTGAGCAGGCTATAACCGGTGCGGCCCCGCAATGAGATTCGCGTTCCGAGCGCTTCCGGCAGCGAGCGGTGGGGTTCTGACACCCTGGCCGGTGGTCGACATTGCTCTGGAGGGACTGGAGGCCGCGCCGATAGGATGCCTGCTCGACACCGGCGCGTTGCGAACCCGCATGAGTGCGGAATTCGCCCCCCTCGCGGGAATCGACTTGTCGGGTGCCCCGACCGAGGAGTTCTTCATCGGCGGCCATAAAACCGTTGGCGCGCTAGCCCGTGTCAGCCTCACAGTTACCGACGATGCCGATAAGTTCTCCTGGGATGCGCCAGTCTGGTTCTGCGAGCCATGGCCCCATCCGTTCGGACTGGCCGGGCTCGAGGGTTTCCTGCATCACTTCCTCGTGACCATCAGCGCCTACGACGAATACCTTGAGATTGAGGCGCAGCCATGACCCTGGAACAGTGACGATGCCGCCCTCGTAGGTGGGTTGCTGACGCAGCTATAAGCCGAACATTGATCATGTGGTGCGGGTGTCAGCGACCGCCACGACGACGTCCTGCGGTTCGCCGGTGACCTGCGGATCCCGCCCACTTCGCCATGAAGATCCGCGGGACGGATCCTGGGCGGGCTCGACGGGCTTGAGGATCATCGTGACGGGCGCCGCGGGGCTGGTATACGTGGACACATGACCGATCTCATTGACCTGGCCGGCAAGTCGGTGATCGTCACCGGTGCATCCTCCGGTATCGGCGCGTCCGCCGCGCGCCTGCTGCACGCCGCCGGGGCCCATCCGGTGCTGGCCGCGCGCCGTGCCGGCCGGCTGGCCGCGCTGAGCAAGGAGCTCGGCGGGGCCCTGGCCGTCCCCGCGGACGTGACTGACCCGGCGCAGGTGCGTGACCTGGTGGCCGCCGCCCTGGACCGGCACCAGCGGATCGACGGACTGGTCAACAACGCCGGAGCCAGCCTGCACGGGCCACTGGACCAGGTGGACCTGGCCGAGTTCAGCCAGATCCTGCGGCTCAACGTGGTCGGCCTGCTGGCGGTGACGCAGGCGGTGCTGCCGGCCATGCGGCAGCAGGGCTTCGGGCGGATCGTGAACATCAGCTCCGGTACCACCCGGCGGGTCGCGGTCGGCGTCGGTGCCTACGCGTCAACCAAGTCGGCGGTCAGCATGCTCAGCTCGGTGCTGCGCCAGGAACTGGCCGGCGACGGCATCGCGGTGTCGCTGCTGCTGCCCTCGATCACCGCGACCGAGTTCGGCGACGGCATGTTCACCCTCGGCACCTCGCCCCGGCCGGGCATGGTGGTGCACAGCCCGGACTACGTGGCCGGCATGGTGCTGCGGCTGCTGCGCACCGGCGAGGAGTCGTTCGACATCCCGCACGGCCCCGAGCAGCCCGGCCTCGCCCGGGTGCCCGGATTAACAGACCCGATCGCTTAATACGCGGTCCTGGCGCTCGCGGTGTTTACCAATGGGTGGTGGCGGGCTGCGTGGCCGGGTGCGCGGCGAGGAGGAGCGCGGCGCACAGGGCGATGAGCGGCAGGACGGTGCCGAAGGCCGCGGTCAGCCCGAGATGGTCGGCGAGGCTGCCGAGCAGGAAGGGGGCGGCGATGACGACGAGGCCGCCCAGTAGCTGGGCGCGGGCGTTGGCGGCATCGGTGCGTCCGGGTGCGGCGGCAAGGGTGAGGGCCAGGGACAGGGGAAACAGGTTGGCGATGCCCAGGCCGGTGATGAACAGCCCGGGCAGGGCGATGACGGCGTGCCGGGAGAGCCAGAAGGCCAGGAACCCGGCGGTGGTCACCGCCAGGGAGGCCCACAGCAGGGCGGTGCTGCGTCCGGGCCGGCGGGTCAGGACGCCAGCGCCGGCGCGGCCTGCCAGGATGCCCGCGTAGAACAGGGCCATGGCGGTCGCTGCGGTGGCGGTGGGTATCCGGGTGGCGGCCGCGAGCAGCTCGGCACCGAAGTACACGACGCAGAACTCGATTCCGATGCCGGCCGCCACGAGCAGGGCGAGCAGCCAGCAGGTGACCGGCAGGCGCGCGGGATGGGCCCTGGCGGCCGGGCCGGCTGGGATTGTGGTGGTTTTCCTCGGCCAACAGTCTCCACGAAACCTGGGGCGCTCCGCTGGGGTGAACTGTCGGCCGTTGGCGGACACCGTCCGCGACACCCTGCGCTGGCAAACAGTCGCAGTGCCGCCGTGTTGCGCACGCCGGTTTCCGGGATCGCCGCGCGGGCCCCGGCTGCAGCGGCGTGGGATTCAAGCCAGGACAGCACCGCGCGCCCGGCCCCGCATCCCCGCGACGTTGGAAGGACATAGGTCTTCTTGATCTCGATCGTGCGGGACGCGCGGTCAAACCATCGATAGCCTCCGCAGCCGACTGGGGTGCGCCCTTGTAGGCCACGACAAACAATCCGTCGGGGCCTGCGTACTCGCCGGGGCTCATGTCGATCGGGTCAGCGAATCCGTACCGCGCGACCTGCTCACGGTAGAAAGCATGCAGCAGCCCGACCGCATCCTGGTGGGTAGGCAGGCGTTCGGCGATCTCGATCTGAGCGTGGGCCGCCCGGTCGCGGGGAGCGGTCGTCATGCAGGCGATGATGCCTCATCGAACTCGTCGAGGAACTCGCGCACGACAGGTGACCGCGCCCGCCGGGCGATAACCGGGCGCAGCGCTTGCCGGTAGTTCCGGCCCCGCGGCGACTGCACCTGCGCCAGCAGGCCCAGCCCCATTCGCATAGCGGTTACCGCTCGCTCCAGGTCGCCTCGGAAAAAGCACGCGCGGGTCAGGAAGGTGGCATGCAAGAGCGCCGACCGAGGATAAGCCGGCGCTCCTCCCGCAGCCCAGGCGCGGCCAGGGCGGTGACCGCACCGCTGAGCACCTCGATCGCCTCCGCCAGCAGCCGGTCACGGCTCGCTGTGGTCCGCTCGGCCAGCACGACCAGACCCTGCCCCGCCTCGGCCGCGAGCTGTTCGGGCGCCAGGTAGTACAGGAATGACGGCGCGTCACGGGCGGCGTGACGCTGGAGCAGGCTGGCTGGCGGCCTCCTGTGACTGGCTGCGGAACCGCCCGAGGTCGCCGTCCGCAGCCGCCGCGGTACGCAGCGGTCCTTGTGGCCGCCCGGCATGGCGCGAGTGCCCGGCGGGCCGGCACCCAGGTCGCGGGGAAAAGCCGTGCGTCCGCAGCGCATGTTCCCCGGCCGGATCGCCCAATTGGGTTTAGGCGGGATGTGCAAGGCCCTTTGTGAGGGCTCTGGCGTGCCCGGCCTCGGCGTGTTCGAACGCTGGCTCCATGTCGTCGATATTGCGCTGGGTCAGTCCGTGCG
>Ga0066790_10000668_pt1 | contig 13409 bp, 10 predicted proteins | sample OrgsoiDNA2013050_FD_70963 | JGI IMG/M metagenome (GOLD analysis project Ga0066790, IMG submission 70963) | Permafrost soil microbial communities from the Arctic, to analyse light accelerated degradation of dissolved organic matter (DOM) -... | ecosystem: Environmental > Terrestrial > Soil >...
GAACTGCGGGTCTGGCATTCGGAGCGCTCCGAGCCCGGCGCGCCGTCATCGACGCCGCTCGTCGTTGGCAATGTCGATATTCAAACGCGCGCGGCTCTCGTCACCCGCGGGTCGCGCCGGTGAGCGGGCGAGTGCGCTGGTGGCAGAGGTCGCTCGGCGGGCGAGTCATCCTGCTGTCGCTGGCCCTGCTGCTGGCGGTGCAACTGGCGAGCTTCGCGGCCTTGCGCACGAGCCTGACGCAACACGCGCATCGGGTGTTGCCCGGCCGGCTGCAGGCCGGTGAGCGCCTGCTGCAAAACCTGCTGGATCGGCGAGCCCAGACGCTCATCAACGGCGCCCGCCTGCTCGCTGCGGACTACGGGTTTCGCGAAGCCGTGAGCAGCAACGACCGCGAAACGATCGTGTCGGTTCTTGCCAACCATGGGGCGCGCATCGGCGCCACGGAAACGGCGCTGTTGTCGAGCGATTTCGAGATCCGCGCCAGCACGGCCGGCCCATCGCGCGATCTGCTTGCACTGGTCGAGCGCCTGGCGACGCAGGCGATCGGCTCGGGCCAGGCCAGCGCCCTGACGCTGCGGGCCGGGCGGCCCTATCAGGCGGTGCTCGTGCCGGTGAAGGCTCCGGTCGTGGTCGGCTGGGTCCTGATGGCCTTTCCTCTCGACGAGAAGTTGGCCACGGATCTGAAGAGCCTGTCGGCGCTCGACCTGACCTTGATCTCGCGCCCGTCGCGCCACGACGTCTGGTCGGTGAATCTGACGAGCCTCGACGCGGCGCGTGCTTCGAGCTTGGCACGCCAACCCTGGGCCGGCGATAGCGACGACGCAGGCATGACCTCGGTTGTTGCCTCGGGCGAGGAGCTCGGCGTGCGCGACAGGTCGCTCGCTCTTGGTGCCGACGCCGACGCAAGCATCCGCGCGCTGCTGTCGCTTTCGGTCGACGAGGCCGTGCGCCTGCCGCGCGACCTGCAGCTGGCGCTGATTGTCATCGCGCTCCTCGGGATCGTCGTCTTCGCCATCGGCAGCGTCCTGACGGCCCGGCGCGTGACCACGCCCCTTCGCGGCCTGGCCGACGCCGCGGAACGGCTGGGCCGCGGCAACTACGAAACTCCGATGACGGGCATGCAGCGCCACGACGAGATCGGCGAGCTCTCGAAATCGTTCGAGCGAATGCGCCAGAACATCGCCGAAAACCGGGCGCAGATCATGAAGCTCGCCTATTGGGACACGTTGACCGGGCTGCCGAACCGCGCCCAGTTTGGCGATGCGGTGCGTCAGGCGATTCGCGAAGCGCAGCCGACGGCGTCGGTCGGCATCGTCATGCTCGACCTGAACCGCTTCAAGCATGTCAACGATGCGCTGGGCTATCGCATCGGCGATCTGCTGCTCGTGGCGGTGGGCGAGCGCCTGACGGAGCAGGTCATGCGCGGCGGCGATGTCGTGGCCCGGCTGAGCGGCGACGAATTCGGCGTGCTTCTGCGTTGCGGCGATGCCTCGCTCGCCGCATCGATTGCCGAGCGGATCGAGCAGTCGTTCGCTTCGGCGTTCAGGCTCGAAGGGCAGCAGGTCGATATCGGCGCCGCCATCGGCATGGCCTGCTGGCCGCTGCATGCGGACGATGGCGATGCGTTGCTCAACCGCGCCGAGGTGGCGATGTATGCGGCCAAGAGCCGCGGTAACGGCCCGCAGATGTACGACCCGTCGATCGAAGTGGCCAGTGCCAAGACCTTGACGCTGATGACTGAATTGCGGCATGCCGTCGACGCTGGCGAATTGCGCCTGTACCTGCAGCCCAAGCTCGAGCTCGAAACCGGGCAGCTCATCGGCGCCGAAGCGCTGGTGCGTTGGCAGCATCCGCGGCGCGGACTGGTGCCGCCGGCCCACTTCATTCCCTTCGCCGAGCAGACCGGGTTCATCAATGTGCTGACGATGTGGGTGTTCGAGGAAGCGGCGCGCCACTGGCATGCGCTCAACGACGAAGGAATCACGCTCCTGCTTTCCGTGAATCTATCGACGCGTGACCTGCTCGACCAGAACCTGCCGCAGAAGTTCGATGCGCTGCTCGCGAAACGTGGCGTTGCGGCCAGCGTCTTCTGCCTCGAGATCACCGAGAGCGCCATGATGGACGACCCGCAGCGTGCGCTGGTCACGCTCGACCGGCTCAGCGCCATGGGATTCAAGCTGTCGATCGACGATTTCGGCACCGGCTATTCGTCGCTGGCCTACCTGAAGCGCCTTCCGGTCAACGAGCTCAAGATCGACCAGTCATTCGTTCGCAACATGCAGGCCGACGCCGACGACGCCATGATCGTCCGCTCGACGATCGACCTGGCGCACAACCTGGGCATCACGGTCGTGGCCGAAGGGGTCGAGAACCTGCAGATCTGGAACATGCTGCGCGACCTCAATTGCGACCAGGCGCAAGGCTTTCACATGGGCCGGCCGATGCCCGTCTCGGAATTTCCGAGCTGGTCGATCGGCTGGACGGCGAGCCGCCGCCGAAGGGTTCTCGAGAGCTCGCTGCTGCATTGACAGGCGTGCCGCAGTGCAACGACGTTTCATCGAGATCGTTCTTGCCGCAAGCCGCGTCGTGCGAAGGCTCGCTGCCGTTGCCCTGGCCCTGGTCGCGTGGTCTGCCGGTCCGGCCACGGCAGACCCTGGCTACTACGTCGTCACGGTCTACGACGACCCCGGCGTGAAGACGGTCGACTTCCGCTACTGGACGGTGCAGCCCTCGGGGTTCGGCATCGTCACCTGGCCCGAAGTCGGACTGGGCTGGAACGTCAACGGCCGCTGGTACACGGAGCTTCTCGCCAGCTACGTGGGCACGGCCGGCCAGGCCATGCGGCTCAGCAACCTGGAATGGCAGAACGATGTCTTGCTTACCCAGGGCCAGTATCCGTTCGATCTGGCGATCCACACCCTGTGGGTGGCGCCCCAGAACCCGTCGTCGGGAACCCTGCTCGAGTTCGGCCCGGTCTTTCAAACCGATATCGAGCGAACGCAGGCCAACCTCAACATCGTCTTCCAGCGTGGCTTCGGTGCGCTGGCAGCGCAGCCGGCGCAGATGAAATACCAGTGGCAATTGCGCTACCGCTGGCAGCGGTGGCTTCACCTCGGCGCACAGGGGTTCGGCGAGCTGGGCCCATGGGACCACTGGGCCTCGCACGATGCCCAGTCGCACCGCGCCGGGCCGGCGTTGTTCGGCTCCGTGGGCGCCGGGCCGGGAGCCTTCGCGTGGCAGGCAGCCTACCTGGTCGGCAAGACCTTCGGCAGCCGGGGCAACATGTTCACGGCGCGAGTGAAATACGATTTCTAGCCGTCGGGCCTCACGGCCTGGCGTTGGGCTGCTCCCGGCGGCCCTGCCGGCGCGATGGCCGCCATGAACGGGCGATGCTCGTTGCATCCTCGTCATTCGCTTTCGATCGGCTACGCCTTGGCACAAGTCTGGCGCCGCGAGCGTGAACTTGGCCCAACGTTTCTTGCGCGAACAAACCGTTGCAGGGCGAAGTGCCGTCGTCGCTCGCGCCGGCACTTAGCATCGACCGAGAGGGTGTGGCGCGAGCGCGCAGCACCGCCGAAGCAGGGTGCGTTCGCCGCAGCGCGGTATTCGAGGAGACGGCATGTCGTTTGTGATGATTGCCACCGGCGCGACCAGCCGATCGCGGGTGCGGACCTTGCCGGTGCGCCCGCTCATGGCCGCCGCGGCGGTCGCAGCGCTCGTGCTCGCGGGCTCGGGCGGCGGGCTCGGTTACTGGCTTGCTGCGCCTTCGGTGCCGTCCATGCCGGCGGCGCCGATCGCGGCGAGCCCCCCCGGCGCCGACCCCTTCACGCTCGAGCAGGTGGGCGCGATCTCCGGCCGGCTCTTTCGTCTCGAGAGCGAGGCCGCGCAATTGAGTGAGCGCATCGTCGCGCTGAAGAGAAGTACACCGGTCCTGTCGTCGAGCAAAGAGGTGAGGAGAAGCGACTCCCGGAGCGAGCCGGGTCAGGACGCGCAAGGCCCGGCGCGCCGCTCGCCCGCCACGTCCGAGCCACCTGCGGCAGCCATTGCGCCGGCCGCTACTCCCGGCGTCGCCACTGGCGGCCCGTTGCTTCCGCCACGGCCCGAGTCGGCCGACCTTGACGCGCTTGAAGCACTCGACGCCAAGCTCGATCGCCTCGAGCGGCAGATCGCCTGGGTTGCCGGCGCGGCGACGCAGCGCAGCCTCGAGCTGATGCGCCTGCCGACGCGCCTGCCGATCGCCGGCGCCGAGCTCACCTCGCCCTTCGGCAACCGCATCGACCCGTTCGCGCACACGCATGCCTTCCACGCCGGCCTCGATTTCGCGGCGCCGCTGGGCACGCCGATCGACTCGGCCGCAGGTGGCACCGTCGCGTTCGCCGGCTTCAAGCCCGACTTCGGCTGGGTCGTCGAGATCGACCACGGCAACGGCCTTGCGACGCGCTATGCGCACGCCTCGCAGCTGCTCGTGCGCACCGGCCAGATCGTGGCGCCCGGCGACCGAATCGCCAGGGTCGGCTCGACCGGCCGCTCGACCGGCCCGCATCTGCACTTCGAGGTGCTCGAGGCGGCTTCCCACGTCGACCCCAGGCGCTACCTGGCGGGGTTGTGAGCACGCAGGGTCAATCGTGTCGATCGGCTTCGGGCGCACCGCCACGCAAGACCTCACGCATGTCGGCCTCGTGCTCGCGCCGCGGCGCGGCTGGCGGCGCAGTCTCGCCGCGGCCGCGCTCGCGGCCCTCGCGCTGGCCGCGGGCGCCGGCATCGGCTATGTTGTTCGCGGTCGCGCACCGCCTGCCGTTCAGGAGTCGCCGGCAGCCCGCCGCGAGATCGGGTCGCTGCGCCAGCAGCTCGAGCCGCTGCGCCAGCAACTCGAACAGGCGCGCCTGGCACAGCGACTCGCCGACGCGCGCGGTCACGAGCTCGAACGCCAGGTCGATTCGCTGAACCAGCGCCTGACCCAATCGCAGGACGAGTTGACGTTCTTTCGCAAGGCCCGCGAGGGCAAGCACTAGCACCACGAGAGGGAGGTGTCACCATGTTTGCAACACTGAAGAGAACGAAGAAGCCCTTCATCAAGATGGCACAGGTCTCGACCCTCGTCGCCGAAGGCGTCGAGATCGTGGGCAACGTGTTCTTCTCGAGCGGCATGCGGATCGACGGCCGCATCAAGGGCGACGTGACCGGCCGCGGCACGCCCGCCACGCGGCCTTCGTTGCTCGTGCTCTCGTCGAAGGGTCACATCGAAGGCAGCATCCGCTGCGGCGACGCGGTGATCAACGGCAGCGTCACCGGCGACCTCGACGTCGAGCACCGGCTCGAGCTGCAGGCCGACGCGCGGGTCAGCGGAACGATCCGCTACCGCCAGCTGCAGATGGACGTGGGCGCTGCCGTCACCGGGCAGCTGGTGAAGGTCGAGGAAGCAGCGCCCGGCGGCAACGTCGTGGAGCTGGGCATCGACAAGGCCAGCGCCAACCTCGAACGGCGTTGAACCTCGCTGCCCGGCGAGGGCGGCCAGAGGCGACTAAGGCCTGCGCTGCACCTGCACGAGCCTCGGCCGCGCCGTCGCCATCGCGAAGTACACGCAGCCGCCGATCGCGACGCCGAAGAACCAGCCATAGATGCCCCACCACGTGGGCAGCACGCTGGTGAAGTTCGGCAGGACGCTCGAGAACACCGCACCGACGGCCACGGCGACGAGCGCATTCACGTTCCAGCCGCCTTCGTAGCGATAGGCGCCGTGCTCCTGGTAGAGCGCCGCGACGTCGACCTTGCCCTTGGCGATGAGGTAGTAGTCGACCAGGATCACGCCCAGCAGCGGCCCCATCGTCGCGCCGATGGCGTAAACGATGCTCATCTCGGTCTCGGTGGCCGCGAAGTGCGCGATGCCACCGATGAAGAACCAGAGGAAGACGACGCCCAGGCCGGCGCGGCGAGCGAGACGATGTGGATCGTGGGGCATCGGCATCATCCCTCCATCATGTCTGCCCGTTCGCCGTCGGGTCGGCCGAAAGACATCAGTCCGAGAACAGGCCGTGCCGGTCGACGCTCAGTGCTCAGTGCAGAGGCCACGCCCTCAGGATCAGCGGCGTCCCGAGCCCCAGCACCATCACCGTCAAGGGCAGGCCGAGCCGCCAGTAGTCGCCGAAGCGATAGCCGCCCGGCCCCATCACCAGCGTGTTGTTCTGGTGGCCGATGGGCGTGAGGAAATCGCAGGCGCAACCGAGCGCCACGGCCATCAGGAAGGGCTCGATGCGATAGCCGAGATGCACGGCCACGGCAGCCGCCACCGGCCCGAGCACGAGCACGGCCGCGGCGTGGTGGAGAAAAGGCGTGAGCAGCATCGAGGTGAGCAGGATCAGCCCGAGCGTGGCGTAGCCGGGCAGATGCTGCGCGCCCAGGCTCAGCAGGTCGGCCACGATCGCGGTGGCGCCGGTGTCCTTCAGCGCCTCGCCCACGGGGATGAGGCAGCCGAGCATCACGATCACCGGCCACTCGATGGCGTGGTACGTATCTTTCAGGCTGATCTGCCTGAAGGCCACGGTGAGCACCGCGGCGCCGAAGAAGGCGATCTCGACGTCGATGAGCTTGAGCCCAACGAGCACGAGCGAGGCGACGAGCAGGCCGATGGGCACGATGCCGCTTCGCGCCTGGCCGAGCGTGAGCTGGCGGTCGGCAAGCGGCAGCAGGCCGAGCTCGGTGACGGAGGCCGCGAGGTTCTTCTCCCAGCCCTGGAAGAGCACCACGTCGCCCACCTCGAAGCGATGCGAGCGAAGCCGCGTCGGCGCGGCGTGGCCGGCGCGCCGAACGGCGAAGAGGTTGAGGCCGTATCTGTGGCGCAGGCCCAGCGAGGTCGGCGTGGCGCCGACGAGCGATGAATCGGCAGTCACGATCACTTCGACCACATGCATCTCTTCGCTCTTTGCGTCGGGCGAGGCGAGGTCTTTCGAGCCGACGATCTCAAAGCCCGAGGCGGCGATCACCTTGTGCACGACGGTCGGATCGCCGAGCACGACGAGCACGTCGTTGGGGTAGAGGCGCCAGTCTTCCGCCGGCACGTAACGGTGCGTGCCCTCGCGCACGATGCCGGCCACCGAAACCTCGCCTTCGCCGAGTTCCTCGAACGCGGCCACCGTCATCGTGCCGACGTTCGCGGCCGGCACGCGCAGCTCGGTCGAATACTCGGCGATCGAGAACGATTCCTCGGCCGTCTGCTGGCCCGTGCGGCTCGGCAGCAGGCGCCAGCCGACGGCAAGGAAGAGGATCGCCACCGTCGTGAGCGGCAGGCCGACGGCGACGAAATCGAAGAGCGCGAAGGGCGGCTGGCCGAGCTCCTGCCGCACCGTGGAGATGAGCAGGTTGGGCGAGGTCCCGATCTTGGTGATGGTGCCGCCCACGAGCGAGGCGAAGGCGAGCGGCATGAGATAGATCGAGCGCGGCTGGTGGCTCCGCCGCGCCGTCTGGATGGCGATCGGAATGAAGATGCCGAGCGTGCCGACGTTCTTGATGAAGGCCGAGAGGTAGCCCACGGCCGCAGCCATGATGCCGATCTGCAGCGAAGGCGAGCGGACGCGGCGAAGCACGACGCCCACCGAAAGCTCGAGCACGCTCGAGGCGGCGATCGCCCGGCTCACGACGAGCACCGAGGCGATGATGATGATCACCGGGTTGGCGAAACCGTGGAACGCCCTGGCGCCCGGCACGACGCCGAGCAGCACGGCCGTGAGCAAGACGAGCGCGGCGACCACGTCGTAGCGCAGCCGCCCGTTCATGAACAGGCCGAGCATGGCGGCGACGAGCGCGAACGACTCGATCTGGTGCAGGGTCACGCGGATGATTCTGAAAGGGTGGCTGCGCCGCGACTTGGCATTCGATGTGCCATGGCGGCTGGCTCCAAGGCGCTCCTCTCGATGTGCCGCGCAGCGGCCGCCACCCGGCCCGAATTCGGGGTTGTCGTCGCGTCGCCGCTGCCGCATCATCCGCGGCGTTGCTCACTCAACCCGGGAAGGCGCCAATGGCAGAAGACTCGAAGCAGACGTTCAAGAGAATGAAAGAGCTGCGCAAGAAGATCGACGACCACGACCCGAAGCTCAGGAAGGACTACGAGAAGGTGATCGCCGAGCTGCGCAGCGGCATCAAGGACGAGAGCGAGGACGAGATCAAGGTGTCCCGGCCGGCACTGGACGATGTCATCGAGAGAATCGACATGTCGCTCGACGCCTGCGAGATCGTGCACACCCTGACGACGAAGCTGCTGGCCGACAAGCCCTTCGTGGCGACGAACGTCAACGAGATCAAGGACCTCATCAAGCACGTGGCGGGCGCCAAGAATCGCCTCGCCGGCTGGGCCAAGGAAGCTCGCGACCTGGGCGACGAGGCCGACAAGGCGCTCGGCGTGGTTCACAAGGGCGCCAAAGAGGTCGAGGCGCAACTGGGCATGCTGAAGAATCGCCTCGCCGCACTGAAGGCCGACGTCGTCAACCTGAAGAAGGACGTTCCGAGCTACGAGAGGGCGGCGCGAGCGGCGCACGCCAAGGGCGACCAGAAGAGCGTCGAGCGCGCCCGGCTTGCCATCCTCGATTCGATCGCAATCTCGAAGACGCAGACCAAGCAGTATTGGCCGATCGTGGAGAAGTTCAAGAAAGACAACCCCGACCTCGATCGCCGCCTGAAGGTCGAGCTGCAGGGGCTTTTCGACATCCTCAACGACGCCGACAGCGAGATTGCCGCCGACGACAAGAAGTACCTCGAGTTGCTGACGACGCTCAAGGCCCCGGCCAAGCCGGAAAAGGATGCGACGCTGCCCGATGTGCCCAAGGCCGAGTTGATCAAGGTGGCCGCCATCGTCCACATCGACCCGAAGGACTCGAAGCAGCTTTCCCTGCTGGCCAAGGCCCTGAATTCAAATCCGCATTCGAAGTGGGCCGAAGCACTGACCAAGCTCGCCGTGTCGCTGAAGCTCAAGGACACGAACGGCAAGGCGATGGTGATCGCGATCGACAAGCTGCCGTACTTCAGGAACCAGCAGCTGATCGACATCTGACGGGCCGTTGCGCCGCACTTGCCGAACGGAAGTTCACCCCATGGCCGATTCACCTGCACCCCCGCCCGACGAAAAGGAGCTCGACAAGAAGCTTCGCGACCGCGTCGACAAGCTCCTCGGGCAATCCGCGAGCCAAAGCACGGGCTCCATCCGGCTGGGCGGCAAGCTGCTCGAGTACGGCGTGCAGGCCGCCTTCCTGCCCGTCGTCGCCGAAGGTTTCGATGGCGCGCTCGGCGAGCCGCAGGCCGCGGTGATGGCCACGAGCTATGTGCAAAAGGGCGCCGATGCGCCCGCGCGGCCGGTGTGCTTCGCCTTCAACGGCGGGCCGGGCTCGGCCTCGATCTGGCTGCACCTCGGCGCCCTCGGCCCGAAGCGCGTGGTGACTCCCGACGACGGCAGCATGCCGCTCGCGCCCTACGCCGTGGCCGACAACCCGCACAGCTGGTTCGAGCACTTCGATCTCGTCTTCATCGATCCGCCGCATACGGGCTGGTCGACGACGGCGAGCGCCGAAGCGCGCAAGAAGGTGCTATCGGTCGACGGCGACGTGGCGGCGCTCGCCGAGGTGATGCGCGTCTGGCTGACGCGGCACAAGCGCTGGGGCTCGCCCGTGTATCTCGCCGGCGAGAGCTACGGCACGACGCGCGCAGCGGCGCTCGCCGACAAGCTGCAGAGCGCGGGCGTGGCGCTCTCGGGGCTCATCCTCGTGTCGTGCGCGATGGATCTGCAGAGCCTCGTGTTCGCTCCCGCCAACGACCTGCCGTATGCACTTTTCCTGCCGGCGTTTGCCAACGTTTCGCAGTATCACGGGCTCTTGAAAGGCGAGCTCGCGAAGTCATCGGCGGCGGCGCGCGCGGCGGCCGAGAGCTTCGTCGATGAAGACTTCATCGCCGCGTTGCAGGCCGGTGCACGGCTCGACGCCAAGCGGCGCGCCCGCATCGCCCGTCGCATCGCCGAGCTCACGGGGTTGCCGCAGTCGCTCGTCGAAGAGAGGAACCTGCGCATCAACGACCAGGCCTATTTCTTCGAGGCGATGCGCCCGCAAGGCCGCATCGTCGGCAGGCTCGAGGCGCGCGCCACCGGCCCGATGGCGGCGAGCCGCACGCGCCAATGGGAGTTCGATCCAGGCATCGAAGCCATCGCCGGGCCTTACACCATGGCGGCGATGGCCTACTTCGGCGAGCAACTCGGCATGAGCACGGAAACGCGCTACGAGGTGCTTTCGTACGACGCGCACAAGGCCTGGAACTGGAACCGCGGCGAAGACAAGGGCAACAGCTTTGCCTGCACCAGCCCCGATCTCGCCCGCGCCCTGCGCCGCAACGCGCACCTGAAGGTGTTCGTGGCGAGCGGCCGCTACGACCTGGGCACACCCTACAGCGCCAGCGACTGGTCGCTTGCCCAGCTCGACGCTCCGGCCGAGGTGCTGACCCGCGTCGAGCACCACTACTACGACGCCGGCCACATGATGTACACGCGGCAAGCCGACCTCGTTCAGCTCAAGGCCGACGTGGCGGCGTGGCTGGCGACGTGAGCGCCCATGGGCCGCCCGCGAAGGGCGCTCTGGCCGCTGCGCTGCCGCCCTCCGAGCCCGGTCGCCGCGAAGCGCGGCGCCGGCCAACGAAGCCGAGCGGGCCGAGGCCGCCCAGCATCAGCGCATAGGTCTCGGGTTCGGGAACCGGCGCGATGGCGACGCCGCCGAAGCGGTCGCCGACAACTATCATTCGCGCCGTCCGGTTCGCGTGCCCCCGCGACCGGTGCCTTCCCTCCATCGGGGCCATGTCGAGGTCAACCATGTTGAAAAACCTCATCCGCGGCGGCACGCGTGTGCTGTTCGCGGGCCTGGCGCTCGGCGCCTGCACCGCTGCCTCACCGGCCGATGAGGCGCCAGTGGCTGGCACGTCACGGCCGCTCGTCGTCGGCTTCGTCTACGTGAGCCCGGTCGGCGAAGCCGGCTGGACGTACCAGCACGAGCTCGGCCGGCGCGAGCTCGAGCGAGCCCTGGGCGATCGCGTGAAGACGATCGCCGTCGAGTCGGTCGCCGAAGGGCCCGACGCCGAGCGCGTGATGCGCGACCTCGTCGAGGCGCAAGGCGCCAAGCTCGTCTTTGCCACAAGCTTTGGTTACCTCGAGCCGGCCCTGCGCGTGGCCGCCGACTTTCCGGACGTGCGCTTCGAGCATGCCGGCGGCTACAGGACGGCGGCCAACCTCGCCACTTACGACGCGCGCTACTACGAGGCACGCTGGCTCGCGGGCTGGCTCGCCGGTCAGACCAGCAAGACGGGAATCGCGGGATACGTGGCGGGCTTGCCTGTGCCAGAGGTCATCCAGGGCATCAACGCGTTCACGCTCGGCATGCGCGCCGCCAATCCGAAGGCGCAGGTCCACGTGTTGTGGCTGAACACCTGGTTCGATCCGGCCAGGGAGCGCGAGGCGGCGCAGTCGCTCATCGACCAGGGTGCCGACGTGCTGACGCACCACAGCGGCTCGACAGCCGTGGCGCAGGCGGCACAGGCCAACTTCAGGACCCGGGGGGTTCGCGTCGTGCCCTATCCGAGCGACATGCGTGCCGTCGCGCCCGAGGCACAACTCGTCGCCATCGTGCACCGGTGGGGCAGCTATTTCACGAAGGTGACGCGCGACGTGATCGACGCTCGCTGGAAGCCCGAGCCCGTGTGGGGTGGCATCGCCAGCGGCATGGTCGACATCGATGCCGTCGATCCGAATCTGCCGGCGGCGACGCGGGCCAAGGTGCAGGCCTTGCGCCGCGACATCGTCGAAGGGCGGCTGCGCCCGTTCGCTGCGCCGCTCGTCGACAACGCCGGCGGCGTTCGTCTTTCAGCCGGCGCGCTCGGCGACGCGCGAATCAAGACGATGGACTGGTTCGTGCAAGGCGTCGTCGGCAGCGTGCCGAAGGCGCGATGAGACGGCCCGGTTGGCCGCGGCACCCGCCTCAGGCCGCGACGGGTCGTCGCGCCTTCAACGCATCGGCCAACGCCGAAGCGCTCGGCCCGAACGCGTAGGCATCCATGCCGAGGCTTCCCATCTCCACGCTGTCGTGGATGCGAAGCGGCGCGGCTTCGCGGCCGCCGGCGCCAGCGGCTACGTACCAGGGCAGCAGGTGTTCGTCGGTGGGATGCATGTCGACGGCATGCGGCGCCCGCGTGCGATAGGCGAAGAGCGCGTCCCAGTCGCGTGCGGCCGAGCGTTCGGCCAGCCAACGCCGGAATGCGGCGCTCTCCGGAATTTCGGCCTGGGCTTTCGAAGGGTGCAGGCCGCCGCCGGAAAACACGCGGCGCAGGTTGTGCGTGATGCTGCCGCTGCCGAGAACGAGCACGCCTTCTCCGGCCAGCGAGGCGATCGCCGCACCGAGCGCGAACTGCTTCTCGGGCGAATCGCCGGGCACGAAGGCCAGAGGCACGACGGGAATGTCGGCGGCCGGATAAATGTAGCGAAGCGCCGTCCAGGCGCCGTGGTCGAGGCCGCCTTCGGGCACCGAGCGGGCGTCGATGCCGGCGCTCTGCAGCAGGCCGAGAATGCGCGCGGCCAATGCCGGATCGCCGGGCGCGTCGTAGCGCAGCGTCAAGAGCTTGGCGTCGAATCCGCCGAAGTCGTACACGGCGCTGTGCCTCGCTGCGGCGAGCACGACGGGCACGCGCGCCGCCGTGTGAGCCGAGACGCTGACGATCGCTTTCGGCCGGCCGAAGGCCACGTCGATCGCCGGGCCGAGGCGTTGCATGAAGGCGCCGGCCTCGCCGGGTTCGAGGGCGATCATCGGCGAGCCGTGCGAAACGAAAACCGGAGGCAGGTGTGTGCTCATGCAGGCATTGGAGCACCGGGCGGCCCGGCGTGGATTCAGCCCGGCTGCACGCAGCGTTCACGACTCGTGTAAGTTCGGCCGTTCATGACGACCGCCTTGCCGACCGATCCGACCGATCCGACCGATCCGACCGATCCCGCAGCCCCCGCCGCAGGCGCCGCGCCGCGCCCCGAGGACCGGCGCAGCGAAGGCAGCGCATCGTCCGGCCGGCCGCCGGCCGCCTGGAGGCTCGGTTGGCGCCAGTTGCTGCGCGACTTTCGCGCCGGTGAGTTGCGCCTGCTCGTCGTCGCCGTCACGCTCGCCGTAGCGGCCTTGACGGCGGTGGGTTTCTTCGCCGATCGCCTCAACGGCGGCCTGGCGCGCGACGCGCGCCAGCTGCTCGGCGGCGACGCCATCGTGGTAAGCGACCAGCCGCCGCCGGCGTCGTTCGAAGCCCGGGCGCGATCGCTCGGCCTGGTGACGGCTGTGACGGCCAACTTTCCGAGCATGGGCCGCGCGCCCGACGACAAGGGCGGCGCGACGCGGCTCGTCAGCGTCAAGGCGGTGAGC
>Ga0066790_10000669_pt1 | contig 13404 bp, 13 predicted proteins | sample OrgsoiDNA2013050_FD_70963 | JGI IMG/M metagenome (GOLD analysis project Ga0066790, IMG submission 70963) | Permafrost soil microbial communities from the Arctic, to analyse light accelerated degradation of dissolved organic matter (DOM) -... | ecosystem: Environmental > Terrestrial > Soil >...
GTCGGTGCGGGCCTGCCTGGAGGCCCTGGCAGTGGCCGCGCCGCAGGTGGTGGCCCAGCTCCTGGATGACTCGCGGGGCCAGCGGTACGCCGCAAGGATTGACACCTGGCGGATGCCTGCCTCCACGACGAGGAAGGACGAGCTCGCGCTGGCCTACGGCCGCGACGGCCGCACCTTAGTGAAAGCGGTGTACGCCGCCGCCAGCAGCGATCCTGACCTGACGTTCCTGGCGCGGCTGCATCAGGTCGAGGTTCTCCTACAGGGGCAATCTCAGCGACGCGCGCCTCACGAAGCTGACGGGTTCGCTCCTGGACGTGGAGAATGGCGACGATACGATCACGGACGCCGACATCGCTGGCACGCTTAGCACAGGTGACGTTGACGTGCAGATGATCGTCAAGGCACTGGATCCGGCGGAAGCGGCCGCCAAGGCTCTCGGCGCGGTCAGGGCAGCCGTCCATGCGGTTGGCGATGCTACTCCCGGCTGGGAGACTGCTGGCGGCATGATGCGGATCGCTCCTGCTGAAGCGTCCGAGAGGCGCTACGCCCAGGCGTAGCTCTAACGCTGCCGGCCACTGCCGGGTGCCCAGCTACCGGCGACGGCGGGCAATGGTCGCAAGGCGGCGCCCCCGCCGCGGGGCGCTGGCTCTTCGAGGCCCGGGAGAGGTCTCCTGCACGATAAGGCTGGCCTGGATCGGGGCTCGCCTACCTACGGGCCAGCAGGATGAGTGGCGATCAGCAGGAGAGCGTCAAGAACTCGCCACCAATCCGCTTCGGCGAGATCCTTGCCGACAGTGTGCGCGAGCATCGCCAGCGTGGCCACGAGCTGGAGAGAGAACTCATCGGCGTCCAGGTCCAGTGTCGTGGCAATTGCCTCAACTGCCTGGCGGAATCTGCTGGTCCGTCCGAGCCGGACTAGTGAGGCGGGCACCTCGGGTGGCGCGGCCGTCCCGGGCCGCTGGCTCTCCTCTGCCGGTACGAGCGTGACTGCCAGCCGCATGCCGAGAGCTTCGGCGAGGCGCGTCAGTGCCGTGGTCGTCGGGTTGCCCCGGCCGTTCTCCAGGTTGGCGATGTAAGGGACCGACAGGCCCGCGTCCGCCGCCACGGATGCCACGGTCCGGCCCGCCGCGGTCCGCCGTGCCCGCAGCTCGCGGCCGATCGCTGAATGCTCCACGTCTTCCTGGTCACCGGCTCACTGCGCGACACCGGGCTCACGCTCGCCGCGCAGTACCTGCCGCTCCTGGTCCTCGGCCCGGTCGCGGGCGTGTTCACCGACCGGTGGGACCGGCGCCGCCTGATGATCGCGACCAACCTGTTCCGCGCGGGCGCCGTGGCAGTCATGCTGCTCGGCACCTCTCCCGGCCACTACTGGGTACTTTATGTCGCGCTGATCGCCGAGAGCAGCGGTGGCGTGCTGTACATGCCAGCTGTCCAGGCCCGCACCCCGGCCATCGTGGGCACCGGGACCCTGCTAAGCAGCGCCAACTCGCTCAACGCCTTCACCGGCGGCGCCATGCAGCTCATCGGCGGCCCGCTCGGCGGAATCCTCCTGACCCTCTACGGCGTCAAATGGCTGATCTGCGCCGATGCCCTCAGTTACCTGCTGTCCGCCGCCGCCATGCTCTTGACATCCCGGCCGGACGGCGAGCACGCGGACCACAAGGCCACGATCACCGGCGTGGCCCGCGACCTCATCGAGGGCGTGCGCGTCCTGCGCAACCAGCCCGTCGCCCGCGCCCTGCTTCCCGTCACGGTCATCTTCCTGGCGGCCAACGCATCGCTCAGCGCCGTGCTCATCCCCCTGGGGGTTCAGCGGCTGGGCGGCAGCGAGCACACCGGATTCCTGCTGTCCTGCCTGGGCGTCGGCGTCCTGGGCGGCGCCCCGGTCATGCGCGCGCTCCTGGACCGGGTCCAGCCGCGGACCCTGCTGACGGCCAGCCTGACGGCCACCGCCGCCGCGTACTTCCTGCTGTTCACCTCATCGTCGCTCACGACCGCGCTGCCCGCCGCAGTAGCCATCGGCATGTTCGGCTCGATGTCCGAGGTGATCCCGCAGACCGCCATGCAGCGAGTCATCCCCAACGCGGTCCTCGGCCGGGTCAGCGCCGTATTCCTGACCGGCGAGGCAGCAGCCACCCTCGCCGGCGCCTTCGCCGGACCCTTCCTCGCCCAGGCAGCGCACTTCTCCGGCGTGGCCACCGCCGCCAGCCTCATCACGCTCAGCGCAGCGGCCCTAACCTGCCGCACCGTGCCGCGGATGTCCGCGATCGTCCCTGACCAGCCACTCGTGACCGAAGGGGAACAGTGACACATCGCGATGCCGTTGGGCGAGGCAGGCTGGTCCCCGCACCGTCAGGGCCAGAAAGGACGCATGACACGCGCCGGGCTCAGGCGTCCGGGCCGCGACGAGGCTGACACTGGAGAGCATGGCGCCGTCCAGCGAGCATCAGGATCAGCTGCCCCCCGGGCTGAGCCGCGGGCTGGCCGCCTTCGAACGGCATGTGGCCGCCGAGCGGGGCATGTCCCCGCATACCGTGCGCGCCTATCGCGCCGACGTCACGTCGCTGCTCCGGCACGCTGGCCAGGACGGGTGCACCGAGCTGGCCGATATCGACATCCGCGTGCTCCGGGCGTGGCTCGCGCGCCAGCATGGCGCCGGCCAGGCCCGGGCATCGATCGCGCGCCGGGCGGCCGCGGCTCGCGCGTTCACCGCGTTCGGGCACGCCCGTGGCTGGCTGAACGATGATCCAGGCCGGCTGCTCGGCACCCCCAAGGCCGGCCGGAAGCTGCCGCAGGTGCTGGCCAGGGAGCAGATGGCCGCGGTCCTGGCCGTCCAGGGGGTCGACCGGGGCCGGCCGGGTGGCCCGGCGGCCCGGAACGTCGCCGACGGTCCGGGCGAAGGGCCCGGTGAGCGCGCGCTGGCCCGCCGCGATACGGCGATCATGGAGCTTCTCTACGCGTCCGGGATCCGCGTCAGCGAGTTGTGCGGTCTCGACCTCGGCGATCTGGACGAGGAGCGGCGCACCGTCCGCGTCCTCGGCAAGCGCAACAAGGAACGGGTCGTACCGGTGGGCATCCCCGCCCTCCGGGCGGCACGCACCTGGCTGCTAGAGGGCCGCGGCGTGCTGGTCAGCGAGCGGACAGGCAAGGCGCTGTTCCTGGGAGCGCGCGGCGGCCGGATAGATCCCCGCACCGCGCGCCGGGTCGTGCACGAGCGGATCGCGGCCGCGGGCTCGGTCCCGGACACCGGCCCGCACGGGCTACGGCACACGGCGGCCACCCACCTGCTTGAGGGCGGGGCCGACCTGCGGAGCGTGCAGGAGATACTCGGTCACGCGTCCCTGGCCACCACCCAGATCTATACCCACGTCAGCGTCGAGCGGCTGCTGGCGGCGTACCGGCAGGCTCATCCCCGGGCGTAGCCGGGCCCGGGGATCGGACGTCGTCAGCGGCCGCGCCGCCGGCCGCTGGGGCATGTAGACTGAGCCAACGGCCATTTAAAAGATTCGCGCGCGCCTGCGCGCGGTCGGCTGATGGTCGAATTCGCGCACCCGCTGGCCGCGTCGGATGCCTCTTCTGGCTCTGCGCGGGACGTTCCTTACCGGTTCGCGGGACCCCAATCCCGCCGCGAGGACGTACGGGCGCCAGGCAGAAACCGGACGGCTCCTGTGCCCGCGTGCCAGGCGCCACGAGAGGAAAGGGGACACCGGCATGGCACCGGTCGTCACCATGCGTCAGCTCCTGGAGAGCGGAGTTCACTTCGGCCACCAGACCAGACGGTGGAACCCGAAGATGAAGCGCTTCATCCTGACCGAGCGCAACGGCATCTACATCATCGATCTTCAGCAGTCGCTCGACTTCATCGACCGCGCCTACGAGTTCATCCGGGAGACGGTCGCGCACGGCGGCTCGGTCCTGTACGTGGGGACGAAGAAGCAGGCCCAGGAGGCGATCGCCGAGCAGGCTCGCCGGGTCGGGATGCCCTTCGTCAACCAGCGCTGGCTCGGCGGGATGCTGACCAACTTCAGCACCGTCTACAAGCGGCTGCAGCGGCTCAAGGAGCTGGAGGAGATGGACTTCGATGACGTGGCGGGCTCCAACCTGACCAAGAAGGAACTGCTGCACCTGCGCCGGGAGCGGGAGAAGCTGGACCGCTCGCTCGGCGGGATCAGGGACATGGCCAGGGTGCCGAGCGCCATCTGGGTCGTGGACACCAAGAAGGAGCACATCGCCGTCAGCGAGGCCCGCAAGCTGGGCATCCCGGTGATTGCCATCCTCGACACGAACTGTGACCCGGACGAGGTCTCTTACCCCATTCCGGGTAACGACGACGCGATCCGCAGCGTTGCGCTGCTCACGAGGGTGGTGGCCGACGCGGTCGCCGACGGCCTGATCGCCCGGGCAGGTGCCGCAGCGGGCGAGGAGAAGCCGGCCGCGGCGGATGGCACGCTCGGGACCACGGAGCCGCTGGCCGAGTGGGAGCGCGAGCTGCTGGTAGGCAACGCGGACGCGGAGACTACGGCGAACGGCGCAGCGAAGGCTACGGCGTCGAACGGCGCGGCATCGGCCACCGCGGAGGCGGCCCCCGCGGCACCGGCCCCCGCGGCACCGGCCTCCGTGGCCAGCCAGGCTGCTACCGACGAGGCTGCGGCAGCGCCCGCCGAGGCGGCAGCGCCGGCAGCGCCGCCCGAGCCGGCCCCGTCCGACTCAGGCACGCAGCCCCGCGCGGGAAGCGCCGAGGCCGAGTCGTCTGACCCCCTGGCCGCAGAGCCAGACGCCATCGAGCCCGCGGACGAGGTGCCCGCGGACGAGGTGCCCGCGGCCGAGCCAGCGTCGGCTAGCACCGAGTCGGCTAGCACCGAGTCGGCTAGCACCGAGTCGGCTAGCACCGAGTCGGCTAGCACCGAGTCGGCCGGAGCCGAGTCGGCCTGATCGTCCCGGCGCGCGGGTTGCCGCGTACCTGGGCGCGCCGCCCAGGTCACGCTGCCCGGCATTGAGACAACGAGAGATGGAGACATGGCGAACTACACCGCCGCGGATGTGAAGCGGCTCCGTGAGCAGACCGGCGCGGGCATGATGGACTGCAAGAACGCCCTGGTGGCGGCCGACGGCGACTACGACGCCGCCGTGGACGCGCTGCGCATCAAGGGCGCCAAGGACGTAACGAAGCGGGCCCAGCGGACTGCCGGGAACGGCCTGGTCACGGCCTCGCTTGAGCAGGCCGGCGTTGGCGTCCTGCTGCAACTCAACTGCGAGACCGACTTTGTCGCGAAGACCGACCTGTTCCAGGAGGTGGCCGCCGACATCGCCCAGGCAGCGCTAGCCGCCGGCGCCGACGACCGGCTCGCGGTTCTCGCCCTGGAGGTACGGCCGGGCCAGACCACCCAGGAGCTGATCGACGAGGCCGGGGCGACGCTGAAGGAGAAGCTGGAGCTGGGCCGGTATGCCCGGTTCGACGGCGGCTTCGTGACGACCTACCTGCACAAGTCCGACCCCGGCCTGCCGCCGACGCTCGGCGTTCTCGTGCAGCTGGACGACGGCGGAGCCGAGGTCGGCCAGGAGATCGCTCACCAGGTCGCGGCGATGCGGCCGCAGTACGTGACTCGCGACGAGGTGCCCGCGGACCTGCTGGCGAACGAGCGCCGGATCGCCGAGCAGGTCACCCGCGAGGAGGGCAAGCCCGAGCAGGCCATCCCGAAGATCGTCGATGGCCGGGTGAACTCGTTCCTCAAGGACGTCGTGCTCGTCGAGCAGGCTTCGGTGCGTGACCCGAAGAAGTCGGTTAAGCAGCTGCTGGCCGACCGGGGTGCCAGTGTCAGGCAGTTCGCGAGGTTCCAGATCGGCCAGGCGGGTTGAGACTGGCGGAGGACGGCGCCGCAGCCGTGAGCGGGCGGATCCCTGAGTCAGAGTTCGAGGCTCGTCAGGGCTCCGCCGCTCGCGACGTCCACCCCAGCTGGCAGCGCGTAGTGCTCAAGCTGTCCGGCGAGGCATTCGCCGGCGATGAGCCGCTCGGCATCTCCCCGGATGTGGTCATCCACATCGCGCGGGAGATTACTGCCGCCGCACGCGAGGGCATCGAGGTCGCCGTCGTCGTGGGCGGCGGCAACATGTTCCGCGGCGCGGCCCTCTCGCGCAGTGGCATCGACCGCTCCCGTGCCGACTACATGGGCATGCTGGGGACTGTCATTAACTGCCTGGCCCTGCAGGACGTGCTGGAGAAACTCGGAGTAGAAACGAGAGTCCAGACGGCCATCACCATGGGCCAGGTGGCCGAGCCCTATATCCCCCGGCGGGCTATCCGGCATCTGGAGAAGGGCCGGGTGGTGATCTTCGGGGCCGGACTGGGAGCGCCGTTCTTCTCGACCGACACCTGCGCCGCGCAGCGTGCGCTGGAGATCGGGGCTCAGGCGGTGCTCAAGGGCACCCAGGTCGACGGGGTCTACGACGCCGATCCGCGCCTCATGCCCGACGCCGTCCGCTTCCACCGGCTCGACTACGCGGAGGTGCTGCGCCGTGAGCTGCGGTTCATGGATGCCACCGCGGTCAGCCTGTGTATGGACAACGACCTGCCGATCGTGGTGTTTGACCTCATGGGGGAGGGCAACGTCGTGCGGGCCGTCCGCGGTGAGCGGATCGGCACGCTAGTGAGCCGGCACGGTCACTGATGAGCCACGCAAGGTGCCACTGCCGCATCCGCCTCCCCGCTGGCGGCGTCGCCGTGGGAAAATGCGGATGTGATTGGCTGGCGCCCGGCCGGACGCCCAACAATGCGCGGGAGTCGCTGTGATTGACGACACGCTCCTCGAGGCCGAGGAGAAGATGGACAAGGCCCTGACAGTGGCCAAGGAGGATTTCAGCGGCATCCGAACGGGCCGCGCGCATCCCTCGATGTTCAGCAAGATCACGGCGGAGTATTACGGGTCGCCGACGCCGGTGAATCAGCTGGCCTCGTTCCACATGCCCGAGCCGCGGATGGTCGTGGTCCAGCCCTTCGATAAGTCCTCGCTCACCGCGATCGAGAAGGCGATCAGGAACAGCAACCTGGGCGTGAACCCGTCGAACGACGGGGCGCTCATCCGGGTGGTCTTCCCCGAGCTATCCGAGGAACGTCGCCGGGAATTCATCAAGGTCGCGCGGCACAAGGCCGAAGACAGCAGGGTCTCGATCCGCAACATCCGACGGCACGCCAAGGACTCGATCGACAAGCTCGTCAAGAACGGCGAGGCCGGAGAGGATGACGGTCGGCGCGCCGAGCGCGATCTCGATGAGCTCACGCACAGCTACGTGACGCAGGTGGACGAACTGCTCCGGCATAAGGAAGCCGAGCTTCTCGAGGTATAGCTTGCGCCTGGACCAAGATGATGCGGGCTCCGACAATCCGGAGCACAGCCGTCCGGAGCACAGCCGTCCGGAGCGCGCCACGGCGGATCAGGTGAGCGAGCGCGAGCCCAGCAGGGCCGGCCGCAACCTCCCCGTGGCGATAGCCGTCGGCCTCCTGATGGGCGGTCTGGCCCTGGTCACCCTGTTCACGGTGAAGGCGACGTTCCTGCTGTATGTGGGCGCGGTCGTCGGAATCGCGCTCTGTGAACTGAGCCGGGCGCTCGGGTCCCGTGACATTCATCTCTCGCTGCTCCCCGTTGCCGCCGGCGGCGTGGCGATGCTCACCCTGGCTTACTGGCTCGGCGCCCGGGACGCACTGGCGGCGCTCGCCGTGACCTTCGTCGCGCTGCTGGCCTGGCGGCTACCGGGCGGCGCGGCTGGTTACGTGCGGGACGTGACGGCCAGCGTTTTCACCCTGGCCTACCTGCCGCTGATGGCGCTGTTCGTCGCGCTCATGCTGGCCCGGCCGGACGGCGACCGCCGGGCGCTGCTGTTCATCATCATGACGGTCTGCAGCGATGTCGGTGGTTACGCCGCGGGCGTCCTGTTTGGCCGGCATCCGATGGCGCCGACGATCAGCCCGAAGAAGACCTGGGAAGGGCTGGCCGGGTCGGTCGCCTTCTGCCTGGCGGGCGGGGCGATCGGTCTGCCCGTCCTCCTGCACGGCCAGGTCTGGCAGGGCCTGGCGCTCGGCGCGGCCGCCGTCGCCGCGGCCACGCTGGGCGACCTGGTCGAGTCGATGATCAAGCGCGACCTGCAGATCAAGGACATGGGCACGGTACTGCCCGGCCACGGCGGCGTTCTCGAGCGGCTCGACTCCCTGCTGATCATGGCGCCGGTCGTCTGGCTGCTCCTGGCCGTTTTCATCCCGGCCGCCCACGGCGGCTAGCCGTCAGCCACTTACCCAGCTGCGGCGCTGGGCCGCCAGCTGGGTGACCAGGCTCGCGGTCCCGCGGTCCCTGGCCAGCAGCCGCTCGCGCTCGGTGATCGGAACGATCCACAGCCAGCGCACGGGCGCCTGCGAGACGGTGAGGCCGGCGAGCGGCGGAACGTCTGGGCCGAGCAGTTGGCTGGGGTCATCGAGGAGCAGGACGGCCTCGTTTCCGCCGCGGAGCGGGAACGTCGTGGGCTCGTGGTACCAGGGGATGCTGTGGCCGGAACCGAGCCAGGTGATCTCGCGCCACGGGTACTGGGCCAGCCACAAGAAGATGCGGGCGGCGTCCGCGCTCGACATTGTCGTGGCCAGGGCCAGCTCGATCCGCGCCTGGCCGGTCCCGTTATCGCCGGTCTGCTCGATCACCGGCATCCGCTGGCAGCTCATCCCGACCGTGGACAGCACGGTGAACGGACGCTGCGGCGTCGCCGGGCGCTCGGAGACACCCACGAGCGGCTGCTTGCCGCCGCTGACGTCCCAGTACTTGCCGCCGGGGCCAAGCCGGCCGAGCAGGTGACCGAAGACCGACTGCCGGAAGGATGCCCAGTTCGCCGGGTCAGCGCGCCAGCGCCAGAACTGGTCGGCCGCCGCGATCCGCGGGCCTAGTCCTTCCAGCGCATGGTCGAGGGACCAGCCGAACGGAGTCTGCCCGATGATGTCCCGGCCATAGCCGGGCATGCCCGTGGACATGTCGGACCAGCCAGGGATCAGGGCAATCGGCTCATCGTCCGCCAGGATGGCGACGCCGTCGCCCTCCTCCAGCCAGAGCGCACGCAGCGACTGCGGGTCGAGCAGCGGCCGCCCCTCCGGATGCTTGGTGTGGTCGGCGGGCATCTGGGGGGCCTGACCAGCGCCAAGCCCGGCCAGGTCGACGACCGGGGGCGCCGGCGAATGGTTCGCGACCCAGGTCGCGGCGATGGCGCCCGTGGCGTCGTGCACGTAGGCGGCCGTCGTGGTCCCGTCGTACTCGACCACGACCCGGCGGCTGCCATACGGGCTCTCGCTGTCGAGCAGTACGGCAGGCTGGCCCGGCCCGGCGGATATCCTGGCCTGACTGGCCCCTCTGCGCAGCGTCGGCATAGTACGGAATCTACAGACCTTGAGCTGGTCAATGCTGACATGCCCGGAAGATCATCGACGTTTTGCCGCATTGCCGTCGAGATGGGGCGCCGGCAGCGAGAAATGCGGTCAGTGCGAACGGAGCCGCAGTGGCCAGCGCGTCCCTTCCGATGCCGGGCACCCAGACGCCGGCGACGGCCCCGCTGGAGCTCGGCCCGGCCGGCGGAGCCGCCGCGGCGCGGCCGGGCCGGAGCCGGCCGCCCCGGCACCTGGCCGACCTGGACGCCGTCGGCCGGCGCGGCGCCGTCACCGAGCTCGGGCTGCCCGGGTTCCGGGCCGACCAGCTGTCTCGGCACTACTTCGCCCGGCTGATCGACGAGCCCGCGCAGATGACCGACCTGCCCGCCGGGCTGCGGGCGGAGTTGGCGGCCGCCCTGCTGCCGCGGCTGCTGACGCCGCAGCGTGAGCTCGCCTGCGACCAGGGCATGACCCGCAAGACGCTATGGCGCGCGTTCGATGGCGCCTACGTCGAGTCGGTGCTGATGCGCTACCCGGACCGGGTGACGATGTGCGTCTCCTCGCAGGCTGGCTGCGGAATGGCGTGCCCGTTCTGCGCGACCGGCCAGGCGGGCCTGACCCGGAACCTGTCCACGGCGGAGATCGTGTCGCAGGTGTTCGCCGGGGCCGCCGCCATGGCGCGGGGCGAGGTACCCGGTGGCGCTGGCCGGGTCTCCAATGTGGTGTTCATGGGCATGGGCGAGCCGCTCGCGAACTACGCCAGCGTGCTGGCGGCGGTGCGCCGGATCACCGATCCCGCGCCGGACGGGCTGGGCATCTCCCAGCGATCGGTGACCGTCTCGACGGTCGGCCTGGTCCCGGCGATCCAGCGGCTGTCCGCCGAAGGGCTTTCGGTTCGGCTGGCAGTGTCCCTGCACGCGCCCGACGACAAGCTGCGCGATGAGCTCGTTCCGGTGAACCGGCGGTGGAAGGTTGCCGAAGTGCTCGACGCCGCGTGGGGGTACGCGGCCGCGACGGGGCGGCGGGTGTCCATCGAGTACGCGATGATCCGGGACATCAACGACCACGCCTGGCGCGCCGATGCCCTGGCGGACCTGCTGGTCGGCCGACTGGTACACGTCAACCTGATCCCGCTTAACCCGACTCCCGGCTCGCGGTGGACCGCCTCCGATCCGGAGGTGGCCCGCGAGTTCACCGAGCGGATCGCGGCGCGGGGGGTGCCGGTGACGGTGCGCGATACGCGGGGAACGCAGATCGACGGTGCCTGCGGTCAGCTGGCCGCGGCTGACCGGGCAAGTTCCTGAGCCATCCCCATGATCGTGAAGCGTTTCGGGGGCTCTGACCCCCGAAACGCTTCACGATGATGAACGCGCGGCTCGCGCCACCGCCGCCAGGGGGACCCGACCCCCCGCGCGGCGGCTGCGCGAGTCCTGCGCGCCACGGTGGTCGCGCGCGGAGTCGCGGAGTACCGTGGTCGGCCATGTCGTGGAGCCACGAGCTGTCCAGGCGGCGCAGAGCCGCCGTGGCCAGCCTGGTCCAGGGCGCCTGGCATTTCGCCGAGCGGTCCGGGACCATCACCGCCGAGTCGGCCGCGGGCCGCAGGTTCGCGTCCTTCGGGCCGGACTCGCTGATCGCGTTTCCGACGGGGTCGGTGTACGGGGAGCGCTGGATCGAGGTCGGGGCCGCCACGATGCTCGCGGCGAACGTCACGCTGTGCGCCGGCATGGCGCCCGGTCACGACCTCGGCCCCAACCCGGTGCTGCGCCTCGGGAACCGCTGCGTGATCGGCCGGGGCAGCCATATCGTGGCGCACCACTCGATCGAGATCGGCGACGGCGTCTACACCGGTCCCTACGTCTACATCACCGATCAGAACCACTCTTACGATGACCCGGATACCCCGATCGGGGCGCAGTGGCCGGTCAACAGCGCCGTCAGCATCGGCGCCGGAACCTGGCTCGGAACGGGCGCGGTTATCCTGCCCGGCTCGGTGATCGGCCGGAACGTGGTCGTCGCGGCTGGCGCGGTGGTCCGCGGCAAGATACCGGACCGCTGCGTCGTGGCCGGGGTCCCGGCCCGCGTCGTCCGCGAGCATGTTCCCGGCGCTGGCTGGATCCGCGCACCGGGGGCTGCGGCCTGGCCGGCGGAGCCGACTGGTGCTGCCTGGCCGGCGGGGCCGGACGGTGCTGCCTGGCCGGCGGGGCCGGACGGGGTCGGCTGAACGGCGGAGCCGGACGGGGTCGGCTGAACGGCTGGCTCAGCCCTGGCTTGCGGCGCGGGCGGCGCCGCGCCGGGCGTCCGCCGACCCGGCTAGCTGCGGCGCGAAGACCTCGCCGCGCAGCGCCCGGCCGACCAGGTCGACCGCCCGCGCAGTCGCGACCAGCCGGCTGCCCTCGCTGCGGTAGGCAGCCAGCACGGCGGTGATGCCGCCGGGCGGCAGATCCTGGCCGAGCTCGGCCCGGGCGGTGCGGTAACCCTCCCGCGCCCCGGCCACGCACGCGGCCACGTGATGGCGGGCCAGCGCCGCGAGTGCCAGCGGATGCCGGCGCAGGACGCCGTGCAGGCGGTAGTCCGGCGGGACGACGTCGAGCAGCCAGGTGACCGCCGTCTGCTCGAATCCCTCGGAGCCCGGCGGATGAACCCCCTCAGGCCACCCAGGGGGAAGATAAGCTGCCACTATAGAAGCATAACTCGCATCGAACAGATATCCTAGATATTATGCTTAGCTGCAATTTCAGGCGGGGTAGGGCCCATCCTGCTCACGGCCGGCAGCCAGCCGGACTGGCAGCCGCCCCCGCCGCCCCCGCCCCCGCGGGCCTGACGGCCCGCCGCCCGGCCACGCCCGCCGGGCTGGCCAGACCGGCGCGGCCGACGCGGCCAGTGCGGCCGGCGTGACCGGCCGCGCGCCGCCCGCGGCGTGCCTCACGGGCACGCCGCGCGGCGGCAGCTTGGGCGATCTGGTCTCGGCGCCGCTCGGCGACGACCGCGGTGATGAGTGCCGGGTTCATGGCTACCTCCTTGGTGTCGGTCCGCGGAGCGCGGTCCGACACCATTCAGGTTCGTCGTAAGACACCCCCGGCCGCATCGGGCAGACGACCTATCTCTGGCCGGGCAGCGTCTTAGGCCCCGTTACGTCTGAGGAGCCAGCGGGGAGCCGGCGTGCCCGTATCGCGCGCCGGGGCGAATAGACTGGTAGGCAGGCCGCCGTATGGGGGTCTTCCCCTATTTCTTCCGGAGCCTGTTCGCATGCCTGCCGACACCATCCAGCTGGCCACTCGCGGCGACCTGCGTAACGTGGCCATCGTCGCGCACGTCGACCATGGCAAGACGACGCTGGTGGACGCGATGCTCTGGCAGTCCGGCGCGTTCCGCGCCGGATCCGCGGTGACCGACCGGGTCATGGACTCCGGTGACCTGGAGCGGGAAAAGGGCATCACGATCCTGGCCAAGAACACCGCGGTCCGGCACGCGGGACTGACCATCAACATCGTGGACACCCCCGGGCACGCCGACTTCGGCGGCGAGGTGGAGCGCGGCCTGTCCATGGTGGACGGCGTCGTGCTGCTCGTCGACGCGAGCGAGGGCCCGCTGCCGCAGACCAGGTTCGTCCTGCGCAAGACGCTGGAGGCGCACCTGCCGGTCATCCTGGTCATCAACAAGGTGGACCGACCGGACGCCCGGATCGCCGAGGTCGTCGACGCCTGCTACGAGTTGTTCCTGGACCTGGACGCGTCCGAGGAGCAGATCGAGTTCCCCATCGTCTACGCCTCCGCCCGGGCCGGGCGCGCCTCGCTGACCAGGCCCGCCGACGGCGCCATGCCCGACTCGCCGGACCTGGAGCCGCTGTTCACTACGATCCGCGAGGCGGTGCCCGCGCCGTCCTACGACCCGGCCGCGCCGCTGCGGGCTCAGGTGACCAATCTCGATGCCTCCTCCTACCTAGGCCGGATCGCGCTGTGCCGGGTCTTCAGCGGGGAGATCTTCAAGGGCCAGCAGGCCGCGTGGTGCCGCCG
>Ga0066790_10000670_pt1 | contig 13400 bp, 10 predicted proteins | sample OrgsoiDNA2013050_FD_70963 | JGI IMG/M metagenome (GOLD analysis project Ga0066790, IMG submission 70963) | Permafrost soil microbial communities from the Arctic, to analyse light accelerated degradation of dissolved organic matter (DOM) -... | ecosystem: Environmental > Terrestrial > Soil >...
CTCCGGCGCGCTGAACACGTGGTGCAAGGCCTCAGGGCCTCGCTCGCGCACGACCACGTCGCAAAAGTGCTTGCCCTGCTCGTACTGCCGGAGCTTGAGCTCCAGTCCGAGCAGCCGCGCGAACAGGCGCGAGAGACGCGACTGGGACCGCCGCCGTTGGTCGAGCGCGGCTCGCAGCTTCGGCAGCGACGGCAGCAGATCCGGGGCCACGGCGTCCATCACGTGCTCGGCGTGACCTTCGATCACCGCCATCACGGCTTGGACGCGGTCGAGTGTGTCGCGCTCCGCCTGGCTGGTGGCAATCGAGAGCAGGTCGCCGCGGCGCAGCGCGCCCGCGACCCGGCGGATCTCCCCGCCGCTGGGCAGGCGCAGCTGGCGGGGGGTCTCGATTCGCACCTCGGCACTCCGTAGGAGCTCTCGCACCAGCCCTGCGACGTGACCTTGAAGCCATGGCACGGCCGAGAACTGCACCGCGTGGGTCACCTCGTGCAACGCCACCCAGGTCATGAACTCGCGCTCCTCCGCGGCGAAGGACCGCACGGCCTGGCCGAGGTTAGGGAGCACGAACAGCAAGCGAGGCGGCCGGTTGTCGACTGATTCGTCTAGCAGCACCAGCTCATATTGGCCCAGCACACGCTGCGCCAGGTACCCCAGCACCAGGCCCACCTCGGTCGTGACGACCACGCCGACGGCGATCCGCATCGCCGGTCTCAATGGGCCGAGTCCCTTTCCGGCGCGTTGCAGAACCGGGTCCAGCAGCGCCCGCATCGCCTGGATGTTGCTCGCGACCCACTCGCGGCGCCCGATCCCCTCCGGATCGGGCAGCGCCCGAGTCGGCTCCAGGCCCGTGTAGGCGGTGACGCGGCGCTCTGACTCGGCGGTCAGCGAGGCGAGGTCAGCGGTCGGGAGGCCGGCCTCACCCGTGCCGGCGACGTATCCGGCGATCTTCTCTGCGAGGATCCAGTCGATCACGCGGCGACCCGTTCGAGCTCGTGCAACCCCCGGAGCGTGCGTGCAGCGATCACCGGCGAGATCGGAGCAGCGTCGAGCGGTGCCCCGAGCGGATCCCGACAGTCCGGGAAGTTGATCATCCCGCCGGCCTCGCGCACGATCAGCTGGCCGGCGGCGGCGTCGACTCCGCGGCAGCGGCGCAGCGTCACCATGCCGTCGAACCGGGCCGCAGCTACTTGACACAGCGAGGCGGCGATCGTCCCAAGTGCGCGCAGGCGATAGGCCGACTGCATCAGCGGGTCGATCGAGTCCGACACCCAACGAGGATCGGCGGCCTCGATCCCCAGTACCTCCAGCCGGCCATCGTGCGAGCGGCGCTCACCGAGCGTCGGATCCAGCCGGGTGCCGTCGAGCCACGCGCCTTCGCCTTTCCGGGCCCACCATTCTTCGGATGGCCCGAAGTCATATACGAACCCGAACACGACGTCATTCATCGTCTCGCCGTTGGCGACCGCCACCGACAGCGCGTAGTGAGAGATCCGGCGCTTGGCGTTGAGCGAGCCGTCGATCGGGTCGATGATCACCCGGACGCCCGGATCGCCGTAGTCGATCTCCCCTCGCTCCTCGGACAGCGCGACGAAGCCGTAGCCCTCGGCGTGGATCGTGTCGAGCTCGGCCAGGATGATCGCCTCGGCCGAGCGATCGATGACCAGCGTCCGGTCGCCGCCGCTGCCGCGGGTACCGGTCTCGACGGCGCGCTCTGACGTGCTCGGCGCGGCTGCCAGCAGCTGCTGCAGCCCCGTCACGGCGCGCCGACATGCGCCGAGCCAATCTGCGTCCAATGCCGAGCGGGTGGGGCTCATCGCGGACCTATGCTGTCAGACAGTGAGTGCGAGGCTCGAACGCAGTGACGGGAGGCCGGCGCCCGAGCCTCCGTCAGGGCACGCCGGGGTTGCCCAGGATCTGCTGGCCGGGCAGCTTCAAGCGATCACGCACCGCGGCGGACCGCTGCTGGTTCTCGGAGCGGCGGGCACGGGCAAGACGCGGGTGCTCGAGGCGCGTTTCTGCTGGCTCGTGGAGCAGGGATGCGCGCCCGAGCGGATCGCCGTCGTGACGCCCTCCGCCGCCCGCGCCGGCGCGGTGCGAGCGAGCCTCGAGTCGGCTCTGCACCGCGGCTACGAGGAGCTGTTCGTGCTCACCCCGGTGCAGCTCGCAGCGTCGACTCTGATCACCGCGGGCGGCGGTCCGGATCCACTCGAGTCGATCCTCGGCGCGGGGAATCGGCTCGCGATGCTGGTCGAGCGGATCGATGAGCTGTCGCTCCAGCATCACGACATCGGCGGCAGCGTCAACGCCCTGCTCGGCAGGTTCGTGCGCCGGATAGATCGGCTCAAAGCGGAACTGATCGGGCCTGAGGAGTATTTGCACTGGGCCGCCTCGCTGCAGCCGCCCGATCGCTCGCAGGCGGCGATGGAGCGTGAGTTCGCCGAGGTTTACCGAACCCACGAGCGGATCCTCGCCGAGGTTGGCGCGCTCGACGCAGGGGACCTGATCCTGCATGCGTTGCGCATCGCGCGCACGCAACCGGCCATGGCGGGGCGCTTCGAGCATCTGTTGCTCGACGACGCACAGGAGCTCGATCTCGCCTCGGCGACGCTCGCCCGAGAGGTGGCAGGAGCCGGCCTGACGGTGGCCGGCGATCCGCTGCAGGCGCTAAGGCGTTTCCGTGGCGCCGGCGGCGCACGGATGCGCGGCTTCGACGGCGGCGGGGTCACTGTCGTCAGGCTGGAGCGCAGCCTGCGATGTCCCGAGCGCGTGTTGCGGGCAGCGTCGGCGGTGCTGGATGTCCCAGCGCTTCCGGCTTCGCCCGGCGGCGAGGTCGAACTGTGGCGCTGTGCGAACGATCGCGCGCAGGCGCAATCAGTCGCCGCCGACATCGAACGACTGATCGTCCGGGAATCGGCCGATCCGGGTCAGATCGCCGTGCTCGTCCCGGAGATCGCTCGCGAAGGACAAGCCGTCGCGGTGGCACTGGAAGAGCGCGCTGTCTCCCATCGCGTCGTCGGTGAGGCGGCGTTCTTCCAGCGAGCCGAGATCAGGGACGTGCTCGCCTGGCTGCGTCTGCTGGCCGACCCGTCCGACGCCGGCGCGGTGGTGCGTGCCCTGGCGCGACCGCCGATCGATCTGCGCTCCGTGGACATCGCGCGCTGCACACAGATCGCCCGGCGGCGCAAGCTGGACATGGTGGCGGCGCTCGCCGCGGCCACGGAATCACCGCAGGTGCCGCCTGAGGCGCGTGAGCGGATCCGCGTGTTCCTCAAGCTGTATCGCTCGGGCGTCGCAGCGATCGACACGACCCGTCCCGATCTCTACGTCCACCGGCTGATCGACCGGCTGGGGCTGCGTCGCCAACAGCTGTTCGCCGCGCAGGCTGATGTCGTCGAGCGGCTGCGGGCACTGGCCGGCTTTGGCGAGCTCGCCTCGGCCTACGTCCGCCGAGCGCCCCAGGCAACGCCCCGCGAATTCGCCCGCTCGATTGCGGCGGTCGCGGATTTTGGCCTCCGCGACCAGGAGGAGCCGATGTTGACCGGGACCGGAGTGGTCCAGGTGCTGACGCTTGAGGCGGCGGGGGGCTTGGAGGCGGAGCACGTATATGTCCTGGGGCTGCATTCGGGTGTCGCCGCGCCGGTGCCGGAGCCGATTCCCGACGCGCTGCTGCGCGAGGAGCTGCCCGCCGATAGCGAGGAGAATCGCCGTACGGCGCTTGCCCAATCGCTCTACGTGGCGCTGACGCGCGCGCGCAGGCGGCTCGTGCTGGCCTACCCGCGCGCCAGCGATCGCGGCGCCGCGCTCACGCCCTCATCGTTCGCGCAAGCGGTTCTCGAAGCGCTCGGGGGGAACTGGGAGGACAAGCCGGAAGAGCTGTTCGGGCCCGCCGAGACCCTGCACTCCACTTATCGCCTGCTGCGCGACGAGCTGCTGCAGGGCACGATGCGGGCGGGTGGCCGGCTCGGAGAGCTGCGGTTCGACACCGACCTCGACGTTTCGCACGCGGTGGTCCGGTATCTCGAGCTGCTGAAGACCGCCGCGCTGATCGCGCGGCCCGACGGACAGAGCATGGCCGAGGCGCTGCGAGACGTGAACGCCAGGATTCTCCAGGCGGTGAGCGCCGAGCAGCGGGAGATCTTCACATCCTCCACCCTCGACGATTATCTGCTTGATGCCGAGCGCGACGCGCGCCGCCGGGCGCAGGCGATCGCCGCGCGCGACGAGCCTTCGCTGGAGCCGTTTCTCCCCAGGCGTGGCGACGGAGTCATGCTGTCCGCCTCGGACATCGATACCTATCGCACGTGTCCGCTGAAGTACAAGTTCGCCCGGGTGTTCCGGATCCCGCAGGAGCCGACGCTCCACCAGCGCTTTGGGATCCTCATACACCAGGTACTCGAACGGTTTCACGCGCACGAGCAGGGCACGCTGCCGGAGCTGCTCGGGCTGCTGGAGGCTGGGTGGCGGCGCGGGGGATTTGCAGACTCTGAGGAGGAACGACAACTGCGGGGCAAGGCCGCCGGCGCTCTGACCCGCTACCACGAGCGCTTTCAGTCCGAGGAATCACAGCCGATGTGGTTCGAGCGTCAATTCACGTTCAAGCTCGGACCGCACCTGCTGCGCGGACGGGTCGATCGCGTCGATCGACTGCCAGACGGAGAATACGAGCTGATCGACTACAAGACCGGCCGGCCGAAGAGCCCCGCCCAGCTGGTCGAGGACGTGCAGCTCTCGCTGTACGCCGTGGGCGCGCGCGAAGCCTGGCGCCTTGATGCCTCACGCCAGGCCTACTACTACGTGCTCGACGACCAGAAGGTGGCCGTGCCTTCGCACGAGCGCGATCGGGCGGATTGGGTATGCGAGGTCGCGATGGAGGTGGCGCAGGGAATCCTTTCCCAGGGCTTCGAGCCGACCCCGTCGTTCGCGGCGTGCTCGCTGTGCGATTACCGGATCGTGTGCCCGGCCGCCGAGCGTTAGTTGTACTGATCGTGGCCCGGCGCGAACTGCGACAAGCTCCCCAGTAGCGCCGGTGCGCCGCCGGCGCTACGAGGCGCCTGGTGCCGACGGGCCGTCGCCCCTCTGGCGCAGGAAACGCTGCAGGTCCCTCGCGATAGTTTCGCCGGAGGGCAGTTGCCCCGGTTCATCGTCGGCGTCGGCGCCGGCCGCTTGCTCAAGGCGCTCGACGAAAGCCTGCACGTCGGGGTCGCTCTGCACCGCGACGTTGACCTGACGCTCATAGTCGGCAGCCGCGTGCTCCAGGTCCGACGCATCGACAGCGACTCCGACGAGGCCCTCGAGCTTGCGCACCAGCGCCAATGCGGCCTTCGGGTTCGGTGTTGCGGCGATGTAGTGGGGGACGGCGGCCCACAGGCTCGCGGACGGCAGTCCGGCCTGCTGGCAGGCAGCGTGCAGGATGCCGACGATCCCGGTCGGACCTTCGTATGAAGATGGGGCCAGTCCGAGGCGGGCGACCAAGGCAGGATCCGACGTCAGCCCGGTGACGGACACCGGTCGTGTGTGGGGGACGTCGGCCAGCAGCGCTCCGAGCGTCACCACGAGCTGCGTTCCGAGCACTTCGGCAAGCTCCACGATCAGCTTGCAGAACGTGCGCCAGCGGAACGACGGCTCGCTGCCGGACAGCAGGATCAGATCGCGCGGAGCCCGCGGTACCCGGGCCTCGAACAGCTCTACGGCCGGCCAGACGATCTCCCGGGCCTGGCCATCGACCAGCTTCACGCGAGGCCGAGTGGCCTGGAAGTCGTAAAACTCCTCCGGGTCGATGGTCGCGAAGCGTTGTGCTCCCAGCGCCGTGCCGACAAAGGTGATCGCGCTGGAGGCGGCGTCGGCCGCGTCGTTCCAGCCCTTGAACGCGCACACCAGAGCCGGGGCGCGAAGTCCGTCAGGGCGATGCTCCCATTGGAGAGGCTGCAGCATCCGGACCACCGTACATCATGGGCAGATGGGGTCCACCGAGCTCGCGATGGTCGCGGTCAGTGCGTTGCGTTGCGGTCAGGATGTCAGCGGCGTGTTCGCGTGCACTCGAAAGGACCGGCTGATGACCCGCTCCGGCGCTCCCTATCTGGCATTGGAGTTCCGTGACCGCACCGGGACGGTGCCCGCCCGAGCGTTCCAGAACGCCGATGCGCTCGCCGCTGGTTTCGAGCGCGGCGAGGTCGTCCGCGTGGCTGGAAGGGTGGAGCGGTTCCGCGATCAGCTTGTCTTGGAGGTGGCCGAGATCTCGCGCGAATCTCCCGGACTGGTAGATCCCGCTCGGTTTCTACCATCTGCCTACCGGGATCTCGACGAGCTCGACGGCTTCCTGGAGCACCTCGTGGGCGAGGTCTACGATCGCGGATACCGGTCGTTGCTCGACACGTTGCTGGCCGACGCCTCGCTGCGGGCGGCCTGGCGCCGGGCGCCGTGTACCCGCGCGGGGCACCACGCTTACCTCGGCGGACTGCTTGAGCACACGGTCTCGGTCGCGACCTTGGCTCACGAGGTGTGCCAATTGCATCCGCGACTGAATTCGGATCTGCTGCTGACCGCAGCGATCACCCACGATCTTGGACATACGCGGGCGTTCACCTACGGCGCTGAGATTGGGCTGAGCGAGGAGGGCCGATTGCTGGGCCACGTCCCGATCGGGCATCGGATCCTGTCCGAGCGCTCCGGAAGCCTCGACGAGCCCCGGCGACTGTCGCTGCTGCATTGCGTGCTCTGTCACCACGGGGCTCCATCGGCGCCCGGGGGAAGGTTCGGCTCGGCCGAGGCACTCGCGCTCTACCGCCTCAACGCCCTCGACGCGAGCGTGAAAGGGGCCCTCGAGCACGGGCTCGCGGACTGATCGCACCCGACCCGGCCACCAGATCGGATCAGAGCGGCGCGGCAGGGGCATCGTGGCCGCGGCCACGCGCATAGGATCAGCAGCGGCGCGGCAGGGGCCTGGTGGCCCATCCGGTCTTCAAAACCGGCAGGGCCGGGCAACCCCCGGCTTGGAAGGTTCGATTCCTTCGCCGCGTCGTAGCAGGATCTTCCTGGTATCGGGCTGAATTTGGGCGGTCTGCGAGCCGTGAGGCCCGACCGCCGAGCTGGGTCAACGCGGGCCAACCTGGGACCCATCATTCCCCCCGTCATTCCCCCGAGCATTCCCCCGAACGGCCCCGTAACGAGGGTCGGGCGGCAGTCCGGATTCGAGGGCCGCCCGAGCCAGGCCATTAAGCAGAAAGACCGGGTGGCAACCCCGGTCTTCCAAACGCATAGGCGCACTTTGGCGCCGCACCAGATTCAACGACCAGTCTAACCGCGTCGAGGATGGAATCCCTACGCGCATGGGTGGGTCTGCGCCGTTTCCTGGGTCGAGCTGAGCGCCACCGCGAGCTCCCGCACGTGTCGTCGGAGCTGGCGATGGCTTTCAGCCACATCACCCGCCTCGCGTTCCCCCCTCGGAACCGTGCCCTCCATCGCCGACGCGTCTGCGTTCGGCGCCGATGGAGTCGGGCGAGGGCGAACTGCCTCCCCTTCGACGCGTTCGCCGGAGCGCTGCGATGAGCCGCCAGGCGATCGCCGCGGTGCTTGCACGTGAGGATCTCTCGTGTGGCGAGCGGCTGGTGGCGTTCTCGCTGGCGAGCTTCGCTGACCGCGGGAACTGCGCGCGAGCCGGCACGCCGGCGGCGGCGGGGAGGGCAGGGCTGGGCAAGAGCCGGTTCCTCGAGGCGCGCGACGGGCTCGTGCACCGCGGCCTGCTGGTGGTAGAGCGGGCCGCGACTGGGCGGGGTAGGGCGGGCACGCTTGCGTTGCCGTTCGCGGACGCGGGTCCGTGGTGGGAGGGCGACATCAACGCGGAGCTGTTCGAGGCGGTGCTCGGCTATAGCCGTGCGCAGGGCCCGGCGCGGCTGCTGCTCGCGGCGATGGCGGCGCTCGCGGACGAGCGCGGCCTGATCGAGGGGCTCACGACCGAGGGGCTGTGCGCCGCGGCCGGGATCGCGGACCGCACGTATCGGCGGGTACGGGGCCCGCTGCTCGCGTCAGGGGAGCTGGTGCTTCGCTGCGCGACGCGCGGCCGGGGAAACACAAACAGCTGGGAGATTCCCGACCGCCGGTCGCGCGGGGCCGCTGAGTCCAGGCCGCGCCGGCGTGTGGCGCCGCCTGCCGGGGTGCGTCCGCTGGTCGCCACGATCCCGCCGCCGACCGACCCGGACCCCACCAGCTCGGTGCCGAAGCCGGTCGAGCTCGAGTCGGCGAGCTCGCAGGCCGTCGGCGAAAACGCCGGTCAGGATCGGACGGTTTCGTCGGAGAACCGTCCGGTCCTGTCAGGGGTTTCTCGTGCAAAAGGCTGTCAGGACCGGACAGTTTCGGCCCAGAACCGTCCGGGGCTGTCAGGGGTTTCGGCCCTAAACCCCTGTCAGGACCGGACACTCTCGCTCGAAAACCCGGCACAAAACCCTGCGGAAAACCCGGCACAAAACCCGGCGCCTATCGCGCGGGCGGGTAGGGAACCCCAGAACCCCAGAACCCCAGAAGACCCCCCCAACCCCCCTGAAGGGGGGAGCCGCGGTGACCAGGTTCTGGTCGAGGAGACCTACGTCACCGAGCGCGGTCGCAAGCGCCGGCGTGTGGTCGCTGTCGACCTCGCTGCGGTGCGCGCACGCCTGGCGGCGGTGGGCGCGGCGGATCGCGGCGCCTGGGAGCAGATCCGGGCGCTGCTGCTGCAGATCGGCGGCGAGAGCATGTTTGAGATCTGGCTGGATGGGTTCGAGCTGATCGCGGTCGAGGGCAACGGCAGCTTGGTTGTGTCCGCGCCGGAGGCGAGGGTCGGCTGGGTTCGTTCCCGCTTCGGCCGGGTGCTCGACGACGCCGCGCAGCGTGTAGGGCGCGGGCTGCGGATCGCTGAGGAAGTTGAGCGCAAGGCGGCCGAGTCACTGATGCCGATGACCGCCGTCCCGCCGGGTGGTGCGCCGGACGTCTCGTCTGCTGGCGCCGGGTCCGGCGGACATCTCAGCTCGGACGCGTGTGCGGCTGGCGAGCTTGTTGACCTGTCAGCGGGCGTGCCTGGTGACAGGTCAGGTGCCTTTCGAGTTGACCAGTCCGCTGGCAGGCCGGCAAACGTGTGGGCTTACAGGTCGGCTTACCCGTCTTCTTACGCCGATGTTTACAACCACGAGAAGGAGGTGTCGTGATGCCGAGTGTGGTCGGCGTGTTGCTCGTCGAAGCGGACGAGCCCACTGGTACGAAAGCGTGCCGAGCGGCAGTTGGTGACGGGATGGCAGCGCTGTGTCACAGGATCGCGACGGTTGGCCGCAAGTCCGATGGCTCGTGGACGACAGCGCACTGCGGACACGATGATCGGTGCGTCCGCGAGATGTCCTGTGACCGGCTGGCTGACTGGTCATCTGCCACCACGGGTTACAGATCGGCTTACCGGTCTTCTTACACGCATGTTTACAACCAACAGAAGGAGGTGTCGCAATGATCTGCACGGTCGCGCAGCAGAAAGGCGGAGTGGGTAAGACCACCAGCGCCATCAACCTGGCGGCGCTGCTCGCCCAGACCGGCCGCCGGGTGCTGGCGGTCGACGTCGATCCGCAGTTCGCGCTCACCCGTCGGCTCGGGATCGAGCTGATCACGCTTGAGAGCACCGTCGTCGATGTGCTCGCCGGATGGGTCGATGTCGGCGAGGCGATCGTCTCCGGGGTGCATGGGTTTGATGTGCTGCCCGCGTCGCGAGAGCTCGCCGGCGTAGAGCTGGCGCTCGCGGGAGAGGTGAGTCGCGAGACCGTCCTGCGGGAGGCGCTTGACGGGCTCGGCTACGACGCGATCGTGATCGACACGCCGTCGAACCTCGGGCTGCTAACCGTCAACGCGCTGGTTGCGGCGGACGCTGTTGGCCAATCGCTGCGGCTCAAGCGCAAGGGCCTCGCGCGCGCCACCGCCAGAACCGGGGCCGGGATCCACGCCCACGTGATCGGGCCAAGAGATCTTCGCGCAAGAGCGCGTCGCGGGACGGAACCGTCGCTGCAAGTGCTGGGGTCACGGGATCGCCGCGGCGGGGCGAGCTACGATGCTGGTGGGCGCGAGCGACTGACCTAAGCGAAGTGCAGGCGTCAGGGGCTCAAGGTCTGCCGCGCGGCTTTGCCCCTCGAGGGCCTTATTCATGCGCGCCCCGGTTGTCGCGCTCGCGCCCGCTTTCCTCGCAGAGCCTCGGAGCGTATTGACAGCCTGGAATCGGTCAGCCGTCCGTGGCCCCGCATAGGCGAGAGGACGTCACGATCGCCGGATCCGGCAAGTTCTCGACCGACGACCAGTGCGTCGAGGGCCAGCGATTACGTTGACGCTGTCCTTCTACGTACGTCGGCGGCCACGGCGTTGCGGGTGTCGGGGGCCGGCTTCTCGTTCGGCGCTGTCATCGGACGGCGATGTGACGGTCCTTGCCCCGGTTGGCCGTTGAAGGTGCGATCCGATCGCGTAGCCTTGAAGCATGAGCGAGCTGCGTGAGTACGAGATCGTGCTGGTTCCGGAGGCCACGGGATTCAGCGTGTTTGTGCCCGAGTTGCCGAGCGTCGCGACGCAGGGCGAGACCGTTGAGGAGGCCGTCGCGATGGCCAAGGAGGCGATCGAGCTGTATGTCGAGACGATGGAGGAGGAGGGTCTGCTGATCCCCGCGGTGCAGCGCACGCGCGTCGCGGTTGGCGGGTGAGCGATCAGCTGCCGGAGATTTCCGGCAAGCGGCTGATCAAGGCGCTTGAGCAGCACGGCTGGTACGTCAAGCGCATTCGCGGCAGTCACCACGTGCTGCGACATCCGGAAATCCCGGACGCGATCCCGGTGCCGGTCCATGGCAACCGTCCGATCAAGCCTGGAACCTTGGGGAACATCCTGAAGACGGCACGGGTGAGCCGAGACGAGTTGCGTCGCCTTTTGTAGGCGCGCTGCGACGGCGACGAAGGGCCCCGCCGCAGCGTGAGTTCCCGTGCCGCTCGCTGACGATCCTGAGTAGAGGTTCGAGGTACCTCAAAAACTATCAATTTGCAGGTAGCTTCACATAAGGCTGACGTTCCGCACGTCTGGCTGGCTATTTGCGGGAACCCAATTTCACCGAGCCTGAAAAGGGCAGATTTGCAGGTAGCTCTACATAAAGAAAAGATTATCGAGCGCAAGATGTTCAGCCCTCCCAGGGTGTCCACGACGTCGCTGGCGTCGCTGGCGTAGCCCCTGATCACGCCCGCGTCCTGCGGGAACCGCGCGCCCGACCGAACACTGGATCGCCAGTGTTTACGTTGGCGTTCGATAGCGTCCGTAATCGATCGTACGCGGACAGATCGGGGTTCGGTGAATCGCGCGCTCGCTGCAGCCGGGCGCGCTGGAGGCACTGTCATTCGACCGTCGTTCTACAGTTTTGGGCTCCGCAGTGGAGTCGTTTCCGCTCCACGCTTCCGCTCCACGCTTCCGCTCCACTCCACTCCACGCTTCCGTGCCCCAACAAAGAAAGTGGGCCGGCGTGTCCGGCTACCATTCGGCGCCCAGCGCCGTCTGAAGCCCAGGAGGCCCCCGTCCGTGTCCATCGTCACGCCGCCCGCGCACGTTCCTGCCGCCCTACCCCCGACCGGTTCGGCGCGGATCGATCGGGATCGCGTGGACGCGCTGGCGGCCCGGGTCGCTGTGGTCGCGCCGCGCGAGACGATGGACGTCCAGAAGCCGTTCACGGGCGAGACGCTAGGGCGCGTGCCGCGCTGCGAGGAGGACGATATGCAGCGCGCGGTGCTCGACGCGCGCGCCGCGCAGGCGCGGTGGGCCAGCACGTCGCTTGGGGAGCGCTCGGCGATCTTCCGGCGCTTCCACGATCTGGTCCTCGATCGCCAGGATGAGGTGCTGGATCTGATTCAGCTTGAGTCGGGCAAGGCGCGTCGCCACGCCTCCGAGGAGGTGCTGGACGTCGCGATCGTCTCGCGCTACTACGCCAACACCGCCGAGCGCCACCTGCGCCCGCGGCGGCGCCGCGGCGCGCTGCCGCTGCTGACCGCGACCTGGGAGCACCGCCATCCGCTCGGCGTGGTGGGAATCATCGCGCCCTGGAACTACCCGCTCACGCTCGGCATCACGGACGCGATTCCGGCGCTGATCGCGGGCAACGGCGTGGTGATCAAACCCGACAGCCACACGCCCTACTGCGCGCTGTGGGCGCTGGAGCTGCTCGAGCAGGCCGGGGTCCCGCGCGGGCTGATCCAGGTCGTCACTGGCTCGGGGGCCAAGCTCGGTCCCCACCTGATCGACCGCGTCGACTACGTCATGTTCACCGGGAGCACGCACACCGGCCGGACGGTCGCTCGCCAGGCCGCCGACCGGCTGATCGCGTGCTCGATGGAGCTGGGCGGCAAGAACGCGATGATCGTGCTCGAGGACGCCCACATCGCCAAGGCCGTCGCGGGCGCCGAGCGCGCGCTGTTCTCCAACGCGGGCCAGCTGTGCATCGCGATCGAGCGCCTCTACGTCCACGAGGCGATCGCTGACGAATACGTCGCCCGGCTCGTCGAGCACACCCGCAAGATGCGGCTGGGCGCCGAGCTCGAATATGGCCCAGACATGGGCTCGCTGATCTCCACCGAGCACCTCAAGGTCGTGCGCGAGCACGTGGAGGACGCGGTCTCCAAGGGGGCGCGTGTGCTCTGCGGCGGGCGTCCCCGCCCCGACCTGGGCCCGCACTTCTACGAGCCGACGCTCCTGCAGGACGTTCGCGAGGACATGTCGCTGTTCGCAGACGAGACGTTCGGGCCGGTCGTCGCGATCTCGACCTTCGCCAGCGACGACGACGTCATCGCTCGCGCCAACCAGAGTCTCTACGGGCTGAACTCCAGCGTGTGGACCACAGACACCGCCCGTGGGCGCCAATTCGCCACGCGGCTGCACGCGGGCACGGTGAACGTCAACGAGGGCTACGCGGCGACGTGGGCCTCCGTCGACGCGCCGATGGGCGGCTTCAAGCAGTCGGGCCTGGGACGTCGCCACGGGCGCCACGGGATCCAGAAGTACACCGAGGAACAAACCATCTCCGTGCAGCGACTGCTACCGCTCGCCCCGCCGCCGCACATGAGCCACAAGCTCTGGGTACGCCTCATGACCCACGCCCTGCGCCTGCTGCGCCGCACGCCCGGCGTGCGCTAACGCTAACTACCAGGTCGCATGCTGGGCGACAACAGCAGCGGCCAGCTCGGCATTGGGACAACGCGCGGGCCGCAACGGCGCGAAGGCCTCGATCCAGCGGAAGACTGCCCGAGCGATCGGCGGGCGTCAGTCGCGTTGCGGTGGGTCGCGGCGGGTCGCGTGATGGTCACGGAACCGACGATAAGGCGACGCCCGGACCTATGTTCGGTTGTGAGAACCCCGTTACTGGGGTCCAGCCAACATAAGGC
>Ga0066790_10000672_pt1 | contig 13369 bp, 9 predicted proteins | sample OrgsoiDNA2013050_FD_70963 | JGI IMG/M metagenome (GOLD analysis project Ga0066790, IMG submission 70963) | Permafrost soil microbial communities from the Arctic, to analyse light accelerated degradation of dissolved organic matter (DOM) -... | ecosystem: Environmental > Terrestrial > Soil >...
TACGTCGCCGGGCTGGTCCAGCAGGTGGCGCCGGAAGCCGACATCACCGTTTACCGCGCCGTCGACAGCGACGGCATTGCCAGCGAGGTGACGGTGGCCTGCGAGATGATCAGGGCCGTCAAAGAAGGTGGCGCCCAGATCCTCAACCTCTCCCTGGGCTGCCAGACGCTGGATGACATGCCGCCCATCGCCATCGCGGCGGCGCTGGAGATCATCGGGGAATGGGAACGCGAGACGGGCCGTGAGGTCCTCATCGTCGCGGCCGCGGGCAACTACGGTGACACCAGGCCCTGCTGGCCCGCTGCGTTCCGCCGGGTGGTGTCGGTCGGCGGCCTGTCGCCTGACCTGCTGCCGCTACCGTTTTCCAGCCATGGTTTCTGGGTCACGTGTTCCACTGTCGGCCAGGGCCTGACGTCGACGTTCGTCGAGGGGGAATTGTCTCCTGTCGTGAGCCCGGCCGCGACTGTCTTCGGGCCGGATGCCTGGGCCGTGTGGAGCGGCACGTCATTCGCTGCGCCGCAGATCGCGGGTGCTCTCGCCCGGCTGTCTGGCGACGAGGGGATTTCGCTGCGTGAGGCACTGCGCAGGCTGCTGGCGGCAGGCCAGGAGCGGCCAGGCTTCGGCCGGGCCCTGCAGATCCTCCCGGGGATATGAACACCGGCCCGCCCGCTATCTCGCTGGTTCGGTGCTGACGTCCGCGGCGACGGTTTCCTGCGGCCTGTCCGCCACCCAGGCGGCGATCTGAGTGCGCGAGCTGAAGCCCAGCTTGGCCAGGATGTTGGCGACATGCCTGGCCGCGGTGGTCGGGCTGATGGAAAGCTCTTCCGCGATGGCCTTGTTGCGGCGGCCGTCGGCTACCAGCGCGGCGATCTGGTGTTCCCTGGGGGTCAACGAGCTCGGCGGTGCGGTCGCCACTTCGTATGCTCCCACCACGGTCAGGGTCGGGCTGTCGCCGTCCGGTGCCGCGGCGGGCGGCATGTCCAGGGCCAGGGCGACCGCGGCCTCGCTGCTCAGGGCGCGGCCGCGGGCCCACAGCCGGGCGACGGCGGGATCGCCGAGGCGCCGGGCCGGAGCCAGGTAGCTTTCTGTGCGGGCGCCGGGCAGCGGCGGCAGGCCCGCCGTTTCCCGCAGCGCCGCCGCCGCGGCGGCCAGCTGCACGGCCAGCTCCGGCCGGTTCTCGTGAATGGCCAGGTGCGCGAAGGCCTCGAGCCCGCGCGCTACGCCGATGCGCGCGCCGGTGGCGTGGCTGAGCCTGATGCTCCTGGCCAGGTGCCGCCTGGCTTGCTCGATCGCGCCGAGGTCCATGGCCACCCGGCCCAGTCCGGCCAGGCAGCGGGCGATCTCCGGCCGGGCGCCGATCTCCCGCAGGATCGCCAGCGCTTCCACGTACCGGCTGTGCGCCTCGCCCGGATGACTGCGGAGCCGGGCCAGGTCGCCCAGGCCGAGCAGGGCCCGGGCGGCGCCCCACTGCTGGTCGATGCGGCGCATGACGCTGGCCGAGGCGCTGGTCAGCTGCTGGGCCTCGCGGAGCTTGCCCAGCCGGGCCGCGACCGCCGCCCGGGTGCCGAGGGCGTAGCCCTCGTTCCATCCGTCCCCGGCGGCCTGCGCGACCGACAGCGCTTCGTCCGCGTAGGCGGCGGCGTGCTCGGGCCGGCCTGTGTGCAGGGCGATCTCGCTGAGCAGGTTCAGCGCGACCGCGGTCCAGAACTCGTCGCCGGCGTCACGGCATAGCTTCAGCCCTTCGTCGGCCAGGAATTCCGCCGTGGCGGGATCGCTGGACAGGGCGAGCTGCGCCCGCACCACCATGGCCGCGCCCCGGACTCCGGCGGGAACGGCGGACATATCCAGGGCCAGGAACGAGTCCAGCCATTCGCCGCTCTCGGCGAAGGTGCCCCACACGATCCAGCACGGGCTGACCGCGATGCAGATCCGCAGTCCCGTCTCCGCGTCCGACCGGTCCAGGCACCAGTTCAGCACCTGGAACACGGTGCTGGTTTCGACGTCGTACTGACGGAAGACGTCGACGCGGGCCTGCCAGGGGGCCGCCACCCTGGCCATCCCGATGGCCAGGTTCTGCTCCGCGGTCCGCAGCGTGTAATCGCGCAGCGCGGCCTGGAAGGTGACCGACTCACCGGCATCGGCCAGCCGCGCCGCCGCGTACTCCCTGATCGTGTCCAGCATCCGGAACCGCATCTGGCCGAGCACCTCTGATTCGGGCACGACCAGCGACTTGTCCACCAGCGCGGCGACCAGGCCGAGCACATCACGGGCCGGGATGCCGTCATCGGAGCACACCTGCTCCGCCATCTCGAGCGACCATCCGGTCAGCACAGACAGCCGCCGGAACAGCGCCTGCTCCTGAGCCGTGAGCAGGTCGTAGCTCCATTCGATGGCGGCGCGCAGGGTACGCTGGCGGGGTGCGGCGGCCCGGTTGCCCCCGGTCAGCAGCCCGAACCGGTCGTCGAGGCGGGCGCTGATCTGCTCGGCTGACAGTACCCGGACCCGGGCCGCGGCCAGCTCGATCGCCAGCGGCACGCCATCGAGCGCGCGGCATATCGACATGACGGCCGCGGTGTTATCCGGGCCGACCGTGAATCCGGGACGAGAGGCGGCGGCCCGGTCCGCGAACAGGCGGATCGCCTCGCCCCGATCCGCGTTCGCAGTCGCTGGGTCAGTGCCCGCGGGGCGCACGGATAGCGGCGGCACCTGCCATATCGTCTCGGCCGCGACGCGCAGCGGCTCGCGGCTCGTACTCAGCAGCCGTAGTCCCGGCGAGCTGGCCAGCAAGTGCTGGACGACCTGGGCGCACGCGCCGACCAGATGCTCGCAGTTGTCGAGCGCCAGCAGCAGCCGGCGCGGCCGCAGCGCGTCGGCGAGCGTCTCAAGCAGCGGGCGCCCGGCCTCTTCGCTGACGCCGATGGCCGCCGCCACGCGCGAGACCACCAGCTCGGGCTGCCGCAGATCGGCCAGTTCGACGAACCACACCCCGTCAGGAAACTCCGCCGCCACCGTGGCCAGGACCCGCAGCGCGAGCCGGGTCTTCCCGATCCCCCCGGGCCCGCACAAGGTCAGCGCGCGGGTCCGCCGCAGTATCTGGCGCAGCTCGCTGAGCTCACGTTCCCGGCCGATGAAGCTGTTCGGTTCCTCGGGCAGATGCGCCTGGGTCTCGTCCACGTCATTTCCCTCAGGCCAGGCGCGTCTGCCTGGCCTGAGTCGTGCCGCAACTGAGGTCTGTCAGCGCATCGGTATCAGCGAACATGCCTGGATTAAACCGTCACCGGGATCCCATGGGCAGGGGGCTAAGGTCCTGAATCTATCCGATGGCGAACCCGCAGACGCACCGGGCGGACAGCAAGATCGGTGAGCTGGGCTACCCCCGCCCCCCTCGGGAACGCCCGTTACAACGTTTCCGGTTCCTGGAGATAGCCCAGATCTCACCGACGCTTCAAGGTATGCGGTCAGCGCGGTGCGCCGCATCGCTCGAATTATGTAGGCCATTATGTAATTATCTGTGATTGGTTTCCCGTCATTTTGTATACAATTGCCGCGAAGGGCGGCGAAATGTCATGCATTTGCGCCTAGAACTGGGTTATAGCCGCCCGGCGGACTGGTGACAGCGGCAACCCCGACGGGGAACGGGTTTTCGTACGGTTCCGGCCTTAAGCGACCCTTGACGCCATCTCTGAGCCTGTGACCTGGCTTGACTTGAGCGAACTTCAGTTCGATACTTGGTGAGATGGGGAGCACGCCTGCCGAAATCAGGCGGATACCGGCCAGGTCGCCTGCGGCATCTGCGCCCTTCGGTGTCCCCGGCTTCGGGTCCCTGGAGGTATCAGAAACTGAGACCCTGCCGATCTTGCCGGGGCTGCGTGATCTGCTGCCGCGGGGCGCCCTGGCCCGCGGCTCTGTGCTGGCGGTCCAGGAATTCGGGCTGCTCTGCCTGGCGCTGGCGGCGGGAGCCTCGGCGGCCGGAGCCTGGTGCGGGATCGCCGGGGTGCCCGAGGCCGGCCTGCTGGCCGCGGTGGGCGCGGGCCTGGACGCGGAACGGACCTTGCTCGTCCCGGATCCGGGCACCGCCTGGCCGCAGGTGGTGGCGTCGCTGCTCGAGGGGTGCGAGCTCGTCCTGCTGCGGCCGCCCGCGGCGGCGCCGGTCCAGGTCCGCCGGCGCCTGGAGGCCGTGCTCAGGCGGGCCGGCGGCGTGCTGCTCGTGGCCGGGGACTGGCCCGGCGCCCAGGTACGTTTGCGGGTCATCACCCAGCGGTGGACCGGCCTGGGCGACGGGCACGGGCGGGTGCGGGCGTGCTGTGCGGAGGTGACGGCGGACGGGCGCGGGGAGGCGGCCCTGACGCGCACCCGCTGGCTGTGGCTGCCGGCCGAGGACGGCGGCGTGGCGGTGGCCGACCCGGTGGACATCCCGGTGACCGATGCCCCGTTCCCGCGCCCCGCCGCTGGCCTGCGCGCGGTCAGCGCCGGATGAGGACCCCCGGATGAGGCCCCCCGGATGAGGACACCGAGAGCGGACGCGGTGCCGCCGCGGATCATGGTGCTGTGCTGCCCCCAGCTCTGCGGTCCGGACGCCGGGCCGCAGGCGGCGCGGTGGTTCGAGCGGGTGATCACCACGGTGACCGGCTTCTGCCCGGACGTCGAGGTGGCCGAGCCCGGGGTGTGCGCGTTCGGCGCCCGCGGGCCGGCTCGCTACTTCGGCGGCGAGGCCGTGCTGGCGGCCAAGATCATCACCGCGGTGGCCGAACTCGGCGTGGAATCCCGCATCGGTGTCGCCGACGGGATGTTCGCCGCGCGGCTCGCCGCGCGGCAGGCTAGTCCTGCGAGCCCGGCCCTGGTGATCCCCGCGGGCGGGACGGCCGGGTTCCTGGCGGCGCAGCTGGTGACCGTCCTCGCCGACCAGGATCTGGCCGGGCTGCTCAAGCGGCTCGGCCTCGGCACGCTCGGCGACCTGGCCGCGCTGCCGGCCGGCGATGTGGCCAGCCGGTTCGGCGCCGCGGGCGAAACCGCGCACCGGCTGGCCCGCGGCCTGGACTCCCGGCCGCTGGCGGTTCGGCGGCCGGCCGATGATCTCTCCGTGGCCCGGGAATTCGACCCGCCGGAACCGCTGGCCGAGCCTGTGGTGTTCGCGGCCAGGGCCCTCGCCGAGCAGCTGCACGAAGGCCTGGCCGCCCGCGGGCTGACCTGCGTCCGGGTGCAGGTGCGGGCCACCTGGGCGGACGGGACGGACAATAGCCGCCGGTGGCGGCACGACGGGCTGCTGACGGCGGCCGGAGTCGCCGACCGGGTCCGCTGGCAGCTGGACGGCTGGCGGGCCGCTCCGGGTGACGGGCAATACGCCCAGGGCGGCATCGCGGTGCTCCTGCTGGTGCCTGATCAGGTTGTCCGCGCCACCGGGCATCAGCTCGCGCTCTGGGGCGAAGCCGTGATCAGTGACCGGGCGGCGCGAGCCGCCATGCGCGTGCAGGCCATGCTCGGGCACGAGGCGGTCCTGCGGCCCGTCCCCGGCGGCGGGAGAAACGTTTCCGAGCAGGTGAGCCACGTTCCGTTCGGAGAAAAAAGAGAGCCTCCCCTGGCCGTGGGCCCGCCGTGGCCCGGGCGGATCGTGGGGGCGGCGCCCGGTGTCGTGTACCCGGTGCCCCGGGAGGCCGAAGTGACCGATGAGGCCAGGCACCTGGTCACCGTCAGCGGGCGGTGCGTGCTGTCGGCCGCGCCCGCCTGGCTGGTGGTGGAACGCGAGCCGGCCCGCCGGGTCACCGGCTGGGCGGGACCCTGGCCGTTGTCCGAACGATGGTGGGACCCGGCCGCCGCGCGCAGGCGCGCCCGGTTCCAGCTGATCACCGACGATGGGCGGGCCTGGCTGGCGGTGGTGCGGGACGGCCGCTGGCTGATCGAGGCCGGCTACTGGTGACGCCCGTGGTGGCGGGGGCCCGCCGTGGGCTGGGATAACCCGCCGGTTCCCTGGCGCGAACTGCAGCGGCGCATGTCCTGGCGTTCGGCCGGCGAGCCGGCGCCAGGTGAGCCCGTGACCATGCGCCCGGCCCGGCCCGCGCCGCGGCGGGGGAGGGGCCAGGCCCCCGGGGTTACTCCGTGGGCCGAGCTGCACTGCCATTCCTCGTACAGCTTCCTGGACGGGGTGGCCACGCCGGCCGAACTCGTCGCCGAGGCGGCCCGGCTCGGGGTTGAGGTGCTCGCCCTCACCGATCACGACGGGATGTACGGGGTCCCGCAGTTCGCGCAGGCCGCGGCGAGGCTGCGCGCGGACGGCGTGACCCTGGGCACGGTGTTCGGCGCCGAGCTCAGCCTCGGGCCCAGAGGGCCCGGTAGCCCCCCCGTGCGCGGGGGGCCGGGGGGGTACGGGGGGGCGGGTAGCCCCCCCGTGAGCAGGGGGGGTCCGGGGGGGATCGTCCCCCCTGACCAACACAGTCACCTGCTGGTCCTGGCCCGGGATCCGGAAGGCTACGCCCGGCTGTGCGCCGTGATCAGCGCCGCCCAGCTGGCGGGCGGGGCGAAGGGGCGCCCGGTCTACGACACCGACGCGCTGGCCGGCGCGCACGGCGGTCACTGGGTGGTGCTGACCGGGTGCCGCAAGGGGCCGGTGCCCGCGGCGCTGGCCGCCGGGGGGCCGGACGCGGCCTGGCGGGAGCTGACCAGGCTGACCGAGAGGTTCGGCCACGAGAACGTGATGGTCGAGCTGAACTGCCGCCGCGATCCGGGCGACGACGAGCGCAATGACGTGCTGGCCCGGCTGGCGGCCCTGGCCGACGTCGGCGTGGTGGCGGCCGGCAACGTGCACTTCGCGGCGCCCGCGCAGGCGCGGCTCGGCCAGGCGCTGGCCGCGATCCGGGCCCGGCGCAGCCTGGCCGAGATGGACGGCTGGCTGCCCGCGGCGGGCACCGCCTACCTGCGATCCGGCGCGGAGATGGCCGCGCTGCTGCGGCGCTACCCGGGCGTGCTTGAGCGGACCGTGGCGCTGGGCCGGGACTGCGCGTTCGACTTCAGCGTGATCGCGCCGAGGCTGCCCGACTTCGGTGTCCCGGCCGGGTACACCGAGGCGAGCTGGCTGCGCGAGCTGGTGGCCCGCAAAGCGCCGTCGCGGTACGGGCCGCCGGGGGCCGAGCGGATTCCCGGCGCGTACGCGCAGATCGCCAGGGAACTCGACGTGATCGAGCGGCTGGAATTCCCCGGCTACTTCCTGATCGTGCACGACATCGTCGAGTTCTGCGAGCACGAGAACATCTTGTGCCAGGGCCGGGGTTCGGCGGCCAACTCGGCGGTGTGCTTCGCGATCGGCATCACCAGCGTCGACCCGGTCTCGCACCACCTGCTGTTCGAGCGGTTCCTGTCCGAGGGCCGGGACGGGCCGCCGGACATCGACCTGGACATCGAGCACCGCCGCCGCGAGGAGGTCATCCAGTACGTCTACGGCAGGTACGGCCGGACCCGGGCCGCCCAGGTCGCCAACGTGATCTCCTACCGGCCGCGGATGGCGCTGCGGGACGCCGGCCGCGCGCTCGGGTTCACCCCCGCGCAGTCGGACGCCTGGGTCCGCCAGATCGGGCCGGGGCCGGCCGTCGAGGGGGAGGCGCTGGAGCCCGGCGATCCGGACGGCGCTCCGGCGGCGGTGATCGAGCTGGCCGCGCAGATGCAGCGGCTGCCGCGGCACCTCGGCATCCATTCCGGCGGGATGGTGATCTGCGACCGGCCGGTGGGGGAGGTGTGCCCGGTCGAGTGGGCCCGGATGCCCGGGCGCACCGTGCTGCAGTGGGACAAGGACGACTGCGCCTACGCCGGCCTGGTCAAGTTCGACCTGCTCGGCCTGGGCATGCTGGCCGCGCTGCACGACTGCTTCGACCTGGTCGCCGCCCATCACGGCGAGCGCTGGTCGATGGCCACGATCCCGCAGGAGGACCCGGCCGTCTACCAGATGCTGGCCGAGGCGGACACGGTGGGTGTGTTCCAGGTGGAGTCCCGGGCTCAGATGGCCACCTTGCCGCGGCTGCGTCCGGGCAAATTCTACGACCTGGTCATCGAGGTGGCCCTGATCAGGCCCGGGCCGATCCAGGGCGGCTCGGTCCACCCCTACCTGCGCCGCCACGACGGACGCCAGGACGCGGACATGCCGCACGAGCTGATGCGGCCGGCCCTGACCAAGACGCTGGGCGTGCCGTTGTTCCAGGAGCAGATGATGCAGCTGGCCATCGACTGCGCGGGCTTTACTCCGAACGAAGCCGACCGGCTGCGCCAGGCCATGAGCGCCAAGCGGGCCCCGGAACGCATCGAGGAGCTCAGGCAGCGCCTGCTGGACGGGATGGCCGAGCGCGGCATCGGCGCCGCGGTGGCGCAGGACATCTACGCCAAGATTCTCGCCTTCTCCAGCTACGGGTTCCCCGAGTCGCACGCGATCAGCTTCGCCTACCTGGTCTACGCGAGCGCCTGGCTGAAACGGTACTTCCCGGCCGCGTTCACCACCGCGCTGCTGCGCAACCAGCCGATGGGGTTCTACGCCCCGCACAGCCTGATCAACGACGCGCGGCGGCACGGGGTCACCGTGCTCGGCGTGGACGTGAACGCCAGCCAGGCGCTGGCCACGCTGGAAGGCTCCCCACCGGTTATCCGCCTCGGCCTGGCCAGCGTGCGCAACCTGGGCCGCACCGCCGCCGGCCAGGTGGCGGCCGGGCGTCTCTACCGTGACCTGGAGGATTTCGCGACCCGGGCGCAGCTGCCGGCCGCCGCGCTTGAGGCGCTGGCCACCGCGGGCGCGTTCGGCTGTTTCGGGCTCAGCAGGCGGGCCGCGCTGTGGGCGGCCGGAGCCGCCGCCTCGCTGCGCGAGGGACAGCTGCCCGGCACCACCACCGGGCTGGACGCGCCGTCGCTGCCGGCCATGACGCCAGCCGAGGAGACGCTGGCCGACCTGTGGGCCACCAGCACGTACGGCACCCATCCGCTGGTCCACATCCGGGCGTCGCTGCAGGCCCGGCAGGTGCTCACGGTGGCGTCGGCCCGGTCGGTCCCGGACGGTTCCGAGGTCGCCGTGGCCGGCCTGGTCACCCACCGGCAGCGCCCGCCGACCGCCCGCGGCGTGGTGTTCATCAGCCTGGAGGACGAGACCGGCATGCTGAACGTCATCTGCCCGCCCCAGGTGTGGGACCGCCACCGCCGGATCGCCACGGTCGCGCCCGCCCTGGTCATCTGGGGCCGGATCGAGCGCACCAGCGGCGCCGTCAACCTGGTCGCCGCCGCCCTGCGCCCGCTCCGCGTCACTGCCTACGTCCCCAGCCGCGACTTCCGCTGACCTTGGCCGCGCGGGGCTAGCGGTGCAGGGCCGGGTGCTGCTGGCGGATCTGGCGCATGACGGCGCGGCGTTCGGGGCCGGTGAGCCGGTCGATGTAGAGCTCGCCGCGCAGGTGGCCGGTTTCGTGCTGCAGGCAGCGGGCTAGTTCGCCGGTACCGACGACCATGACGGGCTGCTGGTCAAGATCAACGCCGGTGGCCACGGCACGGGCCGCCCGCAGCCGGGTCGCGGTGACACCGGGGATGGACAGGCAGGCTTCGGGGCCGTCCTGGCTGCCGCTGGCCTCGGTAATCGCCGGGTTGATCATGTAACCGAGCTGGCCGTCGACGTTGTAGGAGAATACGGCGAGGCTGGAGCCGATCTGGTTGGCGGCTAGCCCGGCCCGTCCGGGAAGCTGCACCGTGTCCAGGAGGTCCTGGACGAGCCGGGCCAGGGCGGCGTCGAATCGCAGCACCCGGTCGCAAGGCGTCCGCAGCACCGGATCACCGAGCAGGCGCAGCGGCCGGATAGTCACGGCCGGGCCTGGTGCTCACTGCCGGCGGCGAGCTTGCCGATCCGGTCGAGAACGAGCTGGTGCCAGGCCAGCTCAGCTTCCATGCGCAGCCGTGCGTGCTCGACGACCAGGTCATCGGCCACTGTCTGGTCTGGCCAGGCCCGGTCCCGGTGGTGATCGAACTGAGCGGCCTGAGCTGACAGTGCCCGGATCCGGTCATCCAGATACCCGCGCAAGGTGTCCTCGTCCAGGTCGCTGCTCATGGCCAAGGCGAGGTCGACCGGATCGGGACGCAGCCCAGCCTCCAGCCACGCTTCCGCGCGCAGGACCTCAAGCTCGCGGCGGCCCTCGGCGGTGATCGCGTAGACCGTGCGCGCCGGAAGATGGCCGGCCTGCTCGGTGCGCAGCGCTTCGATGAGCCCTTCTGCGGCCAGCCGGTGCAGCGCCCCGTACAGCGAACCCGGGCGCACGTCGGACCACAACTCGGCCCGGTCCATCCGGGCATCTCGCCGCAACTGGTGGCCATACATCGGCCCGCGCTTGGCCAGAGCCCCCAGAACGAACAGCCGAGTCGGATTCACCCGCCTAGTAAATCACGAGTGCTCAAATATGAGTACTCATGAGCGTGCAGTTCGGCATCTTGGGGCCCTTGCAGGTCCACGAAGATGGGGCCGCCGTCGAGACTCCAGGGGTCAAGACCCGTGTGCTGCTTGCGGCGCTGATTGTCCACGCGGGCCATGCTGTCGCGGCCGGCGCACTGGCCGAGATTATCTGGACGGGTCACCGCCGCACGAGGCGGCGGCCACGTTGCGAAGCCACTCGCTGGCGTGGGCGGGTGTCGGCGCGGCGAGCACTCCTAGCATCAGCGCCCCCGCGGCGATGCTGAGTCCCCAGCGCAGAAACGCTGGTAGTGAGCGTGGCGAGTGTTTCACGCCCAGGCGTGACAGCGACGTGGCAGCCCCCAACGCGGCCATACCAGGTGGCTGCCCGGCGTTGCGGAACTTTGCGTGGAAGATCGGGCTTCCGTGGAAGATCGGGGCAATCGGGGGGTACCAAAGTTTCCACGGAAGCCAAATCTTCCACGATCTTTTCCCAGCGGGACGCACCACGGCCCGCTCACGCCTCACGGTACGCAGGAGAATCAGGGCTCGGTCGGCATTGCCGCAGGACCAGGTATCGCCCCGGATATGCAGCGCTGCGAGGAGTGCGGGCAGGCGCCTCGGCCTCGACATCCGCCGCCCGGCCAGCGCTCTACGGCCGGATCCCGGTGGCTAGCAGGTGCGGGCCGATGCCGAGCAGCTCAGGGACCGCTTGTACAGCCGTTCCCGCAGCTCGCCGCTAATCCGCGGCGCCCGGCGCGGGCGCGTCCGGCAGCCGCCGCAGGATGATTTCGGCGGTCCCGCAGTTCGGCTTCGTGCGCGTCCTCCATGACCCGTCACGATCGCACGCCTGCCGTCGCGACGTCGACGCGCACGACGATGCGGACCACCGACGGCGAGGCGACCCCGGTGACCACCTGCGGAGTGCCGGTGCTCGTCGACGCCATGACCCCCGTACCCAGGTTGGAAGCGGTGGCGGCCGCGCAGATGGGCCCGGTTACGCTCATGATGCAGACGCCCCATGGGCCCAGGTAAGCAATTGCCGACCAGGTGTTGCCGCCGGCCGTACCTGAGCCGATCTGGCCCGAGGCGCGGGCGATGCCGTGCTGGCCGGGCTTGAGCCAGATACCGAAGAAGGCCTGCCCGTCCGGCTCGTTGAACGGGACCGGAGACGTGTATCTCCTGGTTGCCGGGAGTTGCCCCGCCTGTGCCCGGTTTGTCCGTGACCAGTTGCCAGTACTTGCCGTTGATGGTCCCCGACGCGATCAGCCCGGCGGGGGAGTCCGGACCGGGTGGCTGCACCGTGACGGTGTAACGGTCCGACCCGGCGGCGGGAGTCGGCGAGGCCAGCTGGTGCAGAGACGGAACCGAGATCACGCCGGCCGCCACCACCGCGGCCACGCCCACTGCGGCGGCTACCCGCCGCCGCACCCGGATCGTCTTGCCCCGCCGGACGGTGCCGTCGATCGGGGCCGGACGCGGGGTTGATGGTCTCGACAGCGCGCGCTAGGCGCTGGTGCAGGCCGTGCTCGTCGCCGTTTCTCACTGGACCTCCCCATCCACCAGTTCTGCGCTCTGCCGCAGCGCGGCCAGGGCCGGACCCGGCCAGCGAATCGGCCAGCGTCTCGGGCGGCTCGTGCCCGATGACCAGCCCGGGCTCCGCGCCGGTCCGCCCGTCGAACATATGCAGGTCGGTCTCGTAGATCGCGCTTGACGTCACCCGCATCACGACGTCTGCCGGGTCCTCCAAGGTGGCGTCTTCCACCTCGTGAACCCCGACCCGCCGGGTCCCTTCGTAGACAACGGCCCTCATGCCCCCATTGTCTCAGCGCACGCCCCGCGGCCGGAACTGCACGCTGATCCGCGGCCCGATGGCCTGGCTGGTCTTCGGCACGGCGTGCTCCCAGGTGCGCTGGCAGCTGCCGCCCATGACGAGCAGGTCCCCGTGCCCGACCTCGAACCGCAGCGGCCGCGTCCCCGTTCTCCCGGAACCGCCGCGCGGGCGCAGCAGCAGCGGCCTCGGCGAGCCCAGCGACACGATCGCCACCATGGTGTCCTCGGTCTGGCCGCGCCCGATCGTGTCCCCGTGCCACGCGACGCTGTCCCGCCCGTCCCGGTACAGGCACAGTCCCGCCGTCCGGAACGGCTCGCCGAGCTCCGGCCCGTAGTGCCCGTTCAGCGCCTCCCGCGCGGCCGTCAGCACCGGGTCGGGCAGCGGCGCGTCCTCGCCGTAGAAGCAGAGCAGCCGGGGGACCGCCACCACCTTGTCGTACATGCGCCGCTGCTCGGCCCGCCACGGCACCGTCTCGACCAGAGCGCCGAACACCCCCGCCGATCCTGTCAGCCACCCCGGGCAGAAATCCACCCAGGCGCCACGGGCCAGCGGCGTCCGCCGCACCGAGGCCCCGAGCGAGCCGAGAACCGGACTGTCGTCGCCCATGTCCAGCAGCGACTCCTGGACTGAAACACTCATGGCGAACAGTCTATCCCATGCCCAAACGTATATTCGAGAGACCTAGGCGTAGAGCGCCCCCACCGCCGCCGCCACCGACGCCAGGTCGGCCCGCACCTCGGGCGGCGACACCACCTCGACGTCGTCCCCGAAGCTCAGCAGCGTCCGCGCCGCCGGCACCGCCGCGAACCGCATCCCCACCACCGCCCACCCCGCGTCTGCCCCGAGCCCCGCGTCTGCCCCGAGCCCCTCGCCCGCACCATCCCCAGCGCCCTCCGCCAGGTTCGCCGCGCAGATCCGGCGGAACATGTCCAGCCGCTCCCGCCGCACCCGCACGACCACCGGTACCCCAGCCGACCGCTCCTCCACCTGCTGCCGCAACAATCCCCACAGCTCCGCGAGCTCCACCCCGTCCCGGCGCCGCACCGGTGCCTCGTCCGCCACCGCGCTCGCCACCCGCGACACCCGGAACAGCCGTGGTTCCCCGTCCTGGTCAGCGACCAGATACCAGACTCCGGCCTTGCACA
>Ga0066790_10000673_pt1 | contig 13356 bp, 14 predicted proteins | sample OrgsoiDNA2013050_FD_70963 | JGI IMG/M metagenome (GOLD analysis project Ga0066790, IMG submission 70963) | Permafrost soil microbial communities from the Arctic, to analyse light accelerated degradation of dissolved organic matter (DOM) -... | ecosystem: Environmental > Terrestrial > Soil >...
TGCCATCCAGCCTCACCTGCATCAGCGCCCGCGAGCAGTCCTCCTCGGCGGCATCCCGGCCGGCCGCGGCTGGCGTGGTGAACCCGGCGAGACTCATCAGCCACGTACCGGCCGCCACGTCAAACGCCCCGGTACCGGCATCGGTCAGCACCCGCCAGATCGTGGTCTCCGGCGGCGGCGGGGCGGGAACGGCACCGCTGCGCAGGTACAGATCGGCCAGGATCGCCGGCGGCACGTCAGCGACCCAGCCAGTGATCGCGGTGCAGCCCCTCATCCCCGCCACAACCGCCGCCGCGGCCAGCGCCAGCACGGCCGCAACAGGATGATCCCTGCCCTGGCCCACCCGGCCATCCGATACCCCGGCGAACAGTTTCAGCAGGTCACAGCAGGAATCCGCTACTGGGACAGACACGATCGGCCCTGCCGGTGCGGACGCGGCAGCACAAATGACAGACTGACCCACGGCGAAGCTCCGCTGGCTGGGATCTGTGAGAGGACCCCCGTTCCTACCGGAGCTTCGTCACCTTCCCCCGCCCGGCACGCCGCTCATGATCACATCGCAACACCCGCCACGAATCGTGATTCAAACCCCAAAACGATCTTGGAACGGCCGTGACCCAACCACTAGGGCTGCCCGCTCACGAGGAATCCAGAACTGGGAAGCGGACCAGAGGCGCACAGAGGCTTTCCGGCTATCCGCGGCGATTCCGTGGCCGTCGTCGGCCAGACGTTCCAGAGGCGCCGGGTGGCTCCTCGTGTGCGTCGTGCGGGACGAGGAGGAACGCGCGCACGACCGTTCCGGCGGCGGCAAATAAATCCCGAAATATGCTGGTCAGAGGCGGTACAGCTGGCTTTCTACAGTGGGTCGCAAAGACTGAAATTACAGCACCTTGACAACTCCACAGGGAATCCGGAATCGGTAACACCCGTACGTACGAACACCACACGGAGGACGAAATGGGAACCACCGAAACACCCGTATGGCAGGACGACCGCGACAACTGGTCCACCACCGAAATCGTCGGAATTCACCGGCGGCCGCTGGGTCACCGTCCCGGAAAATTGGCCTGACGCCGGACTGTGAAATCCTCGACCAAAACGGCCGGTGCGCATGCGGCCGGGCGGCACGATGACGCTGGACGAGGCACGAAAGGCCGCCGCACCGTTCGCCGCGCAACACAACGAGCTGTTCGAGGACCCGGGTGCGATCCGCGGCCCGTGGGATACCGATGACAGCACCGGCCTGAGCAGTCGTGACCGTTCGCGGCGGGCCTGACCGTGCCGGAAGCCCGCTGGGAAGCTGACCGGAACGGCGTCGCCCAGTTCATCAAGGCCGATCCGCCCTCGGTGCCGGTCCCTGGCATCGTTGAGGCGACCGCAACCGCTACGTTCGACCATGATGGGCGGCCGGTGTTCACGCGGGCCCGTGAGGGACGAACCCCCGGCACTCTGGCCAGAGGAAGTCATCCGGTCGTCAGGCAGCACCCGGATGCCTGGAAGCCGTTGCTGTTGCCGATCGATTACGGCGCCCCGGACTGACGGCGGGTCAGCGTAAGGTCTCGCCGAGCGCGGCGACGCCGGGGTCACCGGGCCAGCGCCGGTCCAGCCCGGCACGCAGCCGCCGCAGCATCCGGTACAGGGCCGCCGAGCTGGTCGCCCGCGCGATCCCCGCCGCCTGGATCGCGACCGCGCACGCCTGCTCCAGATCGCCGCTGCTGGCATGGACATCCGCGAGCCGGACGAGGTACTCAGCGCCCCACTCCGAGCCCCGCGCGCTGGCGGGCAGGGCCGCGTACCCGGACCCGAGCGCCTCAGCGGCACGGGCCTGGTACAGCGGGTCGTCCGTCAGGTAGCCGTACGCCTCGCCGCGCTGCAGATCGAAGAAACCGTCCGTGTGGTAGTACAGCCACGGCGGCGCCTCGCCTTGGCGTTCCCGCGCCTGGACGGCTAGCTCGTCGGCCGCGTCGAGAAGCCTGTCAGCGTCGGCGCCGCGCCCCTCCATCGCATGCCCCTTGGCCTCCTGCGCCGCGGAGATGGCGAGCTGTCCCGGGTAGGCGCCCCGGTCCCGCTGGGCGGCCTGCGACAGCCCGATCACCGGCCCGGGACGGCCCCGCAGGTACGCGGCATGGCCCTGGAAGCTGAGCACCTCGGCGATCAGGTCAGGCCCGCCCGCCTCGATCGCCCACCCGAGCGCCTGGGACAGCCGGGCGTCCGCCTTCTCGTGCTGCCCGGTGCTGGCGTACAGCCAGCCGGCGAACTGCGCCCACTGCCCGGCGATGTGGACCAGTCCCGGCCGCGCCGGGCCGCGCGCCTCCCGCACAAGGTCCTCAGCCACGGCGAGCTGCGCTAGTACCGGGCGGATGACGGCGGCCGACCCGAGCGCGTCCTCGGCGTGCCGCTGGGCATCGAGTACGGCGGCGAGGGACTCCGCGATGGCATCGTCGGGGCGGCTGGGATGCTGCCGGGCCCACTCGATCCGCTCGCGCCGGTCCGGGCTGAGGCTGCCGTTGAACAGCGGCCCGTCATCAGCCAGCGCCATCAGCGCCCCGTCAGCGCCGAGCGCCGTATCCAGGGCCGCGGCCAGCTCAGGCGATGGCCTGGCGTGGCCGTTCTTCACGTTGGAAATGTGACCGGCGTTGTAATGCACCCGGCGGGCCAGTTCGCGCACGCCAATGCCGCGCGCCGCCATCAGGCGCGTCATCTCCTCGCCGAAGTCACCGCTCATCCGGGTTCCCGTCCGTGTTTGCCGTATGGCACGCACGAGGCCATACAGCAGCACAGTTTCTACTGTAGCCGTGGCGCGGCAGGCTGGCCGGTAACCGTCTCTACACGGAAGGGCCAGCCAAGATGACCGCCGATCCCCCGCCCGTGCACGAACAGGTCACCGCGCTCCGGATCGCGTTTCCCGCCTACCGGGTCAGCATGCTCTCGCGCCGCGGTGACAAGCCCCGGATCGAGGCCGTCAGCCTGGACGGCGGCGACCCGTACTGCCTCATCAGCGACAGCGCCGCCGAGATCTGGGCCGAGCTGAAGAAAGCGTTACCGGTGCCATTCCTGACAATGGCTATCGCTCCCGCTAATGGCTTTCCTAATTGTCTTTCGCGGCGGGCCTGTCAAGCTGAGGAGGAGGTTTTTCCCCCACCACAGGAGGGCGCGCATGGCGCAATTTCTCACGTGCTCCTATTCGGCATTCCGGCCGGATATGGGCACGCCGGTCCGGATCACGCTGGGCGGTCCGCGGCAGCCCGAGCCCACCGGCCGCGCGCACTGGCTGTACGTCGCCGAGCTGGCGCCGCGCGGCTGGTATTTCCGCTCCGCCGAGTTCGACCGGCACTACACCGCGCAGCTTGACCGGTACGCGGCTGGCATCGAGGAGAAGCTGACCAGGCTCGGGGAGGCCACCGGCTCCCCGCTGGTGCTGCTCTGCTTTGAGCGCCGGATACGCGGCCCGGCCGATTGCCACCGGCGCTCATTCGCGCAGTGGTGGCAGGAAAGAACAGGCCAGCAGGTCCCCGAATTGGACGGCAAGCCAACGTAGAAAAAGCGGCCCCGGACGGCGCAGCAACGCCGCGACCCGGGGCCTGACCGAGAAGGAGCCTCGGCTATGAACGACGATCCCACATGTAGAAACCGGCATCCAGACAGCCCCATCGGCAGTTACGGGGCCGAAGCGGACCGGCTCGGCGCCCTGCTGGACACCCAGCTCGCCGACATCAGGGCCCGCCAGCAAGCTGGCCAGCTCACCCCGTCCGACGCGGCACGCGAGCGCATCGCGGCCATGCAGCGCCATGGGGAGGCCGTGACCGCGGCGCGCGAGCTGTATCTCGGCGACCCGCTACCGGAGCTGACGTACTGGCGGACGACGCTGGCCCAGATGGCCCGTGACGCCATCGCCTACCAGCAGGGCAGCTCGCATCCCCGGGCACGCGGGCAGGCCAACATCTACCGGAAGCTCGCCCGGGATCTGGGCATCGAGATCGAGGTCTGACGGCCCCGAGGCGGAAAAGACCCAGAATCTGGGTCTTTTCCGCCGATCGGGCACTCAGCCCGGCCCACAGCACCACCACGGAGGACGCGAAATGGCTTCTGACCTGCGGCCCAACCAGGGACGCACACTAATGCGTGCATGCCGTGCCCGGTACGGACGCCCTTTATCTGCTTTCCTTCCGGGACGCCCCGCACGGCAAGGTGCTCCGCCTACCGCTGACCAGTGGCGCCACGGCCGCCGACGCCGACGAGATCGTGCCGGCCGGTGGCACGGTCATCGAAGACCTCGCGGTGACTCGCGACACCGTCTGGGTAGTGGACATGGACGGCGGGCCGCAGCAGGTGCGCGCCTTCGACGGCAAGGGCGGGCCGCTTCCCCCGGTGGAGATCCCGCCAATGAGCTCGGTGTCGTCGTACTCCGCTCGTCTCTCGACGCTGGGACAGGACCCGATCGCCTGGTCGTGCGAGTCCTTCACAGAGCCGGCGACCTGGTGGGTAGCAGCCCGCGGCGAAGCACCCCGGCCAACCGTGCTGAGGACGACTACCCCCGTCGACCTGTCCGGGTACGAGGTGACCCGCGAGTTCGCGACGTCGAAGGACGGTACCCGTGTTCCCCTCAACGTGATCGCCGCACCCGGCACGCCACGTGACGGAACGGCGCCGGCGCTGCTGACCGCGTACGGCGGTTACAGCGTCCCGCTGGTACCGCGTTTCGATCCCGAGTTGCTGCTGTGGCTGGAGCAGGGCGGGGTCTACGTGGTGGCCAACATCCGCGGCGGCGGCGAGTTCGGCGAGGAGTGGCACCACCGGTACGCCTTCCTCTTCGACCAGCTAGGTCTCGGCTACCGCCCCGGCGCCCCGGCGTGAAAGGCCCCGCTTACTGCGTCACGACGGGGGCTGGCACAGGGCCCGGGACTTACCAGGCGAGGAACGGGGCGAGGGTGATACCGGAGGTGCTGGGGAGGTGCAGGTTGACCGCAGTGAAGCGGGTGCCGTTGACGATGCCCGTGACGCCGCAGGTGGCCATGAGATGGGGCGCCCGACGGATGGGTCCACGCGGTCGTGCACGGGAAGCCGTGGCCCGGCATGCTGGCCGGGGGCAGCAGGACCGCGAGCAGCCGGCCGGTGCGCGCGGAGAACTCCGCGATCTCCGCGGTGAGGCTGCCCGCCGGGCCGGTCCACGCGGCGGTGACGATCTTCGACCCGTCCGGCGTGATGACGGGTCCAGGGATGGCTGGAAACTGCCGGCGACGGCCAGATCAGCGAACCACTAGCAGCCAATTACTATGTGTGATCCAGTGTGTAGTCAGGCAGCTTACTATGTGTGATCCAGTGTGTAGTCAGGCAGCTCGATGTCCGCGGCTTTGGCGAATTGCCCGGCTAGCAGTCTCCGCATCGGCCAGCGGCTCATCCAGTTCATGGAGGCCTGCCGCAGGCCGATGGCGATGGCGCTGTCTGGCGCGAAGGCCCTGATTCCGCCGGGGGGCAACTGCTGGCCGCGGGTGACATAGGGCCGCATGATTTCCTCGTAACGGGTGAAGGCGATGTGGTGATCGCCGCCGGCTGCGGCCAGCTCACCTGCGAGAACATAGGCGCCGACCAGGGCCAGGCTGGTGCCCAGGCCGGTCAGCGGCGTCGGGCAGTAAGCGGCGTCGCCGACCAGCACCGTCCGGCGGCTGAACCAGCGGTCGAGGCGCACCTGGCCGATGGAGTCGAAGAAGAAGTCGGGCGCCGTGCGCATGGCTTTGAGCAGCCGTGGGACCTCCCAGCGGGCGCAGGAAAATCGGGCGGCCAGGATGTCCATCTGCCAGGCGGTGTCGTGGGGGCCGTCGTCGATGGGTGCCGAGCGGAAGGTGAGCCCGGCCTTGGTCTCACCGGGGACCCGTCCCGGCCGTATCGATGCCACGAGCCCGCCCGGGGCGTTGTGCATGAGAAACCAGCCGCCGAGATCGAAGTCGGCAGCAGCGGTGAACCAGGCCGTGTAGCAGCCGAGAGGGCGGACGTACTGCGCTTGGGGGCCGAACGCCAGGCCGCGTATTGCCGAGTTCAGCCCGTCAGCCCCGATTACCAGGCTAAATCGCCGTGGCGGCGCTTTCTCGAAGGTGACCGTGACGCCCTTATCGTCCTGGTCAAGGCCGCGGGCCGTGTCGTCGAACAGGTACTCGGTGGCCGGGACGGTCGCCTCGTAGAGCACCTGGGCAAGGTCACCCCGCAGCACCTCGATGTCGGAGACGATCCCCTCGCCGCCGAATAGCTCCGCCGGCATCCGCGCCCTGATCCGGCCGTCAGCGCCGACGAAAGCGATGCCGCGCTGGTCGAGGCTCACCCCTCGCACCTGGTCCATCAATTTCATCCGCTCGATGACAGTACGTCCTGCCCCGCGCAGGTCGACCGTCTGGCCTCCGGCGCGGAGGGCCGGTGCACGCTCCACCACGGTCGTGGTGAAACCGTACTCGCTTAGCCAGTACGCCAAAGCGGGCCCGGCGATGCTGGCGCCGGAGATGAGCACGTCCGTGTTCTGCATACCGCCAAGCGTATGGCGTACGCGCAACGTCATCAAGCAATTCATTGAAGCGTGCACTAGTGCACTGGCGCACGGTTGAGGCCGGGCGCGGGTCCGCGGCGATTGCCCCAGTGCCTGGCCGCTGATGCGCGAATCAGAAGTGCACTAGTACGGACGAGGTAATATGAGCGACGTGAATCTGCCGCCGTATGCCCAGATCGCCGCCGAGCTGCGGGATCAGATCGAGAAGGGCACCTTGGCTCCTGGTGACCGGGTGCCTTCCACTCGCGAGATCACCCAGCGGTGGGGCGTGGCCATGGCCACCGCCACAAAGGCACTCACCGCACTCCGCCAGCAAGGCATAGTCCGCCCGATTCCCGGCGTGGGTACCGTCGTCGGCGGCCGCCCGCCGGGGCACGGGCGTCCCGTTGCTCTCGCGCCGCCCGCCGGCCCGTCGGCTCCGGCCGCGGCCCGTCGGCGCGGCACATCTGATCCGAGGCTGGCGCCCGACCGGATCGTCACCGCGGCCATGGCTGTCGCGGACGCAGAAGGTCTGGCCGGCCTGTCGATGCGCCGTGTCGCGACCGAGCTCGGGGTGGCGACAATGTCGCTCTACCGGCACGTCGCCGGCAAGGACGAGCTGCTGCTGAAGATGATGGATTCGGCGTTCGGTGAATGCCGCTTCCCATCCCATCCGCCAGACGGCTGGAGGGACCGGCTCGAGCTCGCCGCGCGGACGCTCTGGGCGATGTTCCATCGCCACCCCTGGCTGGCTCCGGCACTGTCGGTGACCCGGCCACAGCCGATTGCGCGCGGCCTGGCCTGCGCCGAGTGGGTGCTCACTGCTCTCGATGGGCGCGGCCTCGATCCGTCCACGATGCTCACGATCCACATCACGCTGGTCAACTACGTGCGCGGCACCGCCGTGAACCTCGAACTCGAGGCGGACGCCGAAGCAGCCAGCGGCTTGAACAGCGAACAGTGGATGGATACCCAGGAATCGGCCATGCGGTCAATCGTGGAAGCGGGCCGTTTCCCCGTCTTCGAGCGCCTGACCGCTACCGATTACGATTTCAGCCTGGAGAACCTGTTCGAGTTCGGACTGCAGCGCCTGCTCGACGGCCTCGCGGCAGTCATCGACGGCCGCCGTGGCCGCCGGAATGGTGCTGCTCGCCGTGAACGGCCGGCTGACCAGCTATGACCGTATACGGCTGTGCGTTGCCGTATACGCGCTAGTGACGTCTCTTGCCCGCGATGACCTGTGTCATTACCGCTTGCCCTATAAAGCCAGACCGCGTTCGCAGATAGGCCGCTGAGCTGGTCAAACGCCGTTCGGTTGCTGTTCTGGCGCCAAGGTGCTGTTGCCCGGCCGGACAGCCTGTTGCGGCCGGTCAGTCCGGGCTGATCCGCTCCAGGAAGGGACGGAGGACGGCGAGGTACGCGCCGGGGGCGCGGCTCCACAAATCGTGCCCCGCGCCGGCGATGGTCGCCATCTCGACCGAAGGCAACGACATCGCTGGCCACACACCCTGTGCACAGGGCAGGCTGGAGTCATGGACCAGCAGCTAGCCGATCGCCTCGTGATCCGGGATGTCATCGAGACATGGGTCATTGCCCGGGACTCCGGCGACTGGGAGACCTTCCGCGGAACGTGGCACGACGACGGTTACATGATGGCGACCTGGTTCCAGGGGCCAGCCGAGAAGTTCATCCAGGTCAGCCGGGAGGGCTGGGAAAGCGGCGTCAGCATCATGCACTTCCTCGGCGGCTGCCGGGTCATGGTGGCCGGCGAGCGGGCCATCGCGCAGACCAAGATGACGATTATGCAGCGCGGCGCCGTCCACGACGTGCTCTGCGACGTCGCATGCACCGGGCGCTTCTATGACTTCCTGGAACGTCGCGGCGGCCGGTGGGCGATCGTGCTGCGCCAGCCGATCTACGAGAAGGACCGTATTGATCCGGTCGATCCGGCGGCGGCACTCACGCTCGACCCGGATCTCCTGAACACCTTCCCCGAGGGATACCGGCACCTCGCGTACCTGCAGACGCAGCTCGGTTTCGTGGTCAAGCGCGACATGCCCGGGCTGCGCGGGGCGGAGGTCGAGCGCCTGTACGAGCGCGGCGCGGCCTGGCTCTCCGGCGAGCCGGCCCACTCAGGGCCAGCCGGAGCCGATCACACCCGCCCGGTCATGCCCTGATGACCGCCCCCACGGGCCCGGCCGCCAGCACCAGTCCTGCCGCCCCCGCTCCCCGGGCCCGCGCCGCCCGCACGGATCTTCCCGCCCGCGTCCTCCCCACCCGCGTGCCGGTCCTTATCTCTGGCGGTGGCCCGGTCGGGCTCGCGGCGGCCATGGAACTGAACCTGCACGGCGTCGCCTGTGCGGTGATCGAGCCCCGTCCGGACGTGAACTGGCTACGTCCGCGGGCCAAGACGGTTTCGGCCCGGACGATGGAGCATTTCCGGCGCTGGGGTCTCGCCCAGCAACTGAGAAAAGAGGCTCCCCTCAAGGTCGACTGGTCCTCGGACGTGATCTTCTGCACCACCCTCACCGGGCGCGAGATCACCCGCTTCCACGATGCGTTCGGGCTCGGCCTGGCCCAGGCCGACCTCGTCGCCGAACCAGGCCAGCAGGCGCCCCAGCCCCTGGTCGAGCAGATCCTCCGCGAGGCCGTGCAGGCATCGGAACACGCGAGGCTGTTCACGGGCTGGCGTGTCACCGCCGCCACCCGGAACGGCGCAACCCAGACAGGCGACCCGGTTACGGTCATTATCCAGGACAAGGATGGCCGTGAAAACACCGTAGAGGCCGATTACGTCCTCGGATGTGACGGCGCACGCAGCGTCATCCGGGACGCGATCGGCGCCCGGCTCGAGGGCAGCGACGACGGTCGGCGGAACGTCAACGTGACCTTCCGTGCACCGTGGCTAGCGGCCGAGGTCCCGCACGGCCACGCGGTCCAGTACTGGGTCCTGAACCCCCGGCAATCCGGGCTGATGGGACGGCTCGATCTGGACGGTACATGGTGGTGCATCGCCAACGGCGTCGCACCCGAAACTGGCGCGACGCATGCGGCCAGCATCGTTCACGCCATGACCGGGTCCGAAACACCGATCGAGGTCCTCGCCACCGATGCCTGGACCGCGCGCATGCAACTGACCGACCGGTACGCGCGCGGGCGCATGTTCATCGCCGGCGACGCCGCGCACCAGAACCCGCCGTACGGCGGCCACGGCTTCAACACCGGCATCGGGGACGCCGTGAATATCGCCTGGAAACTCGCCGCCGTGCTCAACGGCTGGGCGCCGCCCGCGCTTCTCGGGACGTATGAATCCGAACGAACGCCAGTGGCCCTCGATACGATTGCCGAAGCTGCCCGCAATATGGCCACCCTCGCCACCGAACTGGCCGATCCGAGACTCATGGGAACCAGGGAGGAATTCTCCGCTGTGCTCCCGTCCGCGCGCGCGGCCATCCACCGCACCAAGGACCGGGAGTTCCACAGCCTTGACCTCGTGCTCGGCTATTCCTACGCTGGCTCGCCGATCACGGCTGGCGGCCCGGTGCGGCCGCCGGATCCGGGGCCGGGGCTTGCGCTGGCGCTGACGCCCGGCCAGCGGCTGCCGCACCGCTGGGTCGCGGCGGGTGACTCCCTTTACGACCACCTGGGGACCGGGTTCACGCTGATCCGCTGCGGTGGGCCCGGGGGGACATCTGGTGCCGGGGGGACATCTGATGCTGGGGGTACGCCCGGTGCTGAAGTTACGCTCGATGCCGGGAGGACACCCGATGACGGTGGCCTGATCGCCGCCGCGAACGATGCCGGCGTCCCGCTGACCGTGCTCGACCTGGACGGTCCGGGCTGGCGGGAGCACTTCGGCGCCGCGCTTGTCCTCGTCCGGCCGGACCAGCACGTGAGCTGGGCCGGCGCTGCGGTCCGCGATCCGCGCGAGCTGATCAGGACCGCCATCGGCCACGTCGTTAGCTCCGGGCGATAACGCCCGCTGTGACTGACCGGCGATCCGTCCCGCCGCCGTTTCCCAGGCCGCGCCGTCTCCCCGGGGCTCGAAGCGCCGAAGTTCCTGCGTCGCGCTCACCAGCCCGCGCAGGCCGTCGAGATCATCCGGGGTCGCGCCGAGCGCGCGCGCCTGGATCAGCGCGTTGCCCAGCGCCGCCGCCTCCACCGGGCCCGCAATCACCGGCAGCGCGCACGCGTCGGCGGTGAGCTGGCAGAGCAGCTCGTTCCGGGTGCCGCCGCCGACCATGTGGATGACGTCCGCGTGCCGCCCGGACAGCTCCTGCACCTGCATAATCGTCCGGCGGTACGCCAGGGCCAGGCTGTCGAGGATGCAGCGGACGATCTCGGGCGGGCCGGCGGGCACCGGGTCAGCCAGGCGGGCGCAGGCGGCGCAGATGCGCTCCGGCATGTCGCCGGGCGGCAGGAACGCCGGATCGTCCGCGTCGACCACGGACACCAGCGGAGGCAGCCGGGCCGCGTCCGCCAGGAGGCCGTCCAGGCCGGCCACGCCGGGCGGGTGGCCGGCCGCGGCCCAGACCCGGAGCGACTCCTGCAGGAGCCACAGTCCGGTGACGTTGTGCAGGTAACGGATCCGCCCGTCGACCCCGGCCTCGTTGGTGAAGTTGGCGCGCCGGCTGGCGTCGCTCAGCACCGGCTCATCCAGTTCCATGCCGACCAGCGACCACGTTCCGCTGGAGATGTACGCGAAATCGCGGCTCCGTGCGGGCACCGCGACCACGGCCGACGCGGTGTCGTGCGACCCGACCGCGACCACCGGCAGCCCGGCCGCCGCGCCAGCCAGCCGGTCACGCGCCAGCCTGGCCCCCTCGCTGCCGCCCGCTTGCGCCAGATTGGCCTGCTCCATCACGCCCGCGAGCACCGGCCCGATCATGCTGCCCGGCTGGCGCAGCGCCGGGAAGATACGCCGGGGAATCCCGGCCGAATCGATCAGTGGCCAGGCCCAGTCGCCGGTCCGGACGTCGACGAGCTGTGTCGTCGATGCGTTGGTGAGTTCCGCTCCGGTCTGCCCGGTGAGCCAGTAGCCGAGCAGATCGGGGATCAGCAGCAGGGTGTTTGCCGCGTCCAGCTGCGGCGTGCCGGCCGCCGCGGTGAGCTGGTAGATCGTGTTGAACGGTAGCTCCTGAATGCCGGTCGTGGCGTAGCGGCCGGCGGCGGGAATCCGGGCCTGGACGCGGGCCGCGACAGTTTCGGTCCGGGTGTCCCGGTAGTGCACCGGGTTGCCCAGCAGCGCGCCCGTCCGGTCCAGCAGGCCGTAGTCGACTCCCCACGAGTCGATCCCGACGCTGGCCAGGCCGCCCCCGCTCGCTATCCCGAGGCCGTCCAGCATGTCGGCGTACAGCCGCAGAATGTCCCAGTGCAGGGTGCCGCCGGCTCGCACCGGGACATTGGGGAACCGGTGCACCTCGCGCAGCGCGAGCTCGCCCGGGCCGACCCGGGCCACCATCACCCGCCCGCTGGAGGCGCCGAGATCGACCGCGGCCACGGTCACCGCCCCGCCGCGCGAACCCCCTGTGCCCCGGGAATCTGTGCCCCGGGAATCCGTGCCCCGGGAACTCCTCGCACCAGGGAAATCGCCGGTCACAACAGCCCTCTCCGCGCCGCCCAGACGACGGCCTGGATGGGGGCGTCGACGCCCAGCCGGTTGCAGATGCTGCGGATCCGGCGCCTGACCGTCCGTTCGGAGGTCCGCAGCCGCCGGGCTACCGCGCCGAGCAGCGCGCCGTCCGCCAGCAGCCGGAGCAGTTCGAGATCCTCGTGGTCGAGCGGCATCGCGGGCCCCGTTCCCGAACCCGCGCTCACCCGGGGCCCGCGCGGTGCCGTGCCATTCGCTGCTCCCATCCGGCCTCCCAGATCCTCACGGCACGAAAATCCTCACCTCACGAGGACCCTCACCGCAGGAATCCCGCCGCTACGCCCGCGTCGACCGGGATGTGCAGCCCGGTCGTCAGCGACAGGTCCCCGGCGGTCAGCGCGACGACGGCCGCCGCGACGTGCTCCGGCAGCACTTCACGTCCCAGCAGCGTCCGTTTCGCGTAAAAAGCACCGAGCTCGGACTCCGGTACCCCGTAGACGGCCGCCCGCTGCGCGCCCCATCCACCGGCGAAGATCCCGGAGCCGCGGACCACCCCGTCCGGGTTGATCCCGTTCACCCGGATCTCGTGCGGCCCCAGTTCCGCGGCGAGCAGCCGGACCTGGTGCGCCTGGTCCGCCTTGGTGGCCCCGTACGCGATGTTGCTCGGCCCGGCCACGACGGAATTCTTGCTCACGATGTAGATCAGGTCGCCGCCCATATCCTGCGCGATCATGACCCGGGCCGCCTCGCGCGAGACCAGGAACGACCCGCGCGCCATCACGTCGTGCTGGATGTCCCAGTCCGCGGCGGTGGTCTCCAGCAGCGGCCGGGAAATGGACAGCCCCGCGTTGTTGACCACCAGGTCGACACCGCCGAAGGCCAGGACCGCGGCCGCGAAAGCCGCCTCGATCCCCTCTTCGCTGGTCACGTCCACGGTCACCGGCACCGCGACGTCGGATGACCCGCAGGAGGCGGCCACGGCCGAGGCCGCGTCGCCGTCCCGGTCCGCGACGGCCACGCATGCCCCCTCGCCCGCCAGCCGCTCCGCGATCGCCCGCCCGATCCCTGAACCGCCCCCCGTGACCACCGCGACCCGTGTGGCCAGCGGTTTCGGCGCGGGCCGCCGGCGCAGCTTGGCCTCCTCCAGTTCCCAGTACTCGATGCGGAACTTCTCCGCCTCGCTGATGGGGGAGTAGGTGGACAGCGCCTCCGCGCCGCGCATCACGTTGATCGCGTTGACGTAGAACTCCCCGGC
>Ga0066790_10000675_pt1 | contig 13336 bp, 7 predicted proteins | sample OrgsoiDNA2013050_FD_70963 | JGI IMG/M metagenome (GOLD analysis project Ga0066790, IMG submission 70963) | Permafrost soil microbial communities from the Arctic, to analyse light accelerated degradation of dissolved organic matter (DOM) -... | ecosystem: Environmental > Terrestrial > Soil >...
CGACCGGGGCCGCGACCGGGGCCGGGGCGACCGCCGCGGCCAGCCGCGCTCCGGCGCTGGTCAGCCTGTACAGGTGCCGTGCCGGACGCCCTGGCGGCGGGTCAGCCTCCCAGGTCGCCTCCAGCAACTCCCGGTCGCACAGCCGGATCAGGATCGGGTACAGCGAGCCGGCCTTCAGGCCGACCTCCTGCCCCAGTTCGTAGCCATACCGCCACACGGACGGCGCGGCGGCCAGGGCACACAGCACGGCCACGGTCTGCGGCGAGGGACGCCGGGTACGAGTCACCTAATAACTCTATCTACATAGAGAATGAGTTGGCCACCTGTACTTCAGAAACGGACACCGGCCGGGCTCCTTCCACCGCACCGGCAGCCCGCCTCGGCCGCCCGCGGATGGGTAGCCTTAGCCCGGTACCGCGCCGGTGGCGCGGACCGGCGGGAGGCACGCAGTGACCGAGGTCGTGACCGGCGAGGCGGTCGTCCTGGACGTCCCGTGCGCCCGCTTTCCCAGCCGCATGGCGGCGCTGCTCATCGACCTGCTCATCCAGATGATTCTCCTGGTCGGCGCCGTTGTCGCGGTCGTCCGGTCGGCGGGCCACCTCAGCGGGGCCTCGACGAGCGCGATCCTGCTCAGCTGCTACGTCGCGATCGTGGTCGGTTACTCGGCCGTCTTCGAGACGCTGACCCGCGGCAAGACACCCGGCAAGATGGCCTTCGGGCTGCGCGTGATCAGCGACGACGGCGGCCCGGTGCGGTTCCGCCAGGCGCTCCTCCGAGCGCTCACCGGCGCTATCGAGATCTGGAGCGGCATAGGGGCGCCGATCGGGCTCCTCACCTCGATCATCTCCGTGAAGGGGAAACGGCTCGGCGACATGTTCGCCGGGACCTACGTGATCCAGGAGCGCGCGCCGCGCCGCCCGGAGCTGCCGCCGGTGTTCGCCGCCGTCCCGCCGCCGCTGGCGGGCTGGGCGCAGGTGGCACAGACATCCCGGCTGTCCGATCAGACCGCCGAGGCGGCCGGCAGTTACCTGCGGCGGTTCTACGAGCTGACGCCGGCCGCGCGGGACGACCTGGGACTGCGGCTCGCCTCGGCGGTAGTGGCCCAGGTCAGCCCGCCACCGCCGCCAGGAACACCACCGGCGGCCTACCTGGCCGCGGTCCTGGCCGTCCGGCGTCAGCGCGAGCATGCCCGGCTGGCGAGCCAGCGGCCCGAGCCAGCTAACGCTGCTAAAGGGGCCAACGCAGCAACCGGACCGCCGCCCGGCCGCGCCTGGGCCGCGCTCGCACCTGGCGCCCGGCCGCCGGCGGACGGGACCTGGGCGCCGGGAGACGCGGCCGCGAGACCGTCGAACGGCGAGTCCGCCCCGAGCCAGCCTGGCCCCGCCGGCTTCGCCCCGCCGGCCTGACGCCCGTTACGGCCAGGGACGCAGTGGGCCGTGCTCATCAGCATCGATAGGCACGCACTGCCTCCAACCGGGGAACTCGGCCGCCCGTGGCCGACGTGAAGATTGCTCCGATATCTAAATAAGCGGTAACACACTATTTATCTATCTATCAAGCCATAAAACTAGCTCTTCCTCTTATCTCCTAGTCGGGATATGAATCGGGCGACGATTGTCGTAGCGGCGGGGCCCGCTGGGCGGCGTGATGCCCGCTCAGCGGGCGCACCTTGCCCCTGGGCGTGAGGGATGGCTGATGGGCTGGGTGCGCGGGCTTGGTGCGGGTTGTCGGGGATCGAGCCGGTCAGGGGCGGGGGCTTCCGCGCGGCGGGCGGAGTTAAGGCGGGCGGGGCGCCGACTGCGGCGGCTGGTGGCGGGGGTGCTGGGGCCGGTGCTGGCGGCGGGGTCGTCAGTGGTTCCGGTGGTGTTCACGGCGTCGGCGGCGGTGGCGGTGGCGGCGCCCGGGATCGCGGTGGGGGCGGCTCCGGCGCGGGCGTCGTCGGGGTCGGTGCTGATCTTGTCGACGAGCGTGAACGGGGGGCTGTCGAGTTCGGAGGCGGCGGCGGCCACGGCGGCGGGGGCCACGGTGACGGTGGATACGCCGGCGCAGTGGGACGCGCTGACGACGGCGCAGTTCGGGGCGTACTCGGCGATCATCATCGGGGATCCGAGCAGCGGCGGGACGTGCGCGTCGGGGGTGCCGTCTGATGCTGTGTCGACGGCAGCGACGTGGGGCGCGGCGGTGACGGGGAACGTGGCGGTGCTGGGGACGGCGACGGCGCTGGCGGGCAGCGCGGGGGCTGGGCTGCTGTCGGATGCGGTCGGGTATGCGGTGGCGGGGTCGGGGACGGGGTTGTACGTGTCGCTGAACTGCGCGTACTCGACGGCGGCGGCGGGGACCGCGGTGCCGCTGCTGGCGGGGGTGGACGGCGGCGGGTTCAAGGTGACGGGGCGGGGGGCGGGGTGCCCGGATTCGGGGACGGCTAACACGCTGGAAGCTGATGCGCTGAAGGCGTTCAACGGGCTAGCCAGCAGCAGCCTGGCGTCGTGGGCGTCGCCGGCGTGCTCGGTGCAGGAGTCATTCACGGGGTGGCCGACGGCGGTGTCGGGGGTGGCGTACCTGGCCGGGGCGGCCCCGGCGGACTTCACGGCCTCGGACGGGGCGACGGGGCAGCCGTACGTGCTGGCGGGGGTGCCGGCGAGTGCGGGGACGCAGGCGCTGGCGCCGTCGGCGGGCGGGGAGGTCCCGGCCGGGGCGGCCTCGGGCGGGGCGAATCCGGCTGCGCCGGGGGTGCGGCATGCGATGGCCGGGGATCCGGTGGATACCGAGAGCGGGGATTTCACCCAGTCCGGCAGTGACTTGTCAGTCCCAGGTTTCGGGCCGGCGCTGGGCTTCACCCGGACGTATGACGCGGCGCTGGCGCAGCAGCAGGCCAGGGCGGGGGCGCCGGGGCCGATGGGGTACGGGTGGGCTGATAACTGGGCGTCGTCCCTAGCGGCGGGCCAGGCGACGCTGGGTGACATTTACACGATCGGCGGGCAGGCGACCGATACCGGGCAGGCCGGGCCGGCGACGTCGGCGGCGGTGAATAACCCAGGGTCGGTGTTCGCGTCCGGCTCGGATGTCTATTACGCGGACACGCTGGGCAACCGGGTGGAGGAGGTGCCGGGCGCGTCCGGGACGCAGTGGGGCATCGCGATGACCGCTGGGCACGTGTACACGATCGCCGGGAGCGACACCGGGAAGGCGGGGGCGTCGCCCACCGGTACCGCGGCGGCTAGCTCGCTGCTGGACCAGCCCGGCGGGGTGACGCTGGACTCGGAGGGAAACCTGTACATCGCCGACTCCGAGAACGCCCGGCTGCTGGAGGTCCCGGCCGCGTCCGGTAACCAGCGCGGCGTCAGCCCGATGACCGCCGGCGATATCTACGTGATCGCGGGCCGGACCGGCGACGCGACGATCGGCAACGACAACAAGGTCGCCACCTCCTCGGACCTGAACGACCCGGTAGCGGTGCACACGGGCGGGACCAGCGAGAACCTGTTCATCGCCGATGCGGGCAACAACCGGATCCAGGAAATCGCCGCCACCGATGAGACTGCCTGGGGCCAGACGATGACGGCCAACTTCGTCTACACCGTCGCCGGGAGCTCGGCGGGGACCGCGGGCAGCACCGGCGACGGCGGCGCGGCGGTCAGCGCGCTCCTAAACAACCCGCAGGGAATGACCATCGGCGCGTCGGGCGACATGTACATCGCCGACAGCGCGAACGACCGGATCCAGGAAGTCCCCGCCACCACGGGAACCCAGTGGGGCACCATCTCGATGACCAGGCTCGACATCTACACCGTCGCCGGGCGCACGGGGGACGGCACCATCGGGAATGACGGCAAGCTCGCCACCTCCTCGGACCTGTGGAACCCGACGAGCGTCCGGGAGACCAACGGCGGGAACCTGTATATCGCCGACTCCCAGAACATGCGGGTCCAGGAAGTCGCCGACACCACCCATACCGAGTTCGGCCAGTCCATGACCGCCGACTTCGTGTACACGATCGCGGGCAGCCCGTCCGGTGCCACTGGGTACTCGGGTAATGGCGGCCCGGGCAGCTCCGCGCTGATGACCCGCCCGACGGACATCTCCCTGGACAGCAGCGGCGACGTGTACGCCGCGGACACCAGCAACAACGAGATCCGCAAGCTCGCCGCCTCGACCGGTGACATCTCCGACTTCGCCGGCGGGGCGGGCATGTTCGCCCAGGACGGGAACGGCGGCAGCGCGTCCGCCGCCGGGCTGAGCATGCCCTTCGGGATCGCCTCCGACGCCCGCGGCGACATGTTCGTCGCCGACAACGCCGGCAACCGCGTCCAGGAGGTCGCCGCCGCGACCCACACCCAGTTCGGCATCCCGATGACCGCCGGGGACGTGTACACCGTCGCCGGCTCGGCAGGCGGCTACCACGGCAGCAGCGGCGACGGCGGCCTAGCCACCGCGGCGCTCCTCAATCAGCCCACCAGCGTGGCGGTCGACCCGTCCGGGAACCTGTACATCGCCGACTCCCTCAACAACCGGATCCAGGAAGTCGCCGCGTCCACCGGCGACATCTCCACTTTCGCCGGCAGCGCCACCGGAACCCCAGGGGATGCCGGGAACGGCGGCGCGGCCACCGCCGCGCTGCTCGACGCTCCCTATGCCCTGGCCACCGACTCCGCCGGGGACCTGTTCATCGCCGGGAACCTCACCAACCAGGTCCAGGAAGTCCCCGCCGCCACCGGCAGCGGGATGACCGCCGGGCATATCTACACCATCGCCGGGTCCACCGCCGGCACCCCCGGAACCTCCGGCGACGGCGGCCCGGCCACCGCCGCCAGCCTGAACGGCCCCGAGGGCATCGCGGTCGACCCCGCCGGGAACATCTACATCGCCGACTACCTCAACAACCGGGTCCAGGAGATCGCCGCCGCCACCGGCCAGCAATGGGGCGCCTCCATGACCAAGGGCGACATCTACACCATCGCCGGGTCCCCTGCCGGGATCCCCGGCAACGGCGGCGACAGCGGACCCGCCACCGCCGCCCAGCTCGCCGGCCCCGGCCAGCTCGCCACCGACACCGCCGGGGACCTGTACATCACCGACGCCGGGAACAACCGGGTCCGCGAGATCGCCGCCGCCAGCGGAACCCAGCGGGGCCAGCAGATGACCGCCGGCGATATCTACAACGTCGCCGGCAGCAGCAACCGCACCGCAGGGAACGCCGGCGACGGCAAGGCCGCCACCGCCGCGCTCCTCAACGGACCAGTAGGCGTCGGCACCGACCCCGCCGGGAACCTGTACATCACCGACTCCTTCAGCAACAAGCTCCGCGAGGTCACCGCCACCGCCACCGCCCTGTTCACCACCTCCCCGGCCGCCGCCGGCATCACCATCACCCAGCCCGGCGACTCACAGGTCACCTTCTACTCCCAGCAATCCGGCGGCGGCTGCGCCGCCCCCTACCAACTTGCCGCCACCGGCGGCTACTGCACCCTGCCGCAGGACATCTCCGCCACCCTCACGTTCAGCTCAGCCAACGGAGGCACCTACACCTACTCGCCCCAGCCCGGCCTCAGCTACGCCTACGGGTCCAGCGGCGCCCTCGAATCCGAGACCGACGCCGCCGGGAACACCCTCGCCATCACCTACGGCGCCCTCACCCCTGGCACCGGCCACTGCCCGTCGGCGGCCACCACCTGCGACACCATCACGGCCGCCTCCGGACGCGCTCTGGTCATCGGCCACAACACCGCCGGCCTGGTCACCTCCGTCACCGATCCCCTCGGCCGCCAGTGGACCTACGCCTACAACGCCGCCAGCGACCTGACCTCCGTCACCGACCCTATGGGCGACGTCACTACCTACACTTATGGTGCCGGGGCGAGCGGCGGCCCGCTGCTGGCCAGCGACCTGCTCACCATCACCGCCCCCAGCGCCCAGCCCGGCGGCCCCGACGCCGGCGACGCCACCGTGAACGTGTATGACTCCCTCGGCCGGGTCACCTCCCAGACCGACCCCATGGGCTACCAGACAACGTTCAATTACTGCGTAAACGCCGCTGACGGCGACTGCCTGAACACCGCCACCGGCAGCGGCTACGTCACCGTCACCGACCCCGACGGCAACACCACCGTCGACGACTACCAGCAGGGCACCCTCGCCGCCCAGTCCGCCTACACCGGCGCCACCCTCACCTCCGAGACCGACAACATCCCCGACACCACCGCAGGCGGCACCAGCGGTGGCACCCTCTTGGACACCACTACCGCCGACGGCAACGGCAACATCACCACCACCAGCTACGACCCCGCCGGCAACATCACCACCACCGTCGCCCCCGACGGCATCGGAAACCAGACCGCCACCACCACGGACTGGTCCACCGCCCTGGACAGCACCAGCTGCGACACCACCGCCCAGGCCGCCGCCACCTGCTCGGCCAGCCAGACCGGCCCCACGCCGGTCACCCCCGGCGGGGTCATCACCCCGCCGGCCTCAGCACCCCCGCAGGGCGTCACCTGGACGCTGTACGACAAGAACGGCAACCAGCTCTACGCCACCACCGGCGTCTACGAGCCCGGCGCCACCATCGCCGCCTACCAGCAGACCACCTACCAGCTCTTCACCGGCAACAGCGTCACCCTGCCCGGAACCAGCGCCAGCATCACCTGCACCACCGCCCCGCCGGCCCCGTCACTGCCGTGCGCGAAGATCAACGCCGACGGCGTCGTCACCCAGCTCGCCTACGACCCCGCCGGCGACCTCGCCTCGTCCGCCACCCCCGACGGCAACGGCACCGAAGTCGCCGCGACCACCTACACCTACGACAGTGACGGCGAGCAGACCAGCCAGACCTCCCCGGACGGCAACCTGTCCGGTGCCAACGCCGGGAACTACACCAGCGTCACCGCCTGGAACGCCGACGCCAGGAAGACCTCGGTCACCCGGGCCGGCAGCTCTGGCTCGACTGCCACGCCCCGGACCAACAGCTACGGCTACGACGCCGACAGCAATCAGACCACGGTGCAGGACGCCCGCGACTACACCACCACTACCGCTTTCAATGCTGACGACAAGGCCGCCCTCGTCACCGACCCGTCCGGCAACGCCACCCTTACCTGCTACGACGGGGACGGCCATACCACCCAGACCGTTCCCCCGGCCGGCGTCGCCGCCGGCTCGCTGAGTCCCGCGTCCTGCCCAACCGCCTACCCCGCCGGATACAGCGCCAGTGACCGGCTCGCCGCAGACGCCACCACCTATGCCTACGACGCCGACGGCAATCAGGTCACCACCACTACCCCCGCCCCGGCCGGGCAGACCGGCTACGAGACCACCACCAGAACCTACGACGGCGACGCGAACGTGCTCAAGACCACCGCCCCGCCAGCCACCGGCTCCACCAGCCAGGTCACCGTCGATACCTACAGCTCAGCCGGACAGCTGGCAGCCGAGACGACCGGGTACGGCACGTCAGCGGCATCCACGACCAGCTACTGCTACGACCCGGACGGAGACCAGACCGCGGTAGTGATGCCGGACGGGAACTCCTCGGGCACAGCCGCCTGCGAGACAGCCTCCCCCTGGGTCGTGTCGTCAGGCTCATACCCATCCCAGGCCGCCTACCAGACCACCAGCAGCTACGACTCCGCCAGAGAACTGGTCTCCAGCACCAGCCCGGCGACCGTCGCCGCACCATCCGGCGCCACTACCGCCAGCACGTATGACGCGGCCGGGAACATGCTGACCCGCACCGACCCAGACGGGGTGACGACCACCTGGACGTACACGCCGCTGAACCTGACCGCGACAATCAGCTACTCCGGATCCTCCGCCCACGCCGTCACCTGCACCTACGACCCCGACGGCAATAAGACGGCAATGACAGACGCGACCGGGTCCTCCAGCTACGTCTATGACCCGTTCGGCGAGCTGACGTCGGCGACAAACGGCACCGGCAACACCACGGGCTACAGCTACGACGCTGACGGAGACACCACCGGCATCACCTACCCGCTCCCCGCAGCAGCGACCTGGGCGGCCACGGACACCGCCACCTACGGCTACAACCACGCAGACGTACGAACCTCCGTCACCGACTTCAACAGCCACCAGATCACCATCACCCCCAGCGCCGACAGCCTCCCCGCATCGGAAACCCTCGGCTCGAGCGGCGACACGATCAGCTACACCTACGACCCGACCGACACCCCGTCAGCGATCGCGCTGCAGACCGGATCCACGACACTGCAGAGCTTCACCTACACCGACGCGCCAGCCGGGAACATCACCGCCGAGACCCACGCCCCATCCTCGGCCAGTTCCCCCGCCGACTACACCTACGACGCCCAGGACCGCGTCACCTCCATGACCCCGGGCACCGGATCAGCCCTGGACTACGGATTCGATCCCTCCGGCAACCTCACCACCCTGCCCACCGGCGCGACCGGTACCTACGACAACGACAGCGAGCTCACGTCCAGCGCCATGTCCGGCACCACCACCAGCTATGCCTACAACGCCGACGGTGAAAGGCTCAACGCCAAGCAGGGAACCACCACGATCGCATCGGGCACCTGGAACGGCGCCGGGCAGCTCACCTCCTACGACAGCAGCACGGCGGACATTACCGCCGCCACCTACGACGGCACCGGCCTCCGCTCCTCAACAACCACGAGCTCCGCCAGCCAGACATTCACCTGGAACACCGCCACCCAGATACCGGAACTGCTGCAAGACTCGACGAACGCCTATATCTACGCAGACGGCGGCACCCCCGCAGAGCAGGTGAACCTCTCGACTGGCACGATCAGCTACCTGGTCACCGACTTGCTCGGCTCTGTCCGCGGCATTGCCTCCAGCACCGGTGCACTCACCGCCACCACCTCCTACGACGCCTGGGGCAACCCTGAAAGCACCGGCGGCCTCACGAGTTATACCCCATTCGGCTACGCAACGGCCTACACCGACCCGAGTGGGTTGCTCTACCTCATCAACCGGTACTATGACCCCGCCACAGGACAGTTTCTGTCAGTGGATTCAGCTGTCATCCAGACCGGCGAGCCTTATGAGTATGCAGGTGGGAATCCCGTCTCCAACACCGATCCTACTGGTAGATGGATGATCCACTTCGGTTGGCACTGGTGGGGATTCACGGTTTACTGGGACTGGGACTGGACAATATGGATTGCAAGTTTCCTTTACCTTGGGCTTACCTATTACGCTTGGGGTAAGAAAGTCCTCAAGGAAGCGCTCGGCTGGGCCCTGGGAGATCTAGTGGATTACGTAGCACCGCCCATCCTGACATACGCCGCCTTCGCCAATTACGAGGCCTGGCATAACAGGTGTATGAAAACAAGCTTCCAGTGGTATATGGGCTTGCCGGCGGGCGTGGGCGGGTTCACGGGCGCCTGGTGCAATCGCCGTCACGAATAGCTTGGGATTGTTTGGAACGTACAGTACTGACTTGGTTCGGAAGGCATCTCGTAAGCGCATAGGAAATGATAATGGCCTACGAGATACTACGGTCGTCCGGCTCAGGTCCAATAGGCTGCTGATGTAGCAAGGTTAGGCTTCGTGTGACTACCGCGCAGGTCTTCGCGTGTCGGGATTGGTTCGCGCTTAGACGGTCCCTCTTCTCTGCTGCGGGCCGCCTGCTCGTCCACGGAGGAGCGATGTCGGGCAACGGCCGCTTGCCTTGGCGAGGTTGGCCGCTGCGCGTCGACGATCAGCGTGCGGTAGCTGTGATGGTACCCAACGCCAGCACTTCCAAGCCCAGCACCCGATGTGGCGGCTGTGGATCAGGCGGCGCTGGGATCAGCCGCAGCAGCGTCGACCGCTAGCTGACGCGCGAGGTGAGTCAGTCACCCAGTGTCTCGCAACACGTCCTAGCAGCTCAGTTCGCCCGGACGCCGCTTACAACGGCCGACGAGCCCGGAGACCTGCTTGGCGAAGGTCTTCGGGCGCCGGTGACACAAGCGGGCCGGACAGACCGCGGCCAGACTGACCCCTTCTAGGTGGCCCTGCAGTACCAGGCTGGCTGGGTCATCCAGGAGAAGCCGTCCTGTTCCTTTCGCGCCCGCTCCGATTGCCGTATCGTACTGTCCGTTATCGTCTAAGCTAGTTATCGCCAGTTGCACCTAGGCCGACAGCCCTCAATAGCCCTGCGCAAAAGGACGGGAATGAAGCGATACATAGGTTTCTTCGTGGTGGAGAGCGTGGGCTGTCTAGCTGGATTTTGCTATGGCCGACATTTTCATAACCTGGCTGTCGTTGTCATGTACGCAGCGGTGATCTGGCCTTTCCTGACCGCGTGCGGGATTATTGCGATGATCCGCTATCGAAGGGGGATTGGCGCGCCGTCCGGCCGATGATGCCGCGTATGGTCATCCGGCCGGTAGGACTATAATATTTTGCATAGTACATCAAGTAATTTGAGGGACTGTGGGTGCCGACAACCTATGCCTACCAGGCGGCGGTATCCCCATGACTCGCTCTCCCGGGCCAGCAGGGTCCTGTACTGTACTGCTCCAAAACTCGTCGCACGGTGCCTGACCTGGGATTTCAAGGTTTCGGCTAGCTAGCCCGCCATGAGCTCGCGGACCAAACTCACTGGCCGTCAAGGCACTGATTCTGGGGTGCCTTGCGGTCACCGGCCTCGGGCCCCTGGCCGGGATCCCGGCGATCATCCTCGGGCGGATAGCGCTCCGGCAGATTGCCGAGCGTGGCGAGGGTGGCCGGGAGATCGCGGTCGCGGGCCGCACGCTCGGCGGCCTTGGCACCGCGTTGACCGTCGTCGGCCTGATCGTCCTGGCGCTCGCCAGCCTGGGTCCTTCCTTTCAGAACGTGAACCACTAACCTCCATCGCGCAGGATCGTCAGGTCGAGCTGGCCGATGCGCTCGGGGTTGGCAACCAGGTCGATCGCGGTGATCTTCCCGCTCGTGAGCGTGAAGGCGAAAACGACGCGCGGCTGTCCGCCCTGGGCCCAGACGGCGCCCGCCGCGCCGTTCACGAGCGCCAGCACGGCGGCCCGGGCCCGACCCGAGAAAGTATCGGCCACGGCCGCCGCGCCGGAGGTCAGCAGCGTGGCGTTGTAAGTTCAAGCACCTTTGCTCGCGTAATTCTTTGGCCCGAGGCAGGTAATGATGGCTCTCCAGCTCAGCCGGTGGCTTGAGCAGCGGAAACCCTGGCAGGTCTTCCTCCTGTACCTCGCCTTCGCCGAACTCGCGTCCGCCGTCGCCATGACGGTTGGCTGGCATGTTTATCATCCGCCTGACCAGGATCTGTATTCCTACCTGGCCCTGAGCCCGATCCTGGCCATAGTCGCGACCCTGCCGGCCTTTGTGGCCTACTACACTCGCCGCTCAGGCAGAAAACCTCCGTCGCCCAGGCCGACGGCACCGGCACCACCGCCACCCCCCGCACCACCAGCTATTTAGCTATTCGTCCCTGAAGGAGCGGAGCCGTGTCAAGGATGGTTATGCGGGTTTGGCGGCTTGGCTGGGCGTGCGTGACTGGCGTCTCCTGTTTCCCGGCAGGTGCCGATGTCCGTGGTGAGCGGCCGGGCAGGTCAAGGGCCAATGCACATGGGTTAAGGCTGAACGGGCGGACAATTGCGTACGGGGTGGCGGTCACGTTAGGTGACTGCGGCGGGTGGCGGCTGGTATGCCGGTTTTCGCGGGGAGCGGGTGAGGCTCCTGGTAGCAGAGGGAGTGTCTAGATCACCCTTCGTCCCAGGAGCCTCTTGTGTCTTTGTACCCTGTTCCGTCGCCGTCGGCCAGTGGCCAGTGATGCTGCCGGGGAGCGGGAAGTTCCCGGCGGCGGGGCGCTGATGGTGGCGGACCTGGTGCGGCCGACGGGGGCGGGCGGCCAGCCGGCGCTCCCGGTCGCGGGGACGGCGAGGATCCGGACTGGGGACCTGATGGCGTTCTGCAAGATAGTGCTGGTAGCGCCAGCGCCAGCGCCAGCGCAGGTGCCAGCGCAGGTGCGGCGGGGGCAGGTCCAGGCGCAGGGCAGCCCGTGCGATCACGCGACGCTCGGGCCGCTGGAAGAGCGACTGGACGCCGCGGCGGGCCAGGGAGTGATTGACGGCATCGCGGACGGGGTCCAGTTGCGGGGAAAGGCAGGGGAAGCGGAAGCGACTGCTGGCCACGGCGTTCGTGCTCCGCGCGGTCATCTTGATGACGCTGATGCCGACGCCGATGCCCGGGAGGTGATCCTGGCCATGGAAGAGTACCCGCGCCTGTTCACCATGGACCGGATCTGGCTATTTGACAGAAACTTTCCCGGCGCCGCCCGGATCGCCCGTCTCATCGCCCGCACCCACGTGCTGATCCGTCTCAAAAGCGACATCAGGCTGAAAAGCCTCTCAGAGATCTTCCCGGACGGGTCCTACCTCGCCGAGATCGCCCGGCGACGGCGTCACCGCCACCGTCCGCGTCATCGAGTACTACGTCGGCGTCGAAGGGCAGGACGCGCCGGAGATGTTCTGCCTGGCCACCGATCTGGAAGACCGGAAGGAATACCCGGCCGCGGACCTGGCCGCGCTCTACCGGTGGCGGTGGGCCGGGTCATAGACCGCGCTGCGGGAGGCGAAATCAGCCCTGGCCGGCGCCGGCCCGTCCACCGGGCCGATGCTCCGCTCGAAGACCCCGGGCCTGGTCCGGCAGGAATAGGAAAGCGGCAGCTTCCCTCATTGAAAGACGCATTATTCTAATGTCCGCTGAGAGCGCCGCATCGGGAGTCTCAGAAGTCCCAGAAGCAGGAGTACTACAAGTATGGACACGCGCGAAGTGGTTCATGTCTCGATTGCCGTGATGACCGCCGGAGCGGTGCTTGCTGGCATCCTCGGTTACCGCAAGGTGGTTCGCTGGCCTGCGGCTGCTTCAATAATCTTGATACTCGCCGGATTCATTATAATGGAGGCATCCTACCTTTATCAGCAGCAGTGGCTGATCGTCCTAGGCGGACTTATTGTCTTGAGCGCCATACCGTTCATAATCTGGAAGCGGGGCGCAGGCCGTCCCCATGGGTCGCGATGACTAGCCCTTCCTGATGGGTCGCCCACGCCATCCCGGTGCACCGCTGCGCGGAGCTGATCGAGTCGTGACCGTTGCGAGGCCCTCAGCCGGGTTCGTGTCAGGGATTCGTCAAAGTCGGTGTTACGGTGCGTGAACGCTAGAAGGGTGTGAGCGACTCTGCTGACAGGGTTCCGGGGGCCTGGCTGCCGCCGTGGAGGCTACTTTCCGTAGCTGGTTCGGGCGGCGCATGGCTGCACGCGGCACGCGGGAAGCGCGGTGCGGATGTGCTTGATGAGAGGGCGCGGCCCGTGGTGATGATTCGGGTGCTAACCAGCAAACCGTC
>Ga0066790_10000676_pt1 | contig 13320 bp, 2 predicted proteins | sample OrgsoiDNA2013050_FD_70963 | JGI IMG/M metagenome (GOLD analysis project Ga0066790, IMG submission 70963) | Permafrost soil microbial communities from the Arctic, to analyse light accelerated degradation of dissolved organic matter (DOM) -... | ecosystem: Environmental > Terrestrial > Soil >...
GATGTCGATGCACCAGCGCGACCCTTTTTGCTGAACGACACCCTCCACCAAATAGCGCACGTCGGAACTAAGCGCGATTTCATCGGCGCGTCTTGCGGCGCGTTGGTAGCTGCGCGAGGTGGTCCATGAAAGTACGCGAATTTCGCGAGGCGGAGCGACGGTCAGTCGATGCAGAAGTTCTTGCGCAAGTGTGTCTCCGATCGATGCGGTCAGATTGTCGCCTCCGTTGTAAAACTCGAAAGGCAGCACCAATAACCCGGGCGCGCGGGCCACCGCCGACGCTGAGACGGAACCCGCTTTCGCGCGAGACCCAGAGAGCCACTTGGCGAGTTCGTCTGGGTGCGCGTGGACACTTTGCGAGGGATGGCCGGGAAGCCGATGAATTGGAAGGCCACGTTCCCGCTCCCAGAGCTGTACGGTACGAGTCTCGCGACCGAGGAAGCGGGCGATCGCTTTCCAGCCCTGTAGTCTGTCCAGAGGTAATGTTTCGTCCGCCATTCGCATCATCCTCGTCTGACGAAACTACCGACTTTGCGCAAGATTGCGCAAGTTTTCGCATGTAACCGCATCAGCAACCCGCTACGCTCGATCGTTAACGTCAAAGCGGCCCGAACGATGAGTGTCAGGCAGAATTGTAGGCCATCCAGCGTAGCCAGGCACGTCGCGCGCAGCACATCGGGATCCGCCGCCGGGGGCGCAGTTGCAAGATTCGTCGAGATGCGGCAATGCGTCGGGCTGTGGATGGGCATTGCCTGCGTACTAATACTGACGGCAATGCGGGCGGAAGCCGCGGAACAACGCTACCAGCTGGTACTCGACACGGACAATAACGCAGCTACCGGCTGCGTTGTCTCCGTCGGAGCGTCGAGTGCCGCAGGCGTCGAACAGGTGCTTACCGCGGTAGTCAATACGACGACCACCGGCGTCAACGTCGTTCGTCTCGAGCGCCAGACATGCACAGGAGGTGTTCTCGGCGCACCCGTGGCCTACAGCGCCGGCGGATGGGTTGTCGGGCTCGGCAACGGCGTCGGCGGGTCCGCCGTCACCGAAACCTACGTCCCTCTGTCATCACTACCGACCGGCACGCTTCGGGCGTGGGGACTGGGGATCGATTCGAATGGCGCCGCCGACTGGACGTCGCCGTTCTTGCTCACCGTCGCAGCGAGCGGTCCTGGGCCCGGGGCCACGCCAGTTCCACTGTCGGGCTGGCTCGTCCTGCCGTTGGGGCTCGTTCTCTTCGGCATTGCATTGTGGTGGCAACGCCGGCATCCAGCGTCGACCGCTATGGTCGCGTTTGTGGCACTGGCAGCGGCCGCCGGAGTCGCTTGGGCGGGCACGGTCATACTCGACGGCAATGTCAGCGATTGGCTCGGAATCCAACCGGCCGTGACCGATCCGCAAGGCGATGCCCCGCCTAACGCGGACATCGTAGCCGTGTATTACCAACAGGACGCGCAGAACCTCTACCTGCGATTCGATACCGGCGTGCGGCCGGATGCGCCGGGCAATCAGGCACCCGTCGTCAACGCCGGCCCCGACCAGACGATCACGTTGCCGGCCGTTGCAAATCTTGTAGGGACTGCCAGCGACGACGGTCTGCCCAATCCGCCCGGCGTGCTAACGACAACATGGAGCATCGCGTCGGGTCCCGGCAGTGTTATGTTCGGTAACGTTCACGCGCTGTCAACGACAGCCACGTTCAGCATCGCGGGCTCGTATGTTCTTCGACTCACCGCGAGCGACGGCGCGCTCTCAACCAGTAGCACGCTCACGATCACGGTGAATAATGTCGTGGGCGCCGGACCGCAACTTGCGCCGATCCCAGATCGGACCATTGCGCTCGGAACCCGATTTCAGCAATTGCTTCAAGCCACATCGGCTAATGCCAATGAGACGCTGACCTTCGCGCTGCCGACGGCGCCCGCTGGCGCGGCGCTCAGCCCACCGCCGCTGATCGACTGGACGCCAATCGCAAGCCAGGTCGGCCCCAACACGTTCACCGCAAAGGTCACGGACAGCCAAGGGCGCACAGCGACTGCGTCCTTCAACGTCACCGTTACGCACGTGAATCAGCCGCCACAACTGGCACCGCAAGCCGACGAAACGGTACGGATCGGCACGACGTTCACGCGCACGCTCAAGGCAACCGACCCTGATGCCGGCGATACGATGAGCTTCGGATTGGTCGCCGGCCCCCCGGGCATGGTGCTCAACGGCGCGACACTGACTTGGGCAACCGGAAGCATAGCTGTCGGCGACTACACGGTGACGATCAAAGTGACCGACAGCGGCGGACTCTTCGACACCAAGTCGTTCACGATTAAGCTGCTGTCGGTTGTGCTCCCCGTTGCGATCGACGACAACTATAGCGTTCGCCTTGGCGAAACGCTCACGGTTCCGGCGCCCGGCGTGCTGCTAAACGACCTTGCTTCCGGAGGTGCAAGCCTTTCCGCAGTCAAGATCACCAATCCGGATAAGGGAACGCTCAACATTTTCAACGCCGATGGCAGTTTCACCTTCACGGCGCCGCCGGTGGTCACGGGACCCGTATTCGCGCCGACGCTCAAGTGGAACAATGGATTGGCTTTTTGGAACGGGACTGCCAACCCGGTCGTTGCCGACGTCTTTGCCAACGGCAAACCGGTCGTCTTCGCCTCGCGGACGATCAGTGAAGGCGGCGTGATCGCCATCGACGGTGCCGCCGGGACAACACTCTGGAATGTCACCGGTGAACTTCCCGCACCCAACGCCGGTTGCTTCATTCAAAACGACATTACTCCACAGAACCAGACTGCCGACCGCTTCGCCGTGGGCGACATCGATGACAGCGGTGTCCCCGCCATCGTTGCCTCTGCGAAATGTCTCGCAGATGGCGCTCAAGGCACGCGCATGGTTGCACTGAACGCGCGAACGGGCACCGTGAAATGGTTGACGCCGCCGCTGGGTGCATTCATCACCAACTCGAATGGCTTCAATTTCTATTTCAATATGACCTATGGCATCACGCCGGTGATCGCGCGACTCCATCCGGCGGAGACACCCAGCGTGCTGTTCAAGGTGGACGCCGAGAGCTATCTCGACAACGCGAATACGCAACGATCGTGCGACCAGTTTCAGGCCAATTCAGGGCTCAATCTGTGCACCGGCGTACTCGCCCTGAACGGCGCCGACGGAAGCGTACGCCATCGCTATATCGCTCCGAATGACGATGCGGGACGGGAGAATTTCGCGGGCGGGCACCTCATGGTGGCCGATCTTACCGGGACCGGGACACTCAACCTCATCGCCAACGGGGCGGTATGGGACGTCGATGGGAACCTCATCTCCAACCGCCTGGGCGGCGTGAGACACCGAAGCATCGCGCTCGCCAAACTGGATGACTCAGGACAGATATCGATCATCAGTTACGAGGTCGGTGGCGGCTACGTCTCATTCATCGTGGCGCGACATGCGGACGGCACGGTGCAATGGCAGACGCCCATCGATGCAACGACCGTGCATGGTCACCTGAGCGTGGCCGACCTCGATGGTGATGGTAGTCCGGAAATCATGGCCACCGCGGAAGGCAACCTGTACGTCTACGATGCCAAGGGCCAGATCAAGTGGACGCATCGCTACGCGGACGCCAGCAATTTGCGCACGATTGACGAAGGGAAACGTCCTGCGGCGTTCGATCTTGACGGTGACGGCATTGCCGAGGTGATCATTCCGACGACGTTCGGCGTGGAATTCACGGACGGCGCAACGGGCAAGACCAAAAAGACGCTCACCTGGGCAGATTTGGGCGTGACGAGTACGGGATATGGCGGCGGGTACGCACCTACGTTTTCGACCTCCGCCGTGGTCGCTGACATCGATGGCAGTGGACACGCTTCGATCATCATCTCGGTCCCGTCGGTCGTCTTCGGTGCAAGCCAGTACGTGGTCGCCATTGGCGCGACCAACAACGATTGGCGTTCCGCACCTACAGTTTTAAATCAATTTACCTATCACGTCACCAACGTCGACAACGTCGGCCACATTCCGACCGTGGAGACGAACGCCTTCGCCACACCGCGAACCAATGTTTTCGGCAATCAGGCACAGAAGTCGATACCCGTCGACCCGCGTGTACATCAGGGCACGACGTTCACCTATGCGGCGTCAAACGGAATTCAGACATCGCAGCCAGCGACGGTGACGATCGACATTTGGCCGCAAAATCGTCCTCCGGTGTTTACGTCCGTCCCGCCGACTGCCTATGTGCCGTTCACATTGACGTACGCGGCCCACGCCACCGACCCCGATCCGGGCGACAGAGTCACCTATAGCTTGCTTCTCGCATCAGGAAACGGTGCCGCCGGATGCAGCGTCGACGCCATCTCCGGCCTCGTGGTCTGTCCGAGCCTGAACGCGGGAGATCAATTCTTCACGATCGTCGCCACCGACACGCAGGGCGCATCGGCCTACCAGTCGGTTCACCTCACGCAAAGCGCGGGACCGGCGACGGTGCCCAATGTGGTCGGACAATCCAAGAGTGGGGCCGACGCGACGCTGACGGCAGCGGGCTTTGTCACCGGCAACGTCAGTTCGATCTACTACGCGGCGCCAGCGAATCAGGTGCTGACGCAATTTCCGGCGGGCGGCTCGACTGCGCTGGCCGGTAGCGCAATCGCGTTGCAGATTTCGCTAGGCCCGCAACCGCAAGCAGTGCCCGACCTGATCGGGCTGCAACTCTCCGTCGCCCGCACGCGTCTGGCCGGGATCGGTTTTGGGATCATTGTCATTCCTGTGGCCTCAGCCACTGCGCCCGCGGGCGAAGTGGTTGCGCAGAACCCCGTGTTTGGAACCGTACTGGCGCCGCCCAGTCCGGTTACTGTCTCCGTGTCAACCGGGCCGCCGCTTACGGGCGAGGTGGCGCAGGTTATCGTGCAGCCGGCGCCGACCGCGCTGCGGGTGACTGGCGAGTCATTGAATTTCACCGCGACAGCTGTGTTCACCGACGGCACCAGTGCAGACGTTACCATTGCTTCGCTCTGGGACACTTCGGCGCCGGCAGTCGCGTCGGTCGACAGCACCGGTGGCGCCAAGGCACTGACCCCGGGCGTGAGCACGATCAGCGCCAAGGCAGGTGGTGTCACGGGACAATCGGCGCTCACGGTTGTAGCCCGCAACACCGGCGATAACGTCACGCCGGTCGCGCAGATCACATCGCCAGCCGACGGTGCAAGCGTCAGCGGCCCAACTGTCGTCTCGGGCACCGCAGCCGACGCCAATTTCCTGCGTTACGAGCTGGCGGTCGCGCCCGCCGGCGATATGACATGGACGCTCATCAACGAAGGCACGACACCGGTGACCGCTGGCACGTTGGGCACGTTCGACCCGACGACGCTCGTAAACGATCTCTACACGCTTCGACTCACCGTATTCGACCGCAACAGCAACCAGACGGTGGCAAGCAGTACCGTGCAAGTGACGGGCGCGCAGAAACCGGGTTTATTCACGCTCTCGTATCAAGACCTTGCACTTCCCGCAGCGGGCATTCCGATCACGGTCACGCGAACCTACGACAGCCGCGACAAGGCCAAGGGTGATTTCGGCATTGGGTGGAGGCTGGGATTTCAGACGCTGCGTCTCCGCGCCAATCGGGTGCCGGGGACGGGATGGATACGCACGAATTCCGGCGCGACCGTCATTCTCAACCCAACGTCGGAGCACAAGGTGAGCGTGACGCTGCCGGACGGAAAGGTGGAGGAATTCGACCTGGTCGTCTCGCCCACATCGAACCTGGGGGGCCTGGACGCGACGGTGGTCACCGGCTACGTGCCTCGATCGGGAACGCTGGGCAAGCTGCAGATGCTGGACAACCCCAACCTCCTGATCTTGAACGGCGGCACGGAAGACGAGCTGGTCGATGATTCGACTCTAAATGCCTACAATCCCGTGCATTACCGCTACACCCTGCAGGACGGCACGCAGTTCGAGTACAGCCAATTGGCGGGTGTAACCAAGATCTCGGATCCGAACGGGAACAGTGTCACTTTCGGACCCGGCGGGATCATTCATTCGTCGGGGAAGAGCGTCGTCTTCGCCCGCGACAGCCAAAGCCGGATCACGCAGATCACGGATCCTGTCGGCAACGTCCAGATATATTCATATGACGCTAATGGCAACCTCAGTGGCCACAGCGACGCCACCGGCGCGGCGTCGCACTATCGCTACGACTATCAACACAAGCTGATCGACGTGCAGGACCCGACTGGGAACCACGCGGTACGCAACGAATACGACACGACGGGCCATCTGACTGCAACCATCGATGCCAATGGCCAACGAGTCACCTATGCCAACGACCCGGGCACCCAGACCGACATCGTTACCGATCGGCGCGGGGTGATCACGCAGATCCAGTACGACGCGATGGGCAATGTGACGTCCAGTCAGACCGGGGTCACGATCGAGGGTTCGCTCGTGCTGGCGAAAACGACGAAGACTTACGACGCCCTAGGCAACGAAACGTCGGTGGTCGACCCCGATGGAGCGCGCACCGCTTCGACCTTCAGCGGCCTGCAACCGTTGACGCAGGTGGTTGATCCGACCGGGCTCAACTTGACGACAACCTTGGTGTACAACGCCCAGACCGACCCAACGCTCGTCACCGATGCCGCAGGCAAGCCCTACACCCTTGCCTATGACATCAACCGCAACGTCACCGGCATAAACATGCCCATGCAGGGACCGGTCACCGCGGTGTTCAATGGCCAAGGTCAAGTCGCCAGCCGAATCGACGCGCTTGGCACGAAGACGGCTTACACCTACGACGCCTCCGGCAATGTCATTCGTGAGGACGTGCTCAGCGCCACGTCGACTTTGCTGCGCCGGACCGATGCTGCCTATGACGCCAACGGCAACAAGCAAAGCGAGACGCGGTATCGCACCATCGGCGGAACGCTGACACCGTTGATGACGCAGTACGCGTACGATGCGACGAGTCGCCTCGTTGCGGTAACGGACTCCCTGGGAAACATCGCCCGAACCGAATACGATGCCAACGGGCATGTCGGCGCAGAAGTCGACGCGCTGGGGCGCCGCACAACGTACGCCTACGACGCGGTTGGCAGACTATCGCAGACGACGATGCCCGATGGCACGAAACAGGCGCGCACGTACGACGTCAGCGGCAACTTGGCGACGCAAACCGACCTCGCGGGCCGCACGACTGCTTACGCCTACGATGAGCTCAACCGAAACGTCCGCCTGACGCTGGCCGACGGTTCGTTCACGCAGACTGTCTATTCCCCTGGCGGCCTGATGACGGCGACTATCGACGCCAACGGCAACCGGACCGATTACGCCTACGATGCGGCGGGGAGGCGCACGGTCACCACGTTGCCGGCCGTTGCCAACGGCCCCGGCGGCCCGCTTGTGCGCCCGCAGATAGCCAGCGCGGTCAATGCGCTCGGTGCGCCGGTGAGCATCGCCGATCCGAATGGCCATGTCACCACGCTCCAATACGACAGCAATGGGCGCTTGGCGCAAACGACGTACCCCGATGGCACCAAAGTACAACAGACGCATGACGCACTTGGTCGACTCGCAAGCGTCACCAACGAGGAAGGCCAGACCACCACGTTCAGCTATGACGGCCTGGGGCGTCTCATTTCGGTGGCGGGACTCGCTGGAGATGCGAGCTATGCGTACGACGAAGCCGGGAACCTCATTGCGCAGACCGACGCGCTCGGCCGGGTTACGCAATTCGGCTACGACGCCATTAATCGAATGGTGCAGCGACAATATCCGGGCGGAGAAACCGAAAAATTTGTCTACGACGCACTAGGAAACCTGATCGCGCGCACCGACGGCCTCGGGCGCACCACATCGATTGCCTATGATGCAATGAATCGAGCGGTCAGCAAGACAATGCCCGGCGGCGTAACCGTCGCCAACACCTACAAGCCCGACGGCCAGCGGGCCACGGTTACGGACCCGCGCGGTGTCACCACGTATGGCTACGACTCGCTGGGGCGACTGGCATCGGTCACGCATCCGACGGGGGAGACCGTCAACTACAGCCGAGATAGCAATGACAATTTATTGTCACTCGCTTCGCCGGCGGCAACGGTGAACTATGCCTACGACGCCGTTGGCCGCCTCATCCAGGTCAGTGCTCCTGAAGGGGCGAGCCGGTCGTACTACGACCTGGCTGGCAATCGTCTGCGCCAACAGGCGGCCAATGGCATGGTCACTGACGCGACTTTCGACGTCCGCAACCGGCCAGTCTCGCTCAGTCACAAGACCAGCGGCGGCACGTTGCTGCAGTCCTATGCAAGTGTCTATTCCCCTTCAGGGCGGCGCACGCAGGTCACCGAATCCGATAGTTCAGCCGAGGTGTATGCGTATGACGCCAAGGGCAGACTCGCCGCCGAGACGCGTACCGGCACCAATCCGCTGAACATCACGCACAGTTATGACGCGGTCGGCAATCGCCTGCAGACGGTGAATGGCGGAGCATCGACGACATTCACCTACGACAGCGATGACCGCGTTCTCGGCGACGGCAATGCGACCTACGGCTGGGACGCCAATGGTAACCTGGTGAGCAGAACGCAGGGCGCCGCAGTTACGCAATATGGCTATGACGCTGAGAATCGCCTGGTGTCGATCGCGGGCACGGGCATCGCCGACCAGTACACCTACGACTACGACGGCAACCGGGTTAAGGCCGTCACCGCTGCCGGCACGACACGCTTCCTGGTGGATACCAACAACAATACGGGACTGTCGCAAGTGCTGGAGGAGACGGATGGCGGCGGCGCACTGCAGGCGCGCTACTCCTACGGGAAGGAATCACTTGCTATGGTGCGCGGCGCCGCGCCGAGCTTCAGCTTGCGCGATATCTTTGGCAGCGCGCGCGGGCTCACCAATGCCGCTGGCGCCATTACCGACACCTACCAATACGACGCCTTCGGCAACACGGTCAGCGCCAACGGGAGCACCGTAAATCCTTATCGGTATCGCGGCGAGCGACTGGACGTGGACTCTGGGTTCTATCAGTTGCGCGCGCGGTACTTCAGCCCGACGCACGGCAGGTTCATGACGCGTGATCCCTTACCGGGACAGGTCGAGGCGCCAGCGAGCCGACATCGCTACGCGTATGCGGACGACGATCCGGTCAACAAGATGGATCCGACAGGGAAGGAATCATTGATCGAGCTCTCGGTGCGAATGGCCATCGATAACGGCCTGAACGCCGTCAAGACGGTCAACGATGTGCAGGTCCGTTGCGCGCAGTATCAGAATATCTCGATCATCGGCGATGCCATCATGTGGGGATCAGTCGCGGTAGGCATTGTCGGCGCGAGCGCGCAACTCACGACCTTGGGGAACCATGGCGTCAAGTCGTCCTGGTCGGTGGTCGGACTCAACCCCGTGGCATTCGGTTCCAAGTCGATCAAAAAAGCCGAGTTCCAACAGGAGTTTCCCTTCGCTGCAAAGCTCTCGCTCACCGAGGTCAGCAACCTGAATGCCACGCTGACTTTCAGCAACAAGGGATTCAGCTTCAACTTCGGCAAGCCGCTCTATACCGCTACTTACAAAGCTTGTTTCATCGATGTCGGCAAATTTGACTTGAACGCCAAAGCCTATCCGGGCAATCCCGACCCGACCTTCAAACTTACGGCGGCTCTGAGCGCATTGGGGATATTCAAGTTGGAGTGGGAACTCCTGGAGGCAACCGTTCCACTGAGTGTGTTGATCAAGGACACGCTCAGATAGCGCGTTAGGTTCTGCGCTACGACCATGTGGTTAAGAGCGACTTTTCCGAAACGTCGATAAGGCCGCGGCTCGGCAGCATCGGTTCCACCGACGGGATCGTCAACCAATTTGCGCGTGTCAAGTGGCGACCTTTGGCCACCCTGGGCGACCAGCTGTGGACAACTGTCTCTTAAGCGGTTGATATTTGGAGGCGGGGGTCGGAATCGAACCGGCGTACACGGCTTTGCAGGCCGCTACACATTCTTATAGATCAATAAGATGCACGCGTTTGACACCCGGTTTGACACCCGGGCCCGTCACGACGCACGTTCTTGCTTGTATGCGTCAGGGCTCGATCCAGCACTGTGCAGTTGTCGCAGCTTGGCTCGCGCGAATGCCAGATTCATCGCCCGCATCCGGGATACGCGGCCGTCCGAAATGCACGCGAGGAGGCGTGGTTGAGTTGTCTTGACGTGATCCTAAAAACTATTTCCGTCACGTCTGAATCACATCCCCTCGATGACCGAAGTCGACCCGTTGCGGACGGTGGTCCCATCCAAAGCGGACGTACGATTCGCCCTAACGTTCGACACGTGCAGCAGACCGAACGGCGCGTAGCGAACTTTGGACTGTCCGCTCGACGGAGCGGTTAGGCGGCCGCGGTCGCCATCGGAATGCCACAATTGATCGGCACCCTTGCGGGATGTGTGCCCTGGATTCGACTAGAGTGATGTCACATCGGTTTCGCCCGACCGGAACTTGGCGTCGCGAAAACGTCGGATTGCTAAGGGGTACGCATGCATACCACCTCAACATGCTCTTTTCTCTTGACAGTAGTGCTTGCCGCGTTCGCACTCATGCCGACCGAGGGACAGACGCAGTCTTTAGCCGCATCCGTTCCACGCTTCGTCCACGACGCGGAAGGACTCTATGAAGGCACGCTTGGGGCAAGCAAGGTCGTCCTGTATGTCGACGCGACAATGGGTGCTTCCATGCCGTTCCGACAGGACCGAAGCGACGGATACGTCCTCGGCGGGCGCTATTTCTGTGTCGGTGACGGCGGCGACACCCAATTGCAGGGCTGGTCGTTCCCGCCCGACGTCAAATTGATCGACTCACCGACCCGCGTACCCGTCGGCACATGGACACTGGTCAGCGGAGCGCAACTTATCGGCACCTGGGAGTTCTTTGCACATCGCGCCGACGACATACCGTTGCCTGTTTTCCTTCACCGGGTCGAGGGCGGCACCCGCAACGACTATGAAGAGCGAAGGTCTCGACAGACCCAGGGACCCTACACCGGCTGCGGCCGCATCCTCCCCGAGTATCGGGTGGTTCCGGGCACAAGTGTCGGACGGGCACGGCTGGGCATGACCCGAGCCGAGATGCGCACTTTGCTGGGCGCGCCGGGCCGTGCCACCAAGGATGCAAACCTGTACATTGGCGGTGGAAAACGTGGGCACTACCTGCTGGTGGTGTTTGGCCAAGACAGCCGTGCCAGCCGTATTGAGTTTACCTCGCCACGGTTTCGTACCGACAGCGGCATTGGCGTCGGTGACACCATCCCGGTTCCCGAAACATTTGGCTTGGCCTGGCTCTACCCCCAGCTGCTTGCGAAATCCGGGCTGGCATTTCTGGGCGCCGCTGGCATAGTGTTCCAAGGTCCTGCGCCCGTGGAGGCGCAGTTGGACGGCTTGCTTAAAGAGCCCGCAGGTAAGGCGCTGGATTGGCGTAACGCGCAGTCGCTCTCAATCGCGGGCAACCAATACACCATCGTCGCGCGCCTAGAAAATACGCTGCTGTCCGCAACCAGCGATGACAACCAGGGCAAGCTCATTGGCTACGCGGTTTTCCGCGGGTCCGATCGTGACCGGCCAATTTTGACCGTCGATGACGACGAGCTTGATGAAGACGGGCTGGAAATTGCCGACTATAACGGTGATGGTTTTCCCGATTTGGTATTCACGTCCGGGCAAACACGGTGCGGGGTCCACCACGATTCGACGGTGTACGTATTCGATCCGGCCAAACACACTTTTGTCGAGGCGCTGTCGGGTCGAGCGATGACACTTGCACCCGACAAATCCTCGGTGGAGACCACGGAATGTTCCGGTTGCGACTGCAGCCATTACACGACTCACGTTTACAAGTGGATCGGCGGTCAATTTGTGGTTACGGAATCGAGTGAAGGCTCACGCGAATAGAAAGCGCTCTCGCAATTACTTTACGACTCGCGCATCAGAGTGGATTGATGGCGATGAGTCAATGAAACACTCCCGAGGCGACCATCCTCTTGCCGCAGGACCTGCAACACGTGGGAAGACCTGAAGGGGCGGCACGGCTGGTGCTGGAACCAATCGCGGACTCACTACTACAGCGTGATCCTTGGGCGCGCCAACGGCGAATGCCGGCTTTGGAGCTGACGTGCAAATGACCGCTGCTGGCCGACTGCGGTCGTAGTGCATTGCGCTCTCTAGCAGTCTTTGATTGCATCTCGTCGACAGCTACCGCTTGGTCGTGCACAGCAGAACACTCAATGAGGACGCCGGCAGCGACCAACACCGCCGCTATTAATCGTCGTCAGGGTCCGTCGCTGGCCTCTTGTCCATTAGAAAGAACGTTGCGTCCTTCTCCGTGAGGATACTCTGGAAGGGACGTGGCGCAGCACTGAGGTTAAAGAATGCAGTTAGATCGGTTTGCGCGCGCGCGTCGGCAAAATTGAGTGCGCCCTGCGCGATACCGAAGTTGTGTTCGATGAACCGCAAAATGCTGCCGAAGTCGTGGCGAGCGTTATTGATGTAACCGCTAGGCGTGTAGGCGGAGACAACGATCAGGGGTACACGAAATCCATACTGGTAATCGCCTTGTGGCTTGGCAAGGATCGTCGGCGGCTCGTGATCGTACCACCCACCCCAGTCATCCCAAGTGATCAGAATCACTGTGTTGTTCCAGTAGCCAGTGTTGTTGTCGCATGTCGCGCTGGAGCCAATGGCGTTGACGATCGACCCCACCCACGAGGGCCCACCTCCGTCATTGCCTAGCGCGTGATCCGAGTTCGCGCCGGTAGGAATCACCCAGCTGACGGAACGGAGGTTGCAGTTTGCAATGTCGTTCAATACATCCGCCGGCTTAAGGTCTACATTCTGTGACCAAGCCTGTCCTGTGCAGCTCCCGCCAGCACCACTCGATTGACAGATGTGCTGAATCGCATTTGGCGCGGTCCAGATCGACCCAGCGCTCGGCGTGTAGTACCTCCATGTGACGACCAGATCGGCCATAGTCTTATGTTCGAAGCATGGATAGATGCTCGTGGTTTCGCCGCTGGGGGTAACCAACTCAACGGTTGTGTCGGCGTTGGCGATGCATCCTGCGTTAATTGCATTGCCGGACATGTTCTCGGCAGCGAAAATGCCGGCGGCATCGTCAGCCGCGCTGGGTGCCGACGTGCCTCCGAAGAGAAATTGATGGGCGGGAAAGCTTGGGCCCTGGTTGGTCTGAAACATATAGTTCGCCCATCCGTACCGTGTCGCTAGGTGAATATACGGGTCAACGACACCAGTGGAATTGTCAACGAACTTGAACTGGGGT
>Ga0066790_10000677_pt1 | contig 13316 bp, 13 predicted proteins | sample OrgsoiDNA2013050_FD_70963 | JGI IMG/M metagenome (GOLD analysis project Ga0066790, IMG submission 70963) | Permafrost soil microbial communities from the Arctic, to analyse light accelerated degradation of dissolved organic matter (DOM) -... | ecosystem: Environmental > Terrestrial > Soil >...
TTGCTTGCCGTCATCTCGGGATGGCTGGCGATGTAGTTTTCGCACCAGGAGACGATACTGGGCAACACATCCACGCCCTCGCGCCAGACCGCCGTTGTCCAGTTGCCGTGATTCAGCCCGACCGTGCGATGATAGAGCCGCCTGCCCTGCTCCGCTCCCACGCCAGCCATCTGCGCCATCTCCTGTACCTCGTGTAACGGACCGTCGCACATGCCTATGATACGTATGCCGCTCGCGTGGGCGACCGCTTCGGTTACAATGTTGCTGGGATTGGTATAGTTGAGTAGAAAAGCGTGTGGCGCGATCTTCTCCATCTCTATGGCGATGCTGACCACGACCGGGACCGTGCGGAGCGCATAGAAAAAGCCGCCCGCGCCCACCGTTTCCTGACCGATCAGACCGTGTTGCAGGGGGAGCTTTTCATCGAGACGGCGCGCCTGCATGCCCCCGGTACGGAAAGCGGTCAACACAAAATCGGCGTCGGCGAGCGCCACCTCCCGGTTGGTGGTGCGCTCAAGCGTTAAATCGACGCCTGCATGGCGAAAGAGCTTTGAGCCAAGCGTATAGATAAGCTCAAGGCTCTCTTCGTTGATGTCCATCAGGACGATGTGGCACCCCTTCAACTGAGTGCCCATGTGCGCTATCGATTGCATCAAGCCCGCACAGTAGGGGCTGCCTCCGCCGATAATGGTAATCTTAGCGTTATGGTCTCGTATCCCAGCGGGAACGCTCTCTATTTCTGTCATAAAAAATCCTTTTTTGCGCTGCAAAAAGTAGTAGCGATGTTGGCAGCTCTAAGCTTATTGTAAACTATCCAATATCTTTCAGCACATCTCAGGTAGGCTTGAAACGCCGCCAGCACAGAAAGAGCACGCCCGCCAGCACAACTGCGAGCGAGGAAAACAGCACCTTGCGCGGCACATCTGCGCTAGTGTCCGCGGCAGGCGCGGCAGGCGTCATAGCCGGAGCTATATCGGTGGGCGCTGTGGCTACCGGTGAAGATGCGCCGGTGGATGAGGGCATCTGCAGGCCACTCCACGCGGGTTGAATGCCATCGGAGGGTGTTGGCTGCCCGTCTGCATTCTGCGGTGCCACCTCTGTAGTTCCAGTTGTACTGCTGCCAACTCTGCCGACTGTACGGCTGCCTGTTGCCGATTGCTGTATGCCGCCGCCTGTTTTCGTCGCCGTAGGGCTACGCGTTGGCGTTGGTGTAACGGCGGGCGGTGTATTGCTGGCGTCGATCGTCGGCAGGCTGGTGATACGCCAGTCTTTCCCACCATCAGGGATACGCGCGTATGACTGATTGTATCCCAGCGAGGTAGGTACAAGTACCTGGTCGATAACCATGCCATTGAAAAGCAGGCGCAATAAGGATGTTTTTGTAGAGGAAAAGACACCGCCAATGTCTGGAAAGATGACGAAAAAACCATGCGCCGCGATAGCTGCACCAAAGGGCAAGTACCCCCGGTTGGTCCCGGAACCAGTATCAAATGCGGCATGGATAGCGGAGAGGTTGAACACCTGATTCTGTGGATTATACAGTTCAATCCACATATTATGTTTTTGCTTGACTGTGCCCACCTCTGAACAATCCCATGTGTGATTTGAGAGCGGCAGCACCTCGTTTATGAACAGCGTGCCAGCCTTCGTGGGAGGTAGCCGCAATGGGCCAGGAGGGGCCGGGGGAAGAAACGGGGCACACTGGGGGGGCTTCGCCACCGTAGCATGAAATGGAGCCATACTAAACATTGAACATAAGATAGATACAAACAGCAAAAACCTCACGTTACCACCCCTTCAATCTCTCTGTTCTTATTACCAGTGATGGGCTTTTATGCTTATGGGTCGTTGCCCATCATTGTCCGATGAATGCAACGTACCCGTTGTCATAGCATGATTGCGCGGAAAGCACCTACTGTGAGAGGTACTGGAACGGGACCTTTGGTGTACCAGAAAATCTCTCTTGCAGAACGCGCCGCAGTGCCTCTACACTACTTTCCCCGAGGGTGAAAGCAATAATGGAGCCGATGATAATGCCGCAGATGCCGCCCAGAGCAATTCCTTCCAGGAACATGCGGTTGCGAAAAAATGTCATCGTTGCCACCTTTTCTATACTATAAGTATTTATTGTAGGTATACAACAGTTTTGGCTTCACTCCAGAGGCGCTCGATACGATAGTACTCGCGCTCCGTCGGGCCAAAGATGTGTACAATAATGTCGCCAAAGTCCAGGAGCAGCCAGCCGGTGTCAGCGACGCCCTCGCGATTGAATGGCCTGGCTCCTTGTTCTCTGAGTGCCTCATCGACAGCATCTGCAATGGCCTGGATCTGACGTGCGTTATTGCCGCTACAGATGACAAAGTAATCGGCAATAGTGGTGATCTCTCTTACATCCAGTAAGAGGACATCAGAAGCTTTTTTATCAGACGCGGCGTCTGCCGCTGCTCTTGCCATTTGTGCTGGATCTAGCAGAACTTGCTCCACGAATGCTCCCTCTATTAGCTCATCATTAGCTACGTGTAAAGTTGCGCGTAGCGGTGCATATACACCATCGTAAGGCATTATAACACGGCAGCGGGGTTTTGTTAAGAGGACATACTAGTATTTTTTGCCCTCTCAACAACGTATTTTCAGGATGATGCTCTATCTGGCTGCGCCGTTCAACGAGTTTAGCCAGGCATCTCTTGTGGTATGAGAGATGTTGCTTGCGTTGCGGAGAATCTCTGCGCGCAGCTCGCCGAGCGTCCCCCAGCCCTCTGCCTCTACATCATACTTATGTATGGTCTCCTCGTTGCGCTGATGCACCCATACAAAGGTATCGTCGGACAACCCTGGATACTTGTCGACGACGCTGGCCAGCACTTCGCGGACAACATCCTCGACGAAGCGTGGATTGGCGTGGGCTTTATTAACAATATATAACTCGTCGGGCCGTTTGAGCAGCGCGTAGTTCTCAGAGCTCATCGCGCTCTCCACCAGCGCGACGAGGTCGCCCGCGTCCACATCCAGGTCGGTCCCGATCATCAGCGTTGCGCGCCCACGCTGGTTGTGCGTGGCGAGCGGGGTGACGCTGAGCATCTTCTCGATATCGTCCTGCTGGAAGCCCTCCTCCTGCAAGCGCACGCGGGCAAAGGAATGCACCATATCCTGTGCACAAGGGCAGGCAACCATCCCTTCGACTTCGACTCCGATCATACGGCGGCAACCTTGCTTTGTTGCTACTGCCAGCGCGAGCAGCCCGTAAAGCTCTTGTGTGCGGCGACCAGACATGGGCGTCCACTTCTGTAAAGGGAGCGCTGTATGGATGCGCACTTCCGTGCTAGTGACCTTCTGCCGCTCCATAATAGTGGTCGCCAGGGTCTCTGCCAGCATCTCGATTCTGGGCCACGCGGTTGTCGCGCTCTCCTCCAACACCTCCTCCAACACGTCGCTGAAGCGGGACATATGCACGCCCGCTTGCCCCGTATCAAGATCCGCGTACAGGTCGAAAGTTGCGTCAAACCAGCGCTGGTGGCCCTCTTCGCCGATCAGCAGCGACTTCCTGACGCCGACCACTCCCGCGCGTCCCAGCCGTACATGCACGCTGGGAGAACCGCTCTGGATGTCGCGGTCGAGCGCGATGCGCAGGCTGGGTGCTAGCTTTGTGACGCCTTCCTGTGAGACCCTTTGTAGAAGCTCCTGCGCGCTCTGCCCGCTTACCGGATCAATCGTATTAGGCGAGATCTCCGCCAATGGTACCAGGACAAAGGCGCGCTCGGCCATACGCGGATGCGGAATCGTGAGCTCCTCCTCTTTCACGCGCAGGTTGTCATATAAAAGTATATCGATATCAATGGGGCGTGGACCATTGCGGAACGATGGTTGGCGGCCCAGGGTGGCTTCGATGGCCTGGGTATAGTGCAGGATCTCCTGGGCGGAAAGTCCGGTTTTGCCACAACAGGCTATATTAAGAAAGCGAGGTTGCTCAAGATACCCGACAGGTTCAGTCTCATAAACGGACGAAACCGCTTCGATATCGACAACATCGCGTAATCGTTGGAGTGCCGCAGCCAGGTTGCCGCGCCTGTCACCCAGGTTAGATCCAAGGGCCAGGTGGACGATATGCGTCGCCGTTGGCGTATGCTGTTGCGGAAACAATGGTGAGATCGTGGTGTCAAGACTCATAGAAAAATTACCCTCTCATAAAACGTTCAGTCCAATCATACAATAGAAACAATAAGCGAGGTGAATTTGTTTCCTCGTGACTGAACCGTGTGTATATCTCTGCGTTTTGCTTTGCATCTATTCAGGCGAAAGCTGGCAGAAATCTCCTGACCTATAACGTCTACATATAATAGATGAATTTTCTATGGTTCATGGGTATAAAATAGGGTCACTGGCTTAGAGCCCGCCTGCTTCTTGTAGAGGGAAAGAACTTTCGGGCTGGCATTCAGGCTCCTCATTTCTGGAAGACCCAGATGTTGCTAAAGGTCGCCTCGGTGCCCCCATTGCTATCGCCACCGGCCAGAAAGCCTATCATGCCTGACGCATAGGTGCTATCGGAGAACGATGAGACGATCAGTTGCTTGTTGATATAGAAGCGAAAATGATTGCCCGTCGCCATGACGAGAAAAGTGTTTATCTGTCCATAGCCGCTCGCGATGGCGCTGCTGTGCGTCCAATCGATGAGCGTGAGCCAGTTGAGCGGATTGCTGCCCTGCGCCAGCACGAAGCGATAATCGCCCTGGCTATTGAGTTCCAGGACGTAGAAAGACTTGGTGAGCGGGCTAAGGCGGAAGATCAGACCGTAGAGATCGCCGCGTATGAGCACAGCCTGGGCGGTGATGATCGTATTAGAGAATGTTTGCTGGCCGGAATAACACCACGCGACGGCATGCGCGAGGGCGCTGTAGACACGGTAGCCGTCGCTAGAGAAGTAGCACTGGCTGCCGTCGTTGACCCAGCCGCCGCCAGGCGTGGTCATCGCATCCGCGTAAAGCACATCGCCCGCACCAATCGCGCTGGTGATGCCCGCGGTCGCCTGTACGCGCGACTGCGCCGCCAACGTTGCCTGCACCTGCTGCGCCTGGGCCGTCGCGGTCGCCTGGTAGAGTGGCGTAGCTGTGCCGTTGCGCGCTCTGGTCTGTAGCGTAGTGCCGTGTGGTTGCCAGAGATGTGCCAGTGACAGGGCAGAACCCAGGATGAGGATGAGACAGATGGGCAGCGCGACGAGCAACTTTTTTTTCCTGCTTGAGCGCAGTGGCGGAGCAGGCGCTTTGAGCGGAAAGCGGAGCAACTTCGCGGCGCGTGGCAAGGTCTCTGCTACAGCGACGACCTGCGTCACTGCTGACGGCGTACACACCGCCTTTTCGTTTTTCTGCACCCCTGGTTCGGGTTCACTCCCGGTTCGCTGTGCATTGTCTTTCAGTTCACCTTGCTCTACGCCGAGCGCGTTCCAATATGCCTCTGCCAACTCCTCCGCTTGCTGATAACGCTCATCGGGATCTTTAGCCAACGCCTTCAGTATCACCGCTTCTATGGCGGGCGAGATGGCGCTATTCAGCTCTCCAGGCGGCCTGGGAGTGGTTTGAATATGCTTCAAGGAGACCGCCACAGGCGAGTCGGCGGTGAATGGAACGCGCCCGGTCAACATCTGGTAGAGAATAATGCCAAGCGAGTAGATATCGCTGCGGTAGTCATGCACACCGTTTGATTGTTCGGGGGCCATATATTCGGGTGTGCCCACCATCGAACCTGAGTGTGTCACCGCCTTTGCGCCCATCGTCGCCTTCGCCAGGCCGAAATCGCCCAGGTAGGCGTGCCCATCCGGACGCAACAAGATATTGGATGGTTTCACATCGCGATGCACAACCCCATGATCGTGCGCGAACTGGAGCGCTGCCGCGATCTGTGCGAGGAAGCTGCCTGCTTCTTCCAGGTCCAGGCGCTCCCGCTTGAGCAGATAGTCGCGCAGTGTGCCGCCTTCGACATAGGGCATGACCAGATAGTACCATGGACGCTGTTCGCCGAAGTCGTATAATGGCAGAATATGGTCATGCGAAAGCGTCCCTACCGCTTCCGCCTCGCGTTCGAAGCGGCGCACAAAGGGTTCGTCGCTGCCATAGAGGACCTTCACGGCTACGCGTCTGCGGACACGGCGGTCGTATCCTAGATAGACCTCTGCCATTCCCCCACGGGCGATACGGTGGCGCAGCTCATATCGTCCCAGCGTCGAGCCTTCTATTCCTGGCATCGCGTATCACTCCTACCTTCCACTCTCGCTACGGGGCAGGTTGCTTGCTCTCTATTCGCGGTTCCTGCCCCTGTGCGTGTAGCCTGCTTAGCGCGGCGTCCAGTACCTCTCAAGGTGGACAGTCTCCACGGGGCGTATGTTGTGAGTATAGCTCGTTATCGAGCGTCCCATGGTCTCCCGATTAGCAAAATTGGAAGTGATCTGCGATGCATAGATCTCGGCAGCTGCTGTGCGTATTTGCACCATCTCCGACATCTCGACGAGCCTGGGCTCGAATGGAATGCCCAGCTCCTGTTTGCGAGCATCGAGTGCGCCTGCTGTCAGGACATAGGGAAAGTCTTCGTAAAAATAGACCTTCGCGCCACGTTGAACGAGACGGTCGGCGGCAGAGCAGACGATCTGGTGGTCTATGTGACGACCAATGCCCAGCGGAGCGTACCACGCTGCATCTGGCAGGCGATCGTGTAGCGCGAGCAAGTCCTCTGCAAGCTGGCGGTCTATATCCAGATCGGCGGGATTGACCTCGCCCCCGATCAACTGCTCCTGCCGCGTGTAGTACGCGGGCGTACCCCGGTAGATAGCATCCAGGTAGTCGAGCCAGAGGTAGTCGACTTCCAGGTACTCGCAGGCGGTGGCATCTTCCCTGCGCCGCCTTTCAACCATGTCGCCAGCGCCCTTCGTCACATCGGCTCCCATCTCCTGGTGCACGCGTGTTGCCAGGGGACTGAGCGCCAGATCTGCGGACGGCACGCCACCAAAGACGGTGATGATCAATGGACGTATGCCGCAGCTGACCTGTACCCCTAATGTGCCACCACAGGAATAGACAATATCGTCGAAATGGGGCGAGAGGAAGATATGGCGATGCGTGGTTGTAATATTGTTAAAACTAGTGAGTTGCAACTCTTCATTCCTCCATACATTGGCTCAGAAAGTAGGTAAAAAAATACCATTCTTAGTATAGCACGCGCGGGACAGAATAATCCCGTGTCAGGGGAGGCGCACCCCGTCTTCCGTCACGTCGAGCAGTCCATCCCTCACCAGCCCGCTGACCACCTGCTGCAGCCAGGGAAGCTCGCTTTCGCTAAAGTCTGGCTTGATGCGAGGACCGAGCAGAGCAAGCGAGACGCGCTCGTTGACCGGCAATGAACGGAGCATAGCAACGATGCGCCCCCGAAAATAGCGATTGCTACTGGTAAAAGGTTGTGCCTGATACGGAACTTTCTTCTCAGCAACTTTACGTAGTTGGCGCAGCACGCTTCCCGAGGGAAAGAGGCTGTACTGGCGCATCTCTACGTATGCCTGGCAACTTTGCTGTAAGGGGCAGCTCGTGCATTGTGGATTGTTGCTGGTACAGATCGTCGCCCCCAGATCCATCAGTGCCTGGTTCCAGTTGAAAGCTTCGTTGGCGGGTAGAACCTGCTCGGCTAGTTCAAGCATCTGAGCATCGTTGGCCCTGGGATCGGGATGCTCCAGGCCCAGGAAGATGCGATGCAGCACGCGACGGATATTTGTATCGACGGTCGCAACGTGCTTCCTATAGGCAAAGCAGGCGATCGCCCCCGCCGTATAACGACCGATCCCTTTCAATTTGAGTAGTTCGTCGATGGTGTCGGGAATGCGTCCGTTATAGTCGCTAATGACCTGGCGCGCAATCGATTGGAGACGCACGGCGCGCGTATTGTAGCCTAGAGGTATCCAGGCAGAGATCACATCCGCCGTTGGAGCCGCTGCAAGGTCTGTCAGGGTGGGGAACGCGGCGAGAAACTGGCGGTACTTGGGCAATACGCGATCGACTTGCGTCTGTTGGAGCATGATCTCCGATACCAAAATAGCATACGGATCGCTGCTGACACGCCACGGCAGATCGCGCTGTTCCGCAGCATACCATGCGAGTAGGGACATATGGACCTTTGCTATGAGATCGGGCGCGAAAGAAAAAGGCGCGAACGCTTTACTCATGCTGCCTCATAGGCTGGTCTGTGACGGTGTGGCGTCCTGCTCCACCTCTTGATTGTCTGGTTGGATGGCGGAGGCTCCATTACGCCTGCGCTCTAGTAAAGAAAATATGGTCTCCCCGCCCTCTTGCCAGCACTTCGCATCCGGTGCTGGCAAGTTTTCGCATTGAATCCAGTCGCTGGCATCTCTGAGCGCGTGGCCCTTTATGCACTTTGCGTACATAATGTGATCATTCAGCCCTGGATCACCCGCCTTGATTGCCGGTGAGGCAATCTTGGGAATAAAAAATCTGCACCACGGCACGGTTGTGTACCTTCCTTATCCTGAGTGATTGATAATGCCTGTTACACGTGCCACCGTTGTATGACTTACTCAAAAGTTCTCTTCCGATGGCTCTGACATTATAGCGCATTCTGTTCCTATGAGTCTATAGGTTCTGTGCCAATTGTGGGGACTGTAGGTGCATAATGCATATAGATCTATTTTGTGATGCTCTCTGCTGGTGGTAATAATCAGTAGGGATGGAGGCAAGCCCCATCCGGTTCCTCACCACGCAGCTCCTGGGCCGGATGGAGGCAAGCCCCATCCCTACTGGTCTTATCTTTTTTGTCCAAGCACCACCAGGCGGCTATCCAGGGTCAGGGGGCTGCCATCCAGGTCGCCATAATACCCCTGCAGCTGCATACCGGCCTCCGCGAGCATACGTGCCAGCTCGGTTAAGGTGTAGATGCGTATCGATTGTCTGTGCTCGGTGCGGCGACCATCGGGGAAGAGCATGGTGATGGCGATCTCATTGCGGCTACCTCGCAGGTCCAGATGTCGCTCTTCCAGGACGATCAACCCATCGTTGTAGCGGATAATACCGTGTGGCGAGTGGTTACGTAGCACGCGTGGCTGGTAGACTGTCTCCAGCAGGAAGCGTCCATTGGGCTTCAGCGCCTGCTGAACCTGTTGCAGGACGCGCAGGTCTTCGTCTTCATCTTCCAGATATCCAAACGAGGTAAAGATGTTGATGATGGCATCGAACTCATTTTGAAAGGGAATCGTGCGCATATCGCTCTGCACCCAGCGTGCCTCGATGCCCTTTGCCTCGGCTGCGGCCTGTGCCTGCTGTAAGAAGTTCTCGTTCTGATCCAGGCCCGTTACACTATAGCCCTGCTGCACCAGGGGGAGCGCGTGGCGTCCGGGTCCGCAGCACAGATCCAGTATCGAACTGTCAGGGGGAAGGTTCAGGAGCTTGATGATGCCTGCCACCTCGCGCTCCGTTCTTTCGGGCGGCAGGAACGGCGAGTAGATACGCAGATAGTCTGTGCCGAAGAATGTTTTATACCACGGTACACCGCTCATACGCTTCTCCCTTAGTGCATTTCCACTTGACCTGATAGGTTTTCATGTGTATACTTTCCTCGCTGGGGGCGGCTGGCGTTCCTGTCCTTTCTCGACCCGCTTGAGGGTACTGAAATTAGCCAACTTTCTGTCCTGGTGATGGTAAAAACGAGCTTTGCAAGAATAAACGACCTCGCCTCCGCTTTTCTTGCTTCTGTGCGGTTTTGTGCATACGGACGGGGATCAGGAAAGCCGCCTTCTGGCCTTGCGAAGAACTATCTAAAGTCTCTGGGTTATGTTGAGGCGAAACCACCACGTGCCTATCTTAAACGCGGCGATGAGATAAAGAAATGCCCACGCCTCCTGCAACACTCCATAGCTGGCGGCCATCGCCATACAGAACAGGCATGCGAGCGCGGAGACCTGCTTTAAGCGGATGGTGCGCATATTCCAGCGGAAGCTGCCCATGCTCCTGTATTGGTGTGCCACGGCCCCGGCCATAATCAGCAAGGTGCAAAGCCCCAGCGGCCCGAACAGGCCCAGGCCAAACGAAAGCGCGTGCGTATCCACGGTCTCTTCCTCGCGTATCTGCTCATAAATAAGTTGAAATATATGATTATTATACAACACGAAGCTCCCCAGTAATGTATACTGATGGAGGATGAAAGGATGGTCCGCCCATCTCATTGCAGGCTTTTGTAGGGAGGATATTTTGTGTTAGCCGAAGAATTATCGGTACTGGATGCCGACGCGCCTCTGTGGCAACCTGTGCGACCTCTATTGGATGCCGCTCTCCGCCTCGATCAAAATGATGACACTTACTCGTGGCATGGTTGGAACCGCCAACAGATCGCCGCATTTCTGAAGAGCCTGCCCGACCCTTGCACCCTCCTGGTGGGTGTGTGGGAAGCGCCAGCGGGTGAGCCGGGTGCCGTTCTTGAGCACGAGTCCCTGGTCACGGGCTTTATCTGTGAGGTGAGCGGTGCTGAGGTGCATACGCTACGCACGTTCGAGGCGCTCGACGACGCAGATCTGCCTTCGATACAGGAGCTTGAGCCAGGCTTCGAGGACGCGCAGAGGCTGATGCGCGCCGTCAAAAAGCAGCTTGCTCCGGTCGCCTGGGCGCTCTTTACCGATATATCTACGTGGAACGAGTGGTTGTTCGCGGAGGGGAAGCATGGCGAGGTCATCGATAAAGGTGAGCTGCTCGCGTCGTTTGCTCGTCAGGGTCGCTGCGTGCTCATGCATGTTTCAGTATCCTCAAGCGGATCGAGAAAGGATATGAGTTCCTGACGCTTGCAGCGAGGAAAGTATACTCATGAAAACCTACGACGTCAAGTGGAAATGCAATAGGGAGAGAGCTATGCTATGGAACAACAACGTTCAACGCCTTTAATCTGGAACCCTATTCTGCGGCAGTACCTGGTCAACGCGCCGCATCGCATGAATCGGCGCGAGGGCACGAATGAGTGCCCCTTCTGTGCCGACATTACCAGCGGTCGCGTTGGTCCCGATACCCAGGTCTGGCTGCACCCCAACGACTTTCCGCCGCTGCAGCCGCCGGTCGGCGAGGCGTTCGTGGTCATCTACAGTCGCGACCATCATCGCACTTTTACGCAACTCTCCGTCGACGAGGTGCATGCCGTGACCCGTCAGTGGCGCGAACTTTACCTGGATGTCTCCTCGCGCTATCCCGCCGTTATGATCTTCGAGAATAGCGGTGAAGCAATCGGACAGACGCAGCATCATCCACACGGCCAGGCCTATGGCGTCTCCGTGTTGCCGCCCACGCTTGAGCGCGAGTTGGAGACGGTTGTGGAGGACGAGCAGGCCGGGCGGCAGTGTTCCTTCTGCCGCGTGCTTGCCGAGCTGGGCGATAGCGAGTACCAGGTTGCGGATAATGCAAGCTGGCAGGCGTTTCTGCCGCCCTATGTGCGCTATCCCTATGAAACGCACCTCTACCCTCGCCGTCATATCGCTAATCTGGCGCTGATGCAGGATGATGAACTGCGCGATCTCGCGGCGATGCTGCTGCGCGTAATTAATGGCTACAATGCCCTGTTCGATGGCGCTATGGCCCCTATGCCCTATCTGCTGGGACTGCACCAGGTCGCCGACGAACGCTTCCACTTCCATATTGAGATCCAGGCCATAGGTCGCGCGCCCGGCAAATTGAAATTCGCCGCGTCGTCGGAGGCGCTCTGGAACCTGTGGACGAACGATTCTTCGCCCTCGCAAAAGGCGCAGGAGCTGCGGGCGGCAATTGCGCAGAAAGAGGCATAGAGAAGAATATGGCTACGACGAAGTTTCCAAAACCAGCCAGCGAGGCGCTAGCAATATTTCCTGAAGTCTTCCACGATGGGGTAACGTACGCTGGACCGCAGGGGGCCGCGTGGGCACCTGGACGGGTGAATATCATCGGCGAGCACACCGATTATAATGATGGCTTCGTGCTCCCTGCCGCCGTCGATCGCGTGGCATCCTTCGCCGGACGGGCGCGTGGCGACCAGACGGTACGCCTCTGGTCGTCGCATTTCCAGGAGCAGGCGCAGTTCTCCCTTGAGGGCCTACCAGATACGTTTGACCAGCAGCGCGCCAATCTTCCAGGCTGGGCGCGCTACATCCTGGGTGTGGTGAGCGAGCTGAGACGCGAAGGCGCGCACCTGCGGGGCTTCGATGCCGTCGTTGGTGGCGACGTGCCGCTGGGCAGTGGGATGAGTTCTTCGGCATCATTGGAGGTTGGGACCGCCGAGGCGTGTGTATTTTTCTCCGACGGCAAGTTTACTATCGGCGATAAAGGCGCGACCCTGACGCCAATGCAGGTGGCCCAGGCCTGCCAGCGCGCCGAGCACGCGGCCTCGGGACTGCGCTCAGGCATCCTGGATCAGGCCGCGTCGGTGCTCGGACGACCGGGGAAAGCCGTTCTGCTCGATTGCCGCTCCTACGAGTATCGCTACATTCCCTTTGAGGCACCGGATATCTCGCTCGTGGTCATCGATACCAATGTGCGCCGCGAACTTGCCTCCTCAGCCTATAACGAGCGACGCCAGCAGTGTGAAGAGGCGGCGAAGCTTCTGCGTGAGGCCATTGCCCAGCACGAGCCAGATAATACCCAGGCCCAACAGATCAAAGCTCTGCGGGATATCTCGCCTGAGCAGTTCCAGCGCTATCGGCACCACCTGCCCGAGATCCTGCGTAAACGCGCGGGCTACATCATCGCCGAGAATGAGCGTGTCTTCCAGGCCGCGGCAGCTCTGGAGCGCGGCGATGTTGAGGATGTCGGTCCCATCCTCTGGCGCGGCCACGAAGGTCTGCGCGACGAGTACGAGGTGAGTTGTCCTGAATTGGATGTGCTGGTCGAGATTGCTCATCAGGTAGAAGGCGTGCTGGGCGCTCGTATGATCGGCGGTGGCTTCGGTGGCTGCACCATTACCCTGGTGAGTAACGAGGCAATCGAGAATCTGCGCCAGGCCGTGGAGAAGTTCTACCCCGAGCGCACGGGACGCCAGGCGACCATCGATATCTGCCGGGCTGCTGGCGGACCGGGTCATGCTACTGTTGATTAGCTGCTTCTAGATGCTAGAAAGTAGAAACATTCCCATGAAACTCTATCTCTCGACAGATATTGAAGGCAGCAGCGGTATCGTCGCCTGGGAGCAGATCCTCGAAGGCGGTGCCGAGTACGAGCAGGGACGACGCCTGCTCACCGCCGAGGTCAACGCGGTGATTAATGGTGCCATAGCGGGAGGCGCAACGGAGGTCGTAGTTAACGACTCGCACTCTACGATGCGCAACCTGC
>Ga0066790_10000680_pt1 | contig 13307 bp, 8 predicted proteins | sample OrgsoiDNA2013050_FD_70963 | JGI IMG/M metagenome (GOLD analysis project Ga0066790, IMG submission 70963) | Permafrost soil microbial communities from the Arctic, to analyse light accelerated degradation of dissolved organic matter (DOM) -... | ecosystem: Environmental > Terrestrial > Soil >...
GCTGCCGCAGTGGGCGTGAAGCTGATCATGGAGAATCCGGTGCGCATCTTCGACACCAATGTTCATGGCACGGAGATGGTGCTACGCAGCGCGGCCAAGAAGGGCAAGCCAGTAATGCTGGCATCTACCTCGGAAGTTTATGGCAAGAGCACCCGCCCGCAATTCCGGGAGGACGACGACCTAAAGCGCGGTTCCACTCAGGTTGGCCGATGGGATTACGCTTCTTCTAAAGAGTTGGATGAACGGATGGCGCTCAGTTATTGGCGCCAATACGCTCTGCCGGTAACGGTAATGCGTTTCTTCAATACTGTCGGGCCCCGCCAACTCGACCGCTATGGCATGGTACTTCCCACTTTCGTCCGCCAGGCGCTTCGCGGCGAACCCTTGACCATCCACGCCAATGGCGAACAGTGCCGCTGCTTCTCTTATGTGGGGGATGTGGCGGAGGCCGTGGTGCGCCTGGCGCAAACACCGGAGTCGATAGGGCAAGTTGTAAATATTGGCAACGACTACGAGGTGAGCATGAACCAGTTAGCGAGGCTGGTTAAGGAGATCACGGGCTCTTCCTCGGAATTTGTGTACATACCTTACGCTCAGGCTTATGGTCCGGGGTTTGAAGATATGGCACGGCGTGTGCCCTGTCTCGAAAAGCTGGAACGTCTGGTGCACTACCGTCCCACGACTTCGCTCGAGGCGATTATACGGCGCGTCGTCGACTACGAATGGGTTCGTATGCCGAAACACGCCCTGGCGGCATCGGCTTAAGGATGCCGATTGTTTTTACGGCTCTTCTTTCTGCGCTGCTGACGCGGCTGCAAATTAGCGCGGATTCCTGGCTGGGACTCACGGCGCCGCCGCGAGCGGACCGCTGGCACACCGTACCTACGCCCTCGAGCGGAGGGCTAGCCATCTTTCTAAGCTGTGCGGCGGCCTATTGGCTGGCGTGTCCGGGCCGCTATCCGCGCATCGCGCTGGCAGTGGCGGCGCTGTGGATTTTCGGATTTCTGGACGACCGTCTGCGCGTTCGCCCGGCGTTCAAGTTAGCCGTGCAGGTGACGGCGGCCGGCTTCGTAGTCCTGGGCGGCGTGGTCTTTCCGTTGACGACATCGTATCCGGTGAACGTGGCCATGAGCATGTTATGGATTGTGCTGATCACCAACGCCTTCAATCTGATCGACAACATGGACGGCCTCTGCGCCGGAGTCATAATCATCACTTGTTTATTCCGATCCTGGCTGCTGGCCTCCGAGGGATATCGCGTGGAAGCCAATTTGTGCGGCATACTGGCCGGGGCATTCGCCGGTTTCCTGGTATTCAACTACCACCCGGCGCGCATTTTCATGGGTGATTGTGGGAGCCTGCCGGCCGGGTTTGCGTTGGGCGCTTTGACTCTGGCGGGCCCCGCACCTCATAAGGATTTTCTGCTGACCGGCTTCCTTTATCCCGCACTGACGTGTGCCTATCCGATTTTCGATACGGCGCTGGTTTCAACTCTACGCAAGCTCACTGGCCGGCCTATCTCGTTGGGGGGCCGCGACCACAGTTCGCACCGCTTGGCATCGCAAGGTCTGGACCAGCGGCAAGTCGTCTGTATTCTCTGGCTGCTCACAGCGTTCGGGTCCAGCCTGGGCATTGTAATTCATTGGATGCCGGACGCTCTATTCGCCGCGGGCGGGTTACTGATCGGCTTGCTCGGTATATTCGGGCTGTCACTTGCAACGCTGCCGGGATATCCACAGCCGGAGTGGGCGGCAACTTGGATACGGCGACGGGCACACCAGGCTATATAGGGCCGCCAGGAGTTGGACGGTACGCTCTCGTTCAAGCAACTGCCGAACCGGCAAGCATCGCTTTGCTGGTACTATTTACAGGCTCATTCGCTTGCATTCGCTTGATTCTACGATGCCTTCTATGGTAGCTTCAGAGACACCAAACGTATCCGCCGAACCCCCTGGAAGCCGAATGCAGCCGAACGACGGCGTCACCACGCTGAACCATCTTTTCTTCTACCATCTCGACCGTTACCGCTTTGACCGGCTGCTGAGTTTCCAAAACCGCGGCCAGTTGATGGTTTGGTCCACGGAACGTTTCTCGCGCGCCGTTCTTGCGCTGCGGCAGTTCCTTCTTAAGTCGGGCCTGGCGCCCGGCGACCGGGTGGCAATCTTTTCCGAGAACCGGCCGGAGTGGCACATCGCCGATTTTGCCCTGTTGCTTTCGCGGATGGTTGTGGTGCCAGTTTACAACACGCTGTCTCCCTCGCAGATCGCCTATTTGCTGCACCATAGCGAGTGCAAAGCAGCCATTATCGCCGGCGCCACGCAATGGCAAGTTCTGCGTCCGCTGCTGCCGGGGTTGGCGGAGATGGAAACTGTAATCGGCATGGAGGAGACGCCCGGCGCGCACACTTCCTTGCCGCAAATCGTCGCCGAAGCGCCCGCTTTCGATGAATCGGCGTTGCAGCAAATTCGCGCCGAATCGCTCGCGGCCGAACCGCGCGATTTGGCCACCATCGTCTATACTTCGGGTACCACCGGCACGCCGAAGGGTGTGATGCTCTCACACGGCAACATCGTCTCCGATCTACGGGGCAGCTTGGCTCGTGTCCCTTCCAACACTGCCCACCAAGCGCTCTCCGTCCTACCGTTGCCGCATGTTTTGGAGCGGACACTCAGCTATGGCTACTTCCATGAAGGCGTGTGCATCGCTTACGGGGATCCACACGACCTGAAAGAACTGCTGCCTATACACCGGCCCGATATTATCGGCGTGGTCCCACGGATTTTGGAGAAGATCAAAGAAGCCGTGGAGGCCCAAATCGACAGGCTTGCGCCGCATCGTCGTTTCATAGCCGGGAAGTTGATCGAGGCCGCCGTGGCGCGTATGCAAGCCGCGATATCCGGCGGACAGCCCGCAAGCCTGTCCCACAAGCTGCTGGCGCCGCTGGCCAACGTGCTGGTTTTTCCGAAAGTCCACCGCCAGTTGTGCGGCCTCAAATACTTCATCTCCGGCGGCGCATGGCTCAATCCCGATCTGGAAGTATTCTTCAGAGCGGCCGGCTTCGAAGTGCTGCAAGGATATGGCATGACGGAAACTTCGCCGGTGATCACGCTCAACCAATATCACCGGGAAAAGATTGGTTCCGTAGGGCTCCCTTTGGACGGTATAGAATTGCGGATCGGCGCCGATGGCGAGATCCTCGTGCGCGGACCGCAGGTCATGCTCGGTTATTACAAAGATGAAGCCGCCACACGCCATGCATTCGATGAGGACGGCTGGCTGCACACAGGAGATCTCGGCAGCATCGATAACCAGGGCTGCGTCACCATTACGGGCCGCCGCAAAGAGATCCTGGTTCTGTCAAACGGCAAGAACGTGGCCTGCGCACCACTCGAACACGCACTGGAGCACAGCGAGTATATCCAGCAGGCGTTGATTGTGGGTGACGGGCGAAAGTTCGTCAGCGCCCTGATCGTGCCACATCCGGAGCATGTTACACGGTTCGCCACCCAGCATGGGGCGACCTTCAGCAATTATGATGAATTGCTGCTGGCGCCGCCCGTAGTGGCGCTTTTCCGCGAGGAATTGGAGAAGCTTCAAAGCGAGTTCTCCTCATTCGAGCGGGTCAAACGATTCTGCTTCCTCAACGAGGAGGCCTTGCTGGACACCGAACTGGTCACTCCCACGCAGAAAGTGCGCCGTTCGGTACTGGAGCGCAAGTTTGCCGAGTGGATCCGGCAAATGTACCAGCAGGAAGATCCTATAGTCATCCCGCGACCCGAACAGGCCGTTCCAGCCGGCAGTTATAAAACATAATAGGAAGTGGCAGGCCGGCAAACCTGCCTTGAATAGGAGGGCCCATGCCCGAAGCAACGCTAGTCAAATGGAATGAAGAAACGATTCTGGAGCATCTGAAGAAAATCGCCCGCGACCAGCTGAATCTCACGCCGGAACAGATCGAGGCGATCGGTCCCCATGTCTCGCTGATCGACGCTCTGCAGTTGGATTCACTGGCGCAAGTGGTGCTGGTAACCACCATTGAACAAGATTTCGGCTGCGCTTTCGGACTGGAACAGTGGCAGCAACTTGAGACTGTTCAGGATCTGGTGAAGATGATCGCCGGCCGGGTTTGCGAGCAGGAGCCACAGGCATGAGTAGTCTGACGCTCAAAGGCGCCACGCTGCCCGAAATTTTGCTGAATCTGGAGAACTGCAGCCGGTGGGGCGCACGGTTCGTGGCGCCCTCCGAGGAAGCTACTTTTTATCCCTACCAGGACGTGCTGCACCGCGCGCAGAAAGCCGCCGCGGCGTTGCAGGCGCGAGGGCTCCAGCGAGGCGATCGGGTGGCCCTGGTTCTTTCGACGTCCATCGAGTTTTTCGATTCGCTGTTGGGCGTGCAACTTGCCGGAGGCATTCCCGCCGCTCTTTATCCGCCGTTCCGGTTGGGGAAACTCGACGAATACTTCGCCCGCTTGCGGAAGATGTTGACGAAGATCGGGGCAAAGTATCTGATCACCGAAGGGCGTATCCGAAAGCTGCTGGGCCCTGGGGTGGTTGGCGTGGAGTCGTTGCGCGAGGTGCTGGAAGCCAAGGATTTACAGACCGGTAGCGGACGGTGGCAGCCGGTGGACGTGGATCCGGACCAGCCCGCCTTTCTGCAATTTTCGTCGGGCACCACGGTCGAGCCGAAGGCCGTTATGGTGACGCATACCAATCTGCTGGCTAATTTGACCATGATGCAGCAGAGCCTGGTCTACCGGGGCGAAGATGAAATCGACAATGGCTGCGTCTGCTGGCTGCCGCTCTATCACGATATGGGTTTAGTCGGTTGCCTCTATCTGGGTATGTATTATCCTGGCACCGTGACCTACATGGGGCCGGATACTTTTCTGGCCAAACCGGCCATCTGGCTGCGGACTTTGTCACGGTACAAATCGGCGATTTCGCCCGCGCCGCATTTTGCGTACAGCTTGTGCACCACCAAAATCAAGGACGAGGAAATGGAAGGCGTGGATCTGTCGCACTGGCGGGCCGCGCTCAATGGCGCAGAGCCGATTGAATCCGACGGCGTCCAGCGCTTCACCGAACGCTTCGCGCGCTGGGGCTTCCAACCCACCGCCATGACGCCCGTGTATGGCCTGGCTGAAGCCGGATTGGGCGTAACGTTCACCGGTCTTGACGACTTGCCGCGCTTCACCGAATTCAGTCGCGAGGGCTTGTGGAACGGCGGCACGGCGCACGTGGGGCCTGGGCGGCGCATCGTCTCCGTCGGCCGGGCGCTGCCAAGCGTGGATGTGGCCATCTTCAACGACCAGGAGCAGCGTGTGCCGGACGGGGCTGTGGGCCGTATCTGGGTGAAAGGGCAGTCTATCACCAAGGGTTATTGGGAGAGCCCTGAGTTGACCGCCAACATGATTCATGGCGAGTGGCTCGACACGGGCGATCTGGGCTTCTTCCATGAAGGCGAGCTTTACATCGCGGGACGCGCCAAGGACCTGATCATTATTCGCGGGCGCAACTACGCTCCGCAAGAGATGGAAGAACTGCTGCTCGATGTAGAGGGTGTGCGCAAGGGCTGTACCGTGGCTGTAAGCACCATGATCGAAGGCGAAGGCGAACAGCTCATTATTCTGGCGGAGAAAGATCCGCGCAGCAAGCGGCCCGAGGAAGAGGTGATCGCGCAGATCAATCACTGCATCCTCAAGGGGCTTTCGCTCAAGCCGAAAGATGTGGAGTTACTGGACCCCGGGACGCTACCCCGGACCTCGTCTGGTAAGCTCCGCCGGTCCGAAGCGTTACGGCAATTCCTGGCGGGCGAGTTAGTGCCGCCCGGGAAAGTCAATGCGCTGAAGCTTTTGTTTGAGGTGGGCAAGTCGCAACTGGCATGGGCCAAGTTCCGGGCGGAGAAGAAGTAGGTTTCCGGTCAGCATCCAACATGGGTCAAGCGCTCCCAGGCCCATTCGTATAGTTGCCGGTCTTCGTCGACCGACCGCATCAGCAGTGCCCCGACTTCATCGTCGGGATTAATCCAACTCAAGTCGTCCCGATATTCGGCCGACGTGTTCTCGAAAGGCACGGAGCCAGGCGGAAACTCCAGGCCGGTCTCCTGCGCCCGCGCCCGCAGCCTGCTGATACTCTCCTCCATGCGCTCCGCAATTCCCACGAATAAAAACTCGCCGAGGGCCGCTTTAGCCGCCGCCAGCCGGTCGGTGGCCGCGGGAGAGCTATGGCGCGCAAAGAAATTTACATTATGATTCTCGCGGAAGGGGATGTCGCGGTCGTTAGTCAGAAGCCATCGGGCAAACTCGCGGAGTGTCAATTGCGGCGCATCCGGCGGCACGGCTTCCAGGAGGCTCGCCGAAGTAAGCGTCGAATAATACTTCTTGATATGGGTCATGTACGAGACGAACTGCTGGATAGGGTCGCGCAGGAACGTGACGTAGAACATTTCGCGTCCGGCCAGCCAGCGCGGAAAAACGCGCACATGGTGTGAGCTGATTGCCTGAATGCCGGAATTTTGCAGGAGGTAATTTCGAATGACGCCATCGCTGTAAACGAAGTACGTATCGTCTACGTACAGACTCAGATGCCGCGGCCCAAAGTAGGTTTCCAGCAGAACTCGCACCGAAGTTCCCGCGCACTTCGGCAAGTGAATATGAGCCAAAAGTGGCGCAGCTTCCGCAGCTGGAGTCTTCGCAAAAGCGAACATCCTGGGCAGGCCGTCCGGCGGCGGTGGGATCGACTCCAACTTCACTTCCGGAGCTCCACACTCCCGGAACACCTGCCGCCCCTCCCTCCCGGAGAGTTCCGCCGTCTCGTAAAAACCTATTGCGAGAAAACCGGGCTTATTCATGTGGTCTTGTACCAGTTGCTTGAGGGTCCGGACGGCCTCCGGTGACGGCGTTGACCACGCCCATGAAACCACTAGATCCGCTTTCTCCGGCAGCTGGATCGCAGCGGGATCGGACGGCACTTCCATACTAGTGAATTTCCGAAAGGGGACCCCCGCTTCGACCAGGACGCGCTCTAACTCGGCCGCGCCGACCCCTATCCCGCAAACATGATGCTCCGGCCTGAATTCATAGTGTGCCTCGAGAGCCGCCAGGAAAGTGGCTTCCCATTCAGATATTCCGCCTGCGCGCCGCTTGACCCAGTGGTGCCGCCCGTTGTGCACAACTTCACCCGTTCCGGCATAGTGCACTTCCAGATTGTTTCGGCCTGCTAACAAATACGCGCTAGGGTCGAAATTAAAGGACTTACAGCCATCGCCGATGCCCGCGGCACGGAGATCCTCCCGGAAGTTTACACAGGGAAGCGTAGCCACTACGAGTGAGTTGACAATTACGTCAACCTGAATCGCCTTCTCGTGATCGATATGGTCGGCAGCCCATCCGGAGATGTATGTGTCCCAGAGGGTGTCTATACAGCCAATCAAGCTCATCGGATGCCGGTCTTACTCCAGCGCCAGGCTGTAATCCTCTTTCCGGCGGGCGAGATTCGGATTGTAGCAAGGATCGTCCGCGATATACCGCGCCCATTTCTTCTTTACAAAAGAGTCCTCGGTGGGGTCTGGAATCTTATCTTTCTCGGTTTTGGTGGCCGACTCATAGTGGTAGAGCTTGGCATATGGCGTGTACACATTACGATAGCCAAGTTCCAGCAGCTTCAGGCACAGGTCTACATCTTGAAAGGCCACCGCGAGATTGACCTCATCGAAAGCGCCGGCTTCAAAAAACTTTTGGCGGCCCACCAAAAGGCAAGCGCCTGTAACCGCGCTGCAGTTACGGATCAGATTGGGAAAGTCAAAATAATGCGATTCCCCCCCCTGTAAGCCCTTGAAGGCATGGCTGCAGTTGGAAAATATACCCATGACCACGCCGGCATGCTGAATCAGGTTGTTGGGGTACCATAACTGAGCCCCGACCGCGCCGATCTCCGGCCGCTGCGCGTGTTCCAGCATGGCGGTCAGCCACTCGGCTGTGATGATGCTGGTGTCGTCATTCAGGAACAGGAGATATGGAGAGGTCGCCATGCGGGCAACTTCGTTGTTCATGCGGGAGAAATTGAACGGTTTGCCGCGCCAGTCCACATATTGGACGGGTGCTTTGCGCGCAGCCAGCTGAGAGACGTATTCTTTAACGCGTGTTGTACGCGAATTGTCGATCAGCAGGATTTCATAGTTCTTGTAGGCGGTCTTTTCGAGCACGTCTTCCAGGGCGCGAAAGACGTTTTTATGTCCGCCCGTGGGCATCAGAATGCTAACGCGCGGGTCACTGGAAGTTGGATAGCGGACGCGATAGCGGCAAACTCCCACTTCCTCCACTTGAGCGCCCGGCGAGGTTCGGTCCAGATGCGATTTCAGTGCGCGTTCTCCATCCCAGCTCGCTTCGGGCTTCTCCCCCACCCCTTTCGCGGCGGACCCATGGATGGCTCGCCAGTGATACAGAATTTTCGGAATTCTTTGGATCTCTTGCGTCCGCTCGCTCGCGCGCAGCAGGAATTCATAGTCCTGAGCGCCGCTATAGCTGTCGTCTAATCCGCCGAGACGCTCCAGCAGCCTGCGTTTCATCACTACAAAGTGGCAGATATAGTTGCACGACCGGAATAGATCCGGAGACCAGTCGGGCTTGAAGAATGCATCGTACCGGCGCCCTCGCTCGTCGATCTTGTCTTCGTCGGAGTAGAAAATCTCGGTATCCGGATTGCCGTTGATGGCGTGCACGACTTCAGCTAGCGCAAAACCCGCGAGCTCATCGTCGTGATCCAGAAATCCCACATACGCTCCGGTCGTCAGGCGCAACGCCTCATTGGTGGCGGCTGCGATTCCGCGGTTCTGTTCCAAAGCTACGACCCGAATCCTGGAATCGTCTTGTGAAAACTTCTGCAAGAGGGTGGTCAAAGCGCGATCATTCGAGCCATCGTCCACCAGGCACAGTTCCCAATTAGGATAAGTCTGTTCCAGCACGGATTCAATGCACTTGGTAAGTAAGACAGCCGGAGTTTTATAAACCGGAACCGCTATGCTGATAAGAGGGCGCACCGTAAGATTACCGGTTTGGTGGCGTATCTGACGCAGGGCTTCGGGTGTTGGTTCGTGGCGCGTGATCCATAAACCATAATCGGGCGGCGTCTTCAAATCGATGCGGACCTTGCACACTGTTTCCCGCGTCTGGCCATTCCGCGCCTCCGCCGTGATGCGCACTGTACAGAGCCCTTCCGGCAGGCCGGCCGTGTCCCAGAAGAACCGGTAGCCGGAGTGGTCAGCGTCGATGAACTGGGGATGCTTGCGCGCAACATCGGGCCGGAGAATGCCGTACGATGCCGCGACCGGCGGTTCGTCGTTGACCTGGATCAGAACGCGCTCGATTCCAGACTTGGCCAACACCCAACCGCGTATTTCGACAATGTCCTTCACCGGCAGAATCTGGCGATCGCCAGGATAGTCGCACGTCAAGGCAACGAACTCGTCCCCGATCTCGGGTTGCCGTGTAGGGACGATCGTCTCGGCCAATTTCTCGTTGCGCCACGGGGAAGCCCCGCTATCGCCTTCGATAGGGCGGCCGGAAAGACGCAAAACCAGCGCACCGAGTTTGCAAAATGCCTTCCAAATACGGCTGTGGTAGATTGCCTGAATCGCGCGCTTATTGGTAGCCAAACCGATCTCGAGATCGCGCATCCGTTCGTCCATACCGATGGAGAATTCCACCCGGCTTTGGAGGCTGTCGATCTGTTTCTGCATTTGTTTCAGCAGTGACCCCATTTCGGAGCTCTGACTAACGGCCGCGACCGCTTCATCCAGCTTTTCCTCGGAGACAGGCAGCCCCGCCAACTCATTTTCTATGTTGCGAATGTGCCCGTCTTTGTCGGGCGCCTCACGCCCGTTCTGGGAGATACGCAAGAAAAGCTGGCATAGGGCCAACACACTCTGAAGATCGGTCTTTTTTCCAGCGGAGCCGAAAGCCGCAACTGCCGCTTCCAGATCGGCAATGCTCCGTCGCTTCGAGAGCAGGTATCCGGCCCGATAGTGAGGTTCAGCCGAGTCGCCTGCCGCGTACACCTGGTTAAAACGACGATTGAGCCCTTTAACGACCTTCGCCGACGTCCGCAGGGTGTGAGAAGTCAACGTCATCAGCGACCAGACCTCGGAATTGCCTTGCTGAAAGCTAATCCAGGGATACGAATAGCTTACGAACAAGCGCGCTATGGTTTCCGCATCGGGGAGGCCAAACCGGCGATGCTCCAGCAGGCCTGGGATAGGATCTCTCAGAACGGCATCTGCATACTCGCCGACCATAGATTCCGCCCAACGATTATTGGCGGACTTAAAGGGAAACGCTAAATACAAAACATCCCGCGTAACCCGAAGCAGCTCCGACAAGAATGCCGGCCGATGTTCCGCGGGAATATGTTCGAGCGTATCGAGTGAACAGACCAAGTCGAACGCGCCGTCGCGAAAAGGAAGCTGCATTCCATTGGCTTGGACATAATTCTGGAACCAAGCTCTGGGAATCGTGTCCACCACAGTCACTCGCGAGCCGGGAATCGAAATCTCCGCTATAGATGAAAATCCCGGCCTCAGAACCGGCGAATGACCCCCGACATCCAACACACTGTACGGAAGCTCACATGTTGTTCGAAAGAGTCTGCCTATGTGTTCCAGCGACAGGTATCGTTCATAAAGATCAAAGGGCATTTCGGCTAAACGGAAGTCGTCGGTCATAATAGATCCCGGGCGCCAGCGGATATAAGCATGACCACCAAGCTGTAACCTGTATGAGGCGTCGCTGATTCAAGGATTTCAGATAGCGGCAAGCTGGTGACCTGTCACACGAAGACTGAAGGATAAGTCTAGCTCACTTTTGAGGAACATGCCGCGTTTAGCATGTGCTATACTCGGGTGTTTCCAAGACGGCCCCCGAAGATGTGGCGTGGTGATTCTCTATTCCTCTTATCCAGCCTGATCGAGAAGGATTTCAAAATCCGTTATCGAAATATGTCCCTGGGAGTGTTGTGGTCGCTTCTAAATCCCCTAGTCATGATGGGGGTACTTACCTTCGTCTTTACTAAGATACTTAAAAGCCCCGACCCCGATTACGCTTTGTTTGTAATGTGTGGCTTGGTTCCTTTTAATTTCTTTAGTATTGCCTGGATTTCAGGGACGACTTCGCTGGTCGACAATGCCGGTCTTATTAAGCGCGTGGCAGCGCCTCGTGAGATCATTCCGCTGGCCGCGGTGCTCTCGAACTGTGTTCACCTGGTGATTCAGATCGGCCTTTTGATTGTCCTCGTCTTTCTGTTTGGGAAAGCGCCCAACCGTCACTGGATATGGTTGCCGTTAATCTGGGGGCTGGAAGTGGTTTTTGTGTGCGGTATTTCATTGATTACCGCGGCGCTGAATGTGTATATACGAGATATGCGCTATGTGGTGGAGTCGGCCAATACAGTTCTATTTTGGGTGGTCCCAGTGGTCTATTCTTTCGCCATCATACCCGCGAACTACCGGCCGATATACCAATTGAATCCGTTGGCCGCGCTGGTGATGGCTATGCGAGACATTCTGATTGACGGAACGCGTCCCGGCACTGCTTTGCTACTCAAACTCACCGGCATTTCGATCTTCATGCTGGTTGCAGGTCTCCTAGTCTTTCGACGTCTGAAACCTCGATTCTACGACCACCTTTGAGAGATCATGAGCGTTATTGAATTGCAAAACGTCTCCAAGAAGTTCACTCGGCATGCCGGGCAGATGTTGCTGCGCAATCATGTCACGCGGTTTTTCACCAGGGAAAAAGACGATCCATTCTTTGCCTTGAAGCACGTTTCTTTCTCCCTGGATCACGGCCAAAGCCTCGCCGTAATCGGGAGCAATGGCGCGGGCAAGAGCACGCTGCTGGGTTTGGTAGCGGGCATCTCCAAAGCCGATGAAGGCGTAGTGACGGTGAATGGGCAGGTGGCCGCGCTGTTGGAATTGGGATCGGGCTTTCATCCCAGTCTCACCGGCCGGGAGAATGTCCGGTTAAATGCGGCCTTATTGGGACTGTCGCGCAGACAAACCACCGAGGCGTTTGAACGAATCGTGGACTTCTCCGGGATCCGCGACTTCATAGACGAGCCTTTGCGGACCTACTCGACAGGAATGATGATGCGACTGGCGTTTTCCGTGGCGGTTAACCGGGACCCCGAAATTTTGCTGGTAGACGAAGTTCTGGCGGTAGGGGATGCGGCCTTTCAGGCCAAATGCATCGAGAAGATTCGCGAATTTCGAGATGCAGGTAAGACTCTTCTCTGTGTGTCGCATTCGTCAATGATCCGGCAACTATGTGACCGCGCCATTTGGCTCGATCATGGTGAATTGATCCTGAGTGGCCCCGTAGACGATGTCTTGGAAGCCTACGCGGGGCGACAGACCGCGCCTGCGTGATGTGAGGAAAACCTGCCTGCAAACACTTCACAGCTTCGTCGGGCGATCGCGGAACTTCAGGAGTCGCTAAGCCGCACGGATTCACCCCTCTCACGCCGGGAACTCCTGACGCTCGCAGGGTTTCTGCAAGACGCCCTCTCAAACATTGAAGCCGGCGAGAAGCACGCGGCCCGGCGTTACACCGAATTGGAGCGGCGGCTGCTCGATATTGAGAATAGCCGATTTCTACGAGCCCTACAGTGGCCTGGCCGTTTCTTGGGCGACTGGAAAGGACGCGTCGGACAACTGCTTCTGCATTCTCCTTTGCATCCGCTCTATTTGAAGTTATTAAATCCACACTTTACGGCGGATCGTTACAGGCAGTGGGTAGAAATCGAACCGCCGCCATGCGAGTGGCGCCCAGCCGCAGGGCCGCTGATCAGCGTAATTCTACCGGTGCACAATCCCCAGCGGGACTGGCTGGAGGCGGCCATCGCTTCGGTGGTGAACCAGACCTACCGATGCTGGCAACTTTGCGTGTGCGACGATGCCTCCCAGCAGGACTGGGTGGTCGAGTATTTTGCTGCCTTGATGTCGACCGAACCCCGCATCCGGTTTGTGCGGGCGGACGAGCACCTGGGTATTTCCGGGACATTGAATCGCGCAGGCGCTTTGGCCACCGGAGAATATGCCGGGTTCCTGGATCAGGATGATGTGCTGGCGCTGCACGCGCTCGCTTGTGTGGCCCAAGCCGTCCAGGATTCGCCAGCCGACCTGTTGTATAGCGATGAGGATTACCTGGACAGCCACGGTAATCGGGTACAGCCGATTTTCAAGCCCGCCTTTTCACCGGACCTTCTGCGGTGCGGCATGTACCTCGGCCATCTGCTGGTCATCCGCACCGCAAAGTT
>Ga0066790_10000681_pt1 | contig 13296 bp, 14 predicted proteins | sample OrgsoiDNA2013050_FD_70963 | JGI IMG/M metagenome (GOLD analysis project Ga0066790, IMG submission 70963) | Permafrost soil microbial communities from the Arctic, to analyse light accelerated degradation of dissolved organic matter (DOM) -... | ecosystem: Environmental > Terrestrial > Soil >...
CAAGAGGAACCCGCCCGACGATCCTCCCCCCGGCCAGGGTGGCCCTGGAGGCCAACCCGGGTACCCGCCGACGCAGCCCTATCCGCCCGGCCAGCCCGGATACCCGCCCGGCCAGCCCGGATACCCGCCCGGCCAGCCCGGGTACCCGCCCTACCCGCCGGACTCGACACCGCCGCCGCCCGGCCGTCCCCAGCGCTGACGCGGCAGGTCGGCCGACCCTCACCGCATTCACACGGGGCGGTCCACGCTAGATTGGCGGCGTGGCCCAGCGCCCGCGTCTCCGAGATGCCCTGGTCGTGGCGCCGGCCGCCACGGTGCTGTACCTGTTTGCGGCCGGAGCCGCCGTCGCCGGCGCATCCCACCGCGCTCGTGCCGCCTCGCCGCCCGTCGCCGCCCCGAGCGTGGCTCTCAGCGCCCGGCCGTCACGGCTCCAGCCGGGAGGCGCCGTCGTTCTGAGCGGCCGGGTGAGCGATCCGCTGGGGCGGAGGCTGGTCGACGTGTACGCGAGCGCGTCCCCGTATTCGACCGAGTCGCTGCTCGCGAGCCTCACCGCCGCCGCGGACGGCTCGTTCTCGTTGTCGGCCACTCCTGACCGAAACGCCCGCTACCGCGTGGTGCTTGGCGGCACGAACGCGCAGGCCACCGTCTCGGTCGGCGTCATCGGCACGGCCACCGTGGTGGTGAAGTCGCTGTCGCTGGGGCGAGCCGGAGTGACCATCACCGCGTCGCATCCGCGGGACCTGAAGTGGGGTGGGGCGCTGGTGCGCTGGTCCTTCCAGACGGGCTCGCGCGGCGCCTTCATGACTGCGCCGGCGAGCAGAACGCGGGACACGAGGCCGGGCGTCACGACCCTTGGCGCCACCGTCACGCTGCCGGCCGGCCGCTTCAGCTTCCGGGCCTGCTTCACCGCTCGGGGCGACACCGCGCTCGTGGATCCCCACCGTCCGCCGGGATGCTCGGGCCGCGGGTATTCGGGGAGCGGAACCCTGCCGGCGGGCTTCCCGTCGCCGCAGGCGGTCTCCGCCGCGGCCTCGTACCTCGGCGGACGCATCGGACGGACGGCATTTGCCGTCGTCGACAGCGAGGGTCGCGTCTCCGGCCTGCACATCCACTGGACATTCCCCACCGCGAGCGTCGTCAAGGCGATGCTGCTGGTCTCGTACCTGCGGCGCCTGCACGCTCAGGGGCAGCACTTGGTCGACGGCTACAGCAACTCGATCCTGTACCCGATGATCCACGTGTCGGACAACAACGCGGCCACGAGGGTGTGGTCGATCGTCGGCGACGGGGCTCTGTACTCGCTCGCCCGGCGGGCGGGGATGACCGATTTCTCGGTCACCGGGGGCTGGGGCACGGCGCTGCTGAGCCCATTCGACCAGGCTCGGTACTTGTTCAGCATGGACTCCATGATCCCGCCCGAGTTCCGTGGCTACGCGCGATTCCTGCTCTCGACGATCGAGCCCTCCCAGAGCTGGTCGATCCCGGCCGTCGCGCGACCTCATCACTACGCGGTGTTCTTCAAGGACGGCTCGGAGCCGACCGGTCTCGGGCAGCTCGTCCATCAGGTGGCGCGCCTGGAGCGTCCCGACCACACTTTCGCCATGGCCGTGATGACCGACGGCGACCCCTCGATGCAGTACGGCGAGGACACGATCTCCGGCGTCGCGCAGGCGCTCGTCAACGCGCCGTGAGTGTCCCGCGCTACGAAGCCGCCAGTACGTCCCTGGCGGCTTCGCGCGCGCGCGCGACCCCTTCGGCGTCGACGTCGAGATGGGTGACGGCGCGCACCGTCCGCGGCCCGACCGAGCTCATCGCCACCCCGCGCTCGGAGAGCGCCTCCAGGAAGGCGGCCGAGTCGAAGACCTCGAACACGACGATGTTGGTCTCGACCGAGGACGGATCGAGCGCGATCCCCTCCAGCGCGGCCAGGCCCTCGGCCAGCTCTCGAGCCAGCGCATGATCCTCGGCCAGACGGTCGACGTGGTGCTCGAGCGCGTACAGCGCTCCGGCCGCGATGATGCCCGCCTGGCGCATCGCCCCGCCGAGCATCTGCTTGTAGCGCCACGCCTCGTCGATCAGCTCACGGGACCCCGCCAGCACGGCCCCGACGGGCGCGCCCAGCCCTTTGGTGAAGTCGATCCAGGCCGTGTCGAAGCCGGCGGCCCACTGATGCGCGGGCACGCCGGACGCGACGACGGCGTTCAGCAGCCGCGCCCCGTCGAGATGCGCCCGCAGCCCGTGCGCGCGGGCGACCTCGAGCACCTGGCGAACCGACTCGAGCGACCAGATGCGGCCCCCCGCGACGTTGGTCGTCTGTTCGACCGAGATCAGCCGCGCCCGCGGCGCATAGCGGTTGCCGGGAGCCGGGATCGCGGCCTCGAGCGTGGCCGCATCGAAGGTGCCCCGGGGGCCGTCCAGCGCCATCAGCACCGCCCCCGACAGAGCGGCGGGGCCGCCGGCCTCGAAATGCAGCGGATGAGCCGTCCGGTGCAGGTAGATCGCCTCGCCTCCAGGCCGGATGTGCAGCCGGATCGCGATCTCGTTGCACATCGTGCCCGAGGGGAGGAAGACCGCGGCCTCGAAGCCCAGCAGCGCCGCCACCCTCTCGCACAGGGCATTGACCGTCGGGTCGGCGCCGCGCTGCTCGTCGCCCACCTCCGCCGCCGCGATCGCCGCCCGCATGCCGGGCGTGGGCGTCGTCTGCGTGTCGGAGAACAGGTTGACCGGCGGCGGCATCTAAGCCGGAAGCTACAGGCCGGAAGGGTTCAGGGGCAGATCGTGGTCCCGCGGCGCAGGGGCGCGAGCGACGGCGGTTGGGCGTACGGCACCCCTTATGTGATCACGCTCCAGCGCGGCGGCCCCGGCATCACGTACCGCATCTCCCGGCGCTGGCCGCTGTCACCAGGGCGCCAGTACCACGCCTGCGGACGGGACGTGTGCAGCCGCCCGGCACCCTGATCGGCGGACGTCCGCGGCGCTAGCATCGCGGCCGGGAATGAGATGGACCTCCGCGCTCGCTGTGCTCGTCTCGTGCTTGGCGGGTTGCGGATCATCGAGCACGAAGACAGTGTCGTCGTCCTCGCAGACCACGACCGCACCGGCCGCCGGCATCACCGGCCTGGGAGCGACGGATGCCCAGTGGAATGCCGTCCACCTCGCGGCTCCCGGATACCCGCCAAAGACCGCGTATGACCCCAATCCCGATCTACCGCGGGTCCACGGTCACACGGCTGCGGCCTACACCCGCGTGCGGCATCGAGGGGGCCACATGACCGGCTACGACTTCCACCTCACCGCCCGGCCGGTCGCGGCGGCCCAGGCGCTGATTCTTCGTCAGGAGCTCCCGGCCGACCTGCAGCAGCGCTGGTTCGTGCGCCGGCGCACCTGCGCCCAGATGCGCGCCACGAGCGCGACGCTCGGCCAGGCGCTCGGCTCGACGTCGATCGGCGATCCGTCGGGAACACGTCATGCGCATATCCTCCCGCGCCGATGAGATCCGGACTGGAGCACAGCCTGCACGTCCAGTTGCGATGGCGAGACATGGACATGCTCGGCCACCTCAACCAGGCGGTGTACCACGAGATGCTGGAGGAGGGACGCGCCGCGCTGATGACCGAGATCGCCCGGCGCGCCGGGGGCGACCGCGCCCACGGGACCTTCGTCCTTGCGCATGTCGACCTCGACTATCACACGGAGGTGCGCAAGGATCACGGGGAGGTGGAGGTGGTCGTGCGTCTGGCGCATGTCGGGACCTCGAGCATCCGTCTGGACCACGACATCAGGCTGCCCGACGGCAGCCTCGCCGCGTCCGGGAAGACGATCCTGGTCGCGTGGGATCCCGTGGCCCGAGGGAAGCGGGCGCTCACGGACGCCGAGCTCGCTGGGCTGTCCGGGACGGAGCCTGCAGGTCGAGCCTGACCGCGGGCAGCGCCATCCGATCCGCGAGCTGCCTATCCTGGTCCACCGATGGAATCCGCCGTCGACCGCGTGGCCCGCTTCATGTCCTCGCTCGAGAGCGAGGTGCGCGAGGTCGCGCCCGGCGAGTGGGGCCTCACGCTCGACGCCGCCGGATACCTACTGGACGTGGGCGTGGCCATCCGGGGGCCGCTGCTGCGAGCCCAGGCCGCCGTGCTGCCCACCGGTGTGATCGATCCGCACCAGCTCCTGTACTGGAATCGCCAGGCGCCACTCGTGTGCTTTGCCGAGAACCAGGCCGGTGAGGTGTTCGTGTGCGGGGAACTCCCGCTGGAGTCGCTGGATACCGAGACGCTCGACCGCTTTCTCGGGCTGCTGCTCACGAGCGCCATCCGGGCCCGGGAGTTCGCGATTCAGAACGCCTGAGGGGTCAGCGGAGGCTGTATGCGCAATCCTCGATCGCGTCCTCCGCTGGCCGCGTAATCCGGCCCAGCGTCGTGCGCGCCTTCTCGCTGGAGAACCATGACTCCTTTCCCACGTGCCCTGGCGTCGCGGCCGCGAGATCGTCACTCGGAACGGCACCGAGCAGGAGTGCTCGCTGGAGGAGTTTCCTGGACGGCCTGCGCGCGGCGAAGCCCCCGATCCACAGCTCGCACGTTGCCGTCTGAGCGAGCCCGGCCGCTCGTGCTACTCAGGGCGCGGTGGGGGAGCCCGTCGCGGCGGGGGCACCAGTATCAAGTCCGCCGATCGATGTCCTCACCGGGTGATCGACGACGATCACGCGGAACGGTCGAAGCACGCGGACGAACGGCGGCGTGGCTCCGGGTACCACGGCCGCCTGTCCGGCCTGCATGTGGCTCGCGCTCCCGGCGATCGTGATTTCGAGCTCGCCCTCGCAGATGCCAGAACTCTTCCTCCCCGTGCTGGTGCTCGTGCACGGCGGCGCCCGCAGCAATGGAGTAGTGCGCGAACGTCATGTTCGGCGAGCTGAAGAACTGCCCGCGCCATCCTGGACGTGGCTCCAACACCGGTAGCTCATCGACGTCGACGAATGGCATCGTCACATCGTGGCAGACCGGTTGCGCCCTCTGCTTCGGCGTGAGGTGGTCAGGGCTCGGCGCGCAGGGTCGCGATCCCGGGCACGCCGCCGAGCGAGGCGAGTCGCTGCAGCGATTCCGGCCGCTGCTCGAGGTAGGCGTCGAGGAACGCGATGGTCGTCGCCTCGACGACCCTGAGCTGCGGCTGCTGATCTGAGTACGGGGGGAGATGACCGGCACCGAGGAGGCTGAGGAGGTACTTCGGCCGGGAGGCGGCGTCCAAGAACGCACTGGTGTTGCTGGGGAGATTGAGCGTGTCGGCGGTCCCCTGCGCCGCGAGCAACGGCGGGCTGCCGGCGGGGAACGAGAGGCCACCCAGGCCTGGCATCTCGGCGCCCGACAGAATCACGGCAGCGCCCACTCGCGGATCGCGCTCCTGGCTGTCGTAGGCGACCGCGAGCGCGGTTTCGCCTCCGTCTGACTGGCCGGCGACCGCGATGTGCTGGGGATCGATGAGTCCCGCCAGGGGGCCCGACGCCGCTGCGTTCGCTCGCAGCAGACGCGAGATGACGAAGCGCATATCAGCCGGCTGGTTGATCACGTCAGATCGATCGGGGCCGCCGGGAGCGTTTGCGTTCTCCACCGGGAACACGGGAGCGGCGACCACATAGCCTGCCCGCGCCCAGCTGTCCAACAGCCGCGCGTACTGGGCCGGGGTGACCGCGAACCCGTGGCCGAACACCACGAGTGGGAACGGCCCGTCGCTCCGGGCCGCCGGCGCGCCCCGGCGATCGATGCCCCTCGCGGATCCGTGGGCTGGATAGCGGACGTAGGTGACGAGCGTGCGGGGCACGGTGGTGCCGTCCGGGAGGCTGATCGAGCGGGTCCTGTCCACCAGCACTATCGTGCGCAGCCCGACGGCGAACGACGACGGCGTCCGGCCGGCGCCCACGCGCGCCCCGACGACCAGCGCTGCCATCGCTGCGACGAGCACGACACACGCGAGGGCCACCAGACGCCGCCGCCGGACGGGCTCCCGGCGCCTGGCGCGCTCGCGCTCCGTGACGTTCGCCATCGCACGATTCTCACGAACGATGAGGCGGAGCCCCTGTCCGGAGGCCGAGCGCCCTGCCCTCCGCGTCCGATCACCGGACTGGCGATCGGCTAGCGCACCGCCCCGCGGGGACGCTCGCGCGCCGCGAGCGCCAGGCGGTTGGCCGTGTCGGCGATGAACGCCCGCAGCCTCCATTGGATCACCGGCCCGAGCGGCCAGCGGGCCTGGAAGCGCAAGCGCCAGGTGATTCACGGAAACGGTCCGTCATCGAACTACGACACGTATTCTCGACAGCGCGAAGACCGCTCAGGACGCCGCGGACGGAGCGGCGTGGCTCGGAGGGCGCCAGTGCTGCTCGTGGCGGTTGGCGATGATGGCGTTGGCCCGGGGTCTGGGCGGTCAGCCGGCGGGCTGCCGCCGAGCTTGGTTCGGCCCTGCCTAACTGGCGCCTACCGGCCCGCAGTCTTGTGCGCGACGGGCTTGCAGGTCGTCGTGCCGGCGTCGTAGACGCTGCCATCGAGCTTGACGTACTCGTAGCTGGCCTTGCCCCTGGTCAGCGAGAGCCTCAGCGCGCCGTAGTAGCTGAGGTCGAACTTGTCGCTGTTGCTCGGAGGAACGAGGTAGCGCTCGAGTCCAGGGAAGTTGGTGTCGAAGATCTGACCTGGTTGGTCGAGATAGTCGAGCGTGATCCCGCCGGTACCGACGACGAACGACTGCGCGCCGCGAACGAGGTGCTTGTTGACGTTGGTGTCGTACGAGACGGTCGTGGGGTAGTAGTCGGGGATCTTCGACGGGTCGAGGCGGAAGTACTCGTGCTCGTGGCCCTGGACGTAGAGGTCGACGCGACCTGCGAGGTCCTGCCAGATCGGCTGCAGATCGGTGTTTTGCTCGTCGCGGCCACCGGCGCTGTAACGGGGTCGGTGCATGATCGCGACGTAACACGTGCCGGTGTGCGTTGAGAGCTCGTGGTGGAGGAAGCCGAGCACATCCTGGACGGTCGGGTGGGGCGGGTCTGGCGCTACAGGCGCCGAGTCCGGGGGAATGAACGAGGACGTGAGCCCGAGCAGCCGCCAGCCGTTGCCGAGGTCGGCGGCGTACAGGTTGCTGCGCATGCCGTCGATCTTGTGTCCGACGACCGCGGGACGGTGGTGCTCCCAGTAGTGGTCGTAGGGCTCGAGCGGTCTGGCGGACTTGAGCTCGTGGTTGCCGGGAGTCGGGTAGGTCTGGTTTGCGAAGCGCCCGTACGTCGGGTCGTAGAGCTCGTTGTAGACCTTGTCGGTCGGCGCCTTGTAGACGTCGCCGAGCCACAGGAGGTCGTTGAACGGCTCCTGCTCGTGGAGGAAGTCAGTGACCTCCTTGGTGCGAGTACCAGGGTAAGGGCTCGGGCCATCGCCGACCGCCCACACCGTCACCGGTGCTGCAGCTGCCGACGTGCCGGCGCCGGCGGCGAGTCCGCCGATGCACACAAGTGCCGCTGAGGTAACCGTCAGCGCGTTGCCGCGAAACCTCGCAAGGCCGCGGCGGGCGCACCGGGACGCGAATGGTTGGGACTGCGATGACTGGCTCATCGGCGCTTCTTCCTCGCGAGTCGGGGAGAAATTCGCTTCTTGGACACGCCGGGCAAGCTCGCCCGTCGCGGCAGAGCACAGCGGCCCGACCGCAAGTTATAACCAACTGCGCCCAGTCCTGTGAAGGTCCCGCCCCGGCGCAACCAAGGACGTGACGATGCCGCCCACGACCCGCCTCGTGCTGCGGCCTGGTCTGGACCCCCGCGCGGCGAAGGGCCCGGACGAGCCCCGCCTCATCCGCGACCGCGCTCGCGCACGCCCGGACCGCTCCCCGCTGGGCGTTCACGCAAGCGCTTCAGGCGCCATCATATGGAGTTCATGCTGGCGAGCGAGCGGCGCGAGCAGCACAGACAAGCCGCATGGACTCAGTCCGTGGTCTGGACCGGTGCGCTCGTGCTCGCCGTCGTGTTGTGGGGCGGCTACTCGGGACGCTGGTCCTGGACCGGCATCAACGGGCGCACGGCCACGCTTTGGGACTGGCTCCACCTGCTCCTGCTGCCGGCTGCTCTTGCCCTCCTGCCACCGTGGTTGAGCCGCCGTACGCAGCTCACCGGGCGCCACAAGGCACTGGTCGTGGCCGCCATCGATGGCGGGACGGGCGCCGGTCAGGGTCAGCCGGCCCCAGGCTCGTGACCGTCCCTCATGCGGACTTGGCGGTCCGGCTCCGCCCCCGCTCCCACGGGGACGAGATCGTCGGCGTCGTCGACGGCGTGCTGGAGGTTCGCGTGTCGGCGCCGCCGGTGGACGAACGTGCGAATCGCGCGCTCTGCCGCCTGATCGCCAAGGCGGCCGGGATGCCGGCGTCGAGGGTGACGATCCAGCGAGGCGCCCGCTCGCGCGAGAAGCTCGTGCGAGTCGAGGGCTTGGACCGCGCCGCGCTCGAGCGCCGGCTCGGGTTGGGGCCTGCGCCGCGCGGATAACCTGAGCGCCAGGCTGAACGTCGTGCGCAAGGACTGCGGCGTGGGGATGCCACGCCGGGCCTGATGGCGGGGCGAGCGCTCGTCACCGCACTGACAGGGAAGTATTCGCCGTCAGCGTCGGTCCGTCTCTGCCTGGACGAGAGCCGTCGCGTCAGCCGTGACGAGCTTGACCGCCAGCTCCCGAGTGACCGAGGCAAGCCGGAGTCCACGACGCGCCCCAGGCGGGCTCGACCGCCGGGGCGAGGCACGGATAACGATCCTCTGCAGGCGGTTCGACCGCCGGTGTATTCGAGCAGCTGACCGGTCGTCGGTGGGGCGCTCGGGGCAAGGTTCAGTGTCCGTTCCATGAGGATCGGAAGCGCGCTCCGCGCGTCGGTCACGTTGACGACAAACCCGACATGACTGTCGCCTCGGACGCCACCGCCACCCCCGAAGCAACGTTGGCGACAGGCCGCCGCGAGCTACAGATAACGCGCCCAGGGGGGCGGCGCGCCGGACGGCAGCCGCCCCCTGCCTCCGGGGGCGCCGCCGCCGGGCGATCAGCCCAGGTAGACCCGGGCCAGCGACTCGGCTACGCAGACCGGCTTGTCGCCACCCTCGCGCTCGAATGTCAGCTCGGTGGTGATCTGCGCGCCGCCAGGCAGTTCCTCGACCGCCGCCAGCTTGGCGCGCATGCGGACGTTTCCGCCCACCGGCATCGGGGCGGGGAACCGGACCCGGTTGAGCCCGTAGTTCAGCCCGAAGGCGAACCCCTCGAAGGTGAACATGTCGTAGGAGAAGCGCGGCCCCAGCGAGAGCACGTAGTAGCCGTGGGCGATCGTCCCCCCGAACGGCGTCTCCTTCGCCCGTTCCACATCGATGTGGATCCATTGGTCGTCGCCCGTCACCTCGGCGAATTGGTCGATCTTCTCCTGCGTGACGGTGTGCCAGTCACTGACGCCGAGCTCCTGGCCCACGCAGGACTTGACCTGTTCGAGGCCGGTAAGGGTTAGCATGATCCGTTCTCTCCTTGCTCGTCGTAATCGCGTGAGGTCGCGCGCGCAGTCTCGCATCGACTTGGTCGTGGCGTCTGCCGGTGCGCGGCGACCGCGAACAGGGGTTGCTTCGCCTCGGCGCCCGCGGAGCCTGCGGTCGACCGGCTGATCGTGGTCCGCGGTGGCCACTCAGCCGCCTTCGAGCCGGTGTGCGAGGCGCTGGCCGAGCGGATTGGCGCCGAGCGCCAGATCGTCGCCGGCCGCGGCCACACGATCCCGAGCGTCGGCGGGCGGGCCAACTCGTGCGTGCGCGAGTTCTTTGACCGCCGAAGTGTCGGCTGCCGACTGCGGCCGCGAGCCGCGCTCGAAAGCGAGCAGGCGTACTTGCGGTGGCGACCGCTAGACCGTCTGGGCCGGCGGCACCGGTGCCGGGCCGCCCAGCTCCGTGAACTCAGGCGCGGTGTACGCCTCACCGGGGACACCGCCGAGCGCGAGGATCCGCGCGCCCGCCTCGCCCGCGCTGATCTTCCGCTTGGTGGCAGGACCGACCCGGATCGCAGTCCACGGCTCGGCGTGTACCGATTCACCGTCGATGTCGAAGTCGGCCGATCCCTCCATCACGATGTAGACCTCCTCCTGGCCACTCGCGCCATGGTCGTGGTTGGGATAGAAATCGCCGCCGTTCGGAGGGAAGTTCATGACCTGCATCCCGAACGACGTGACTCCGAGCGAGGCCCGTGCCCGCAGGAAGAAACCGCCGAAGATCGGCTCCATCTCGTCAAATCGCTTCACCGTGTAGTCGGCCATGTGGAGCTCTCCTGATTGGTGGGTGGGTCTGACCGGAGTGTTCGTGTGAGCACGGCAGGCGATGAGGCATGGCGCTGGCGTTCGCGTACAGGCCGGGATTGAAGTTCACGATCTCGTCTCGGCCCGAGACGCCACGGCTTTTCAGTCAGAGCCAGAGCCGCAGCACTTCTTGTACTTGCGGCCGCTCCCGCACGGACACGGAGCGTTGCGTCCCACCTTGGTTACCAGCCTCGGACGAATCGAAGGCCTCGCAGCGTCGAGCGCCCCGACGATCTCTGTCAACCGGTCGAGCGGGAACCCTTCACCTTCAAAGGTGGCAGTTGCCGTGTCGCGCACGACGGCGCGGTCGCCGGCGTCCTCCAGGGCGATCGTCCGTCGGACGCTCACGCCGGAGTTCGAACGGTTGATTCGCTTGGCCTCGGCTGCGAGCGCCTCGGCCTCCTCGTCACGTCCGGTCTCTCGATACAGCAGCACGAGCCGGTCGGCGATGTCCTCCCGGCTCCTGACGCCGGGCGTCGAATAGCCGCGGCGAAGCAGCTCCTCGGCCCGGCTGTGGTCCTTGGGCCGGTTGTTCGTGAAGAAGTGGAGGTCGGCCCAGCCGATCCAGCCCCACCCCCAGCGAGGGTCGGCCGCGAGCCACTGCTCGAACAGCGCCTCGCCCTTGTCGGTCTCGCCGAGCTCGAAGTACGACTCGGCCACCGCTCGCCGGCGGTTTTCGACCATCAGCTCGTCCTCGTCTGGGAACCGCCGCAGCGCCTCCTGGCACACCACGATCCTTGCTCGCAGGAGCTCTGGATCCTCGCGCCCGGCGTTCCACAGCGCGTCCTCCAGGTCCTGGCTCCAGTTGAACAGCGACTGGTACATCGAGAAGCGGTCGTCGAATTCCCGGATCGAGTCGATCCCGGTCAGCTCGCAGAGACGCACGACATCGGACCACGCGTCGAGCCAGATCGTGGCCGCAGTAGTCGCCTCCCGGCGCTCGAGCGCGTCGTAGCCCGCCTGGATCTTGTCGCCGAGGAACTCGACGCACACCCGCTCGGGCCACCACCGCCGCCAAAGCTCGAGCAGGCACAGCCACATCCAGTCCTCCTGCGGCCGCCCTTTCGTCGTCCCGACACCGCAGCGGTCGAGCAGCGGGCGCGCGACCTCCTCGGCCGACAGCGCCCCCTCGCACAGCCGCTCGAGCTCGGCGCGGTCCACCTCCAGGCCGAACCCGTGCAGCTTCTCCAAGAGCTGCTCGTCGCTCAGCTTGGCGGCGTCCGAGTGCGTGGGCCAGTCGATCATCGCGTCGCGATCGTACTGGCCCGGCCAGCGCGACTCCGGGTGCGAGGAGGTCCCCAGTTTCGGTTTCAGAAGACGCGTGCACCAGCGTCGAAGGTGGCTGCACCGCTCCCTGGAGTCGCTGCCTGCTCGGGGAACGACTCTGTCCGACACCCCGGCTGGGGCTCCCCCGGGGCCGCGGAACGCAAAAAGCCTGCGACGCACGGCACAGCCGACAACGAGCAAGCAGTCGCTCTGCGATGCCGTCGGTGTCGGGCGTGGCCTGCCTACCACCTCGACCGGCACCGGACCGCGAATGACCGCGCCGTCGAGGCGCTGCTCGCCAGCGTCAGGGAGCCGTGCACGGCGCAGCAGCTTGCGTGCGGGCTGGGCTGGACGCTCAACCGAACGATCGGCGCCCTGCAACGACTGGAAGCGAACCTCGCGAACACCGGCCAGATCCTGACACGGCTCGGACACCACAGCTACCTACTCGGACCGCGACCTCGGCTCGTCGATGACCGCCAGATCGCCCGCTGCCTGCGGCACGACCCACAAGCCGCTCGACGTCACCGCTGCCACGGTGCTGCACCGCGTGCTCACCCGCCCGCGGGAAGAGCGCGCCCGCGACGCTCTCCGCAGCCCGCCGAGCACGCTGCGGCTGAACGGCTGATCGCGGGTGGTGGTGTGGTGCGCCGGCGGCGGGCGAATGTGCCGGGCGGGCGGAGCGAGAGCTCGCGCAGCGGCACTCGGGCGGGGAGTTGCCGCGGGACGCGCGCCGGCCCTCGCCGGCGGCGACGTGCATGTCGAGACCGTCGTCCGCGGGCAGCTCGCGACTGTCAGCGGAGGGCTCGCACCACGTCGCACGATCCTTTCTCGAGTTGAGTCGGCGGGTATCTACACGCTACGTGCTGTTTCGTGTACCATCGCCTCTATGGAGCGACTGAACATCACGCTAGACGACGAGCAGGCAGAAAAGCTCGCGCGCCTCGCCGAGCGCATGCATGTCCAGCCTGGAACGATCGCGCGCTCGTTGCTCTCCAGCGCGCTCGACGACGCGGACCCAGACGCGCGCAACGTTGTGGAGCTGCTGGACGGAATCCCCAGCGCGTACGAGCGCGCGGAACTTGGTCTCATGCAGGCGAGGGCCGGTGAGACCATCTCGCTGAACGAGCTGTAGTCCGTGGCTCGTGTCGAGCTCGCGGTCGCGGCTGTCGAAGACCTCGAAGGCCTCATCCGCACGCACTGTTTGGCCGCCGACACTCGCGCTCGGGTCGCGCGGTCGCTGCGTGGACTGGAGCACTTCCCGCTCATGGGGCCGGCGCTGAGTGGACGCTGGGAAGGCTTCCGTTTCCTCTTGGGACCGTGGCGGTGGCTACTGCTCGTGTACGTGTTCATCGAGTCCGAGGATCGAGTCGTCGTCGTCACCATCCAGGACGCACGCTCATCGAGCGCCGCCACGACTACCCGCCGATAAGCGTCAGCCAGCTCACCACCGGGGTACGGTCCAACTGATGAGGCGAACCGTTACTGGAGGCGCAAATTTGGGTTCGGGCGCTTGACGCCCCGGGTTGCGACGCGTCTTTCCAGTTGGGCTCGCCGCCGGCGCTGGGTTCTCGCGCGGGTACCCGGTGGAAAGGGCGTTCTACCGGGTCCTGTCCGATGGGCCTGGGAAAACGAGGATCACCGAGCGCCCAAGTCGGCATAACCGGACGGTCGGGATAAAAGCAGGGCGCGCCGTCAGAGCCGCCCGCAGCCATG
>Ga0066790_10000683_pt1 | contig 13268 bp, 6 predicted proteins | sample OrgsoiDNA2013050_FD_70963 | JGI IMG/M metagenome (GOLD analysis project Ga0066790, IMG submission 70963) | Permafrost soil microbial communities from the Arctic, to analyse light accelerated degradation of dissolved organic matter (DOM) -... | ecosystem: Environmental > Terrestrial > Soil >...
CGGTCTGCGTCCGGCGGAGCACCTCGGTGCTGATCCGCCCGTCCCTGATCGCGATCGTGCGGCGCACATGCTCGGACACCATGTCATCGTGGGTGACGATCAGGACCGTCACGCCGAGCTCCGCGTTCACCGTGCGCAGCGCCGCGAAGACATCGCGCGCCGTCTCGCTGTCGAGCTCGCCGGTGGGCTCGTCGGCGAGCAGGACCTGGGGCCGGTTGGCGAGCGCGACCCCTACCGCGACTCGCTGCTGCTGGCCGCCGGACAGGTCGGTGACCAGGCGATGGGCGCAGTCGCCCAGGTCCAGCAGGTCCAGCAGCTCAGCGGGCCGGTGCCGGCGGGCGGCCCGGCCGGCTCCGGCCAGGCGCATCGGCAGGGCGATGTTCTCGGCGGCGGTGCGGTGGGCGAGCAGGTTCCTGCTGGTCTGCTGCCAGATAAAGCCGACGGTCGACCGCCGGTACCCGAGGCGCTCGCGCGCGCCCATGCCCAGCAGGTCGTGACCGGCCACCCTGGCCTGGCCGCCAGTGGGCTGGTCCAGGGCGGCCAGGATGTTCAGGAGGGTCGACTTGCCGCTGCCCGATGCACCGACCAGCGCGGTCAGCTCTCGGGCCTGCACCTGAAGGTCGAGGCCCTGGAGGGCCTGGGTCTCGACGCCGCTGACCGAGAAGATCCGCACCAGGCGGTCGCAGAAGATGATCGCCGTATCGGCTGCCGCGCCGGCCGCCGCCTCGCGGCCGCCGGCCGCCGCCTTGCTGGCCGCGATGAGGTCATCGATGGCGGACATGCTTACCTAGCCTCCTCTTGCCGCAGGGCGGCAGCAACGTTACGTCGCACGAAAGCGGTGCCCTGCACCGCGACGATCACCACGGCCAGGACGATGATCCCGGCGGCGGGCAGCAGCACGGCCAGGCCGGGCCGGACGGGGACATCGCCGGCCGAGCCGGTAAAGACGGCGAGGTCGAGGACGGGGCCGATCACGGCGGCCAGCACCACCCCGGCGATCAGCGTGCCGAGGACCGCCACCGACAGCAGCGGCAGCACCTCGGTGACCGCCAGTACCTGCGCCTGCCGCGAGGCCATTCCCAGCGCGGTCAGCCGCTCGATGAGCCGGGCCCGGCTGCGGGCGGAAACCGCCAGGCCGAACAGCAGGGCGATCACGCTGAGCAGCGCCGCGACCCAGATCGCCAGCCGGTAGATCCGCGCCGCGGCCAGCTGCGCCGGCGACGCCTTCAGGGCGCCGAGTACCTGAGCGCGGGACGCCAGCTGGGCACCGGGCATCGCGCGCACGGCGGCGGCGCGCACGGCGGCCAGGTCGATGCTGGTCCCGGTGGCCAGCAGCGTGTCCGGCCCGGGAATCGAGGGGAACTGGCCGGCCGCCCAGGCGGGCAGCACGACGAAGGCGCCGCCGCCCGGCATCGCGGGCGTGTCGCCGATCGTCGCCGCCACCGCGACGGGAGTCCGGGCACCATCGACGATGAGCGTCCCGGCCGCCTGGCCGCCTCCTGCCCCGGTTCGGCCGGCCGCCGCCTGGCCCGCGGCCGCCTGGCCGCTTCCCGCCCGGCCCGCAGCGGCCCGGGCCACCGAGTCGGCGACCTGTGCGGACACCAGCACGGGGACAGCGGATCCGGGGCGCCGGGCCAGCACCCCGGCGGGGAAGCGCGGCCACGGCGTTTCCAGCGCCAGGGCCGCGTACTGTGCCGGACGGGCCAGGACCAGGGCGACAAGGAGCCGGCGACCGCCGGAGGCCAGGAAGACCGCGGCGAACGGCCCGGAGCCCGGCGCCGTGTACACGGCGGCGGTACGCCGGACTCCGCGGACCGCCCCGACGGCGCGCCGGGCGGCCGGGCTGATCACGGCGTTGCCCGGCGCCTGGATCAGCACGTCCGCGCCTACCTGCTGCCATGCCGTGGCGGACTGGCCGCTGCTAACCGAGCTCTCGATCATGGTGCCGAACGTCGCCAGGGTCAGGCTGACGACCAGGACCAGCGCCGGCGCGATGGCGCCGAGGCGGGAACGCGCGGCGCGGGCCAGGCCGAGGAAGCCGACGGCCCCGGCCCGGCCGGACGCGATGCGCAGCAGCGTCCGGACCGGGACCGGATACAGGCGCGCCGCGATCAGGGCGGCGGCCGCGGCCGCCAGGACCGGCGCCGCACGGGTATACGGGTCCGGGTCCGGGCCGACGCCCCGCAGCCGCACCGCCGCCAGCCCGCCGGCCGCCGCGACGAGGACCGTGAGCTCGGCGACCAGCCTGCGCCGGGACGGCCGCAGGGTCGTTAGGTCCGCGCGGCCAGCCGCGGCCGGACGCGGGCGCCGGTGGACCCAGGCGGCGATCACGGCCGGGCTGGCGAGGGCGGCCAGGGCGGCCAGGCCGCCGAGTACCCACGAGGCAGCGCCGCCGTCCGGTGCCGCCGGCACCGCCACGATGGCTAGCCCGGCGCCCAGGGCGGCGGCGGGAGCCACCAGGCAAGCTGCCCGGCGGAGCATCCGGCTGGCGACCTGCGCCGCGGCGCCGCCTCGGGCCCGGATCAGGGTCAGCTCGGCCCGGTGCGCCCCGACGGCCAGCGCGGCGCCTACCGCCATCAGGAGCAGAGCGGCGATCAGCACATCGGCGATGAGCAGCGCGTCGATAGCGCCTGCCGCTTGCTGCTGGGCCAGGAAGCCGGCGAGTCCGCTGCCGAGGCTGGCGGAGAGATTCAGGGACATGCCCGTGCCGGTGGCTCGCACCGCCGCCGTGACCGGTGCTCCGCCGCCTGCCGCGGTCAGCCCGCCGAGATTGCCCAGTAGCTGCGGCAGCTGCCGCTGGGTCAGGGCGTGCAGGTCCTGGGGGAAATACCACTCGCCGTGCATGACGCCGCCCGCGAACGCGCGCTGCAGCGGGATCAGCTCGGCCGGGCCGACGAGGGCCCCGGCCGTCCAGATCTCCGAATGGGCGAAGGAGGCAGGGATCTGCGGTGCGGCCAGTAGCGGGTCAGCCTGCCAGAAGGCCGAGCCTGGATGAGCCGGCGCCACGATCCCGCTGATGCGCAGGACGATGGCAGCGGACCCGGGCACGTACGCGCCCAGGTGAACGAGCGAGCCGACCTGAAGGACGAACCGGGCCGCCGTCGCCGGCGTCACGGCCGCCTCGAAAATCTCCGCGGCTGGCCGCCCGGCTGCGGCGTGGCCTCGCTCGGGCGCCACGGCGTCCGGAAGAGAGCCGGAGACCAGGCGCGAGTTCGCGCGCAGATTGCTTCGGTAAGCGACTTCCATCGTGGGCAGGCTGACGCTCAGCAGGGCATGCCGCGCCGGGCTCAGGACAGCCTGGGCGGGCGCGGTCACGGCGGCCCAGCGTCGCGCGGTCGGCGAGCCTGTCGGCGGCGCCAGGGCCGCGCCGATGCTGGCCGCCAGATCCGCGCTGCGCTCGGGGGTCAGCGCGTTACCGGCGCCGGGATTCACCTCCCACGTGGCCAGCGCGGCGGGGCCGCTGTCGAGACCCGGCAGGCTGCCCAGCGCGGCCTGCAGCGCTCCGGTCTGGACCACGGCCAGCTCCCGCGGGCCCGCCATCGCCACGAGCACGCTGAGCAGGGCCACTGCGGCCAGTACCCAGGCCGGGCCAGGTCCCGCCTCGCCCAGCACCAGTCCGCGCAGACCGGGCACGCCGCGCCGTCGGCGCAGCGGCGGCGGGCCAGCCGGCCTCACGGGTCCTCTTCCACGCGCAGCATGGCCGCCGCGGTCATGCGGCGGGTGGCGGAAACGGCCGCCGCCAGCACCGGCATCGCCGCGATGATCGCGGCGGTGCCGATAGCCAGCGGCCAGGGCACCAGCACGAGCACGGGCGGGTCCGGATGCACGGCCTGGGCCGTCAGGCTGACGGCGGGCACGACCAGGCTGCTCAGCAGGACGCCCAGCAGCAGTCCCGCGGCCGCCGCGGGTACCGCGGTCATTGCCTGTTCCAGGCAGAGCAGCCGCAGGACCTGGCCGGGCCGGACGCCCAGGGCGTCGAGCATCGCGATATCGCGCTGCCGGTCGCGGCCGGTCAGCATGCTGACCACGAACCCGCCGCAGGCCAGGGCGATAGCGGCCGCGGCGATGACCAGCAGGGCCTGCAGCGGGGCGGCGGACAGCGGCTCGGTGCTGAGCGAGCGGGCCAGGGCGACCCGGCTGGCGACCGAGGTACCAGGCGGCAAGCCGTCCACCAGGGGCCCGGCGGACGTCTTCAGCCACCACTCGGTGGCGGGCGCCGGCGTCAGGCCGCGGGTGCGCAGCGCGTCCTGGAGCGCCGCCTGGTCGACGACGAGGCCGCCGGCCGAGCCGGTCACCGTCGCGAAGCGGGTGATCGTCACGGTCGGGACGACAGGGATCGCCACGCCCTGCACCTCGACCAGCACGGTGTGCCCCAGCCGCACTCCGCTGACCGACAGGAAATTGCCGACGGCCACGCCGGGCAGCGCGTCGACCGCGGGTCCGGCGGTCACCGACAGGGCGACAGCGACGGGGCTGCCCTGCGCGCTGCCCGTCTGGAAGGCCACGGCGACCGCGGGTCCGGCCCGCACGACCGCGCGGCCGGCCGCAAACGGAGCTCCGCCCGTGGTGGTCGCCAGTTCCCTTCCGGCGCCCCCGGCGCCCCCGGCGGCTGCGGCGGGGAAGGCCGGGCCGAACGGGCCCCGCATGGTCGCTCCCGCGCTGACCGAGTCAATGTTCAGGCTGGCCGGGGCGGGCCGCTGGCCGGTTTGCAGGTACTGGACGGTGAAGCCGGTCAGGCGCAGCGGGTAGTCCGCGCGATGGCCTGCCGCGATGGTGGCCGTCAGCTCGTGGCGCTGCCCGTCGGCCGGGAGGCCGCCCGCGAGCACCTGGTAACCGACCCCGGCGGCGTCGGTCAGCTGGATCAGCAGGACGGGCGCCGCGATGCCGGCGCCGGCCAGCCGGGCGGCGACGCGCAGCCGGGCCGGGCGGCCGGGTATCGCGACGCCCGGAGCCGGCCCCTTCGGCTCCAGTGCGGCGAGCGACCGCCCCAGCGAGTCAGCTCCCGTCCCCGCGGCGAACCCCACGACACCCGCGGCCGGCCGCGGGTCCAGCGCCAGGAGCGTGGCATTCGCGCCCTGCGGCAGGCTGAACTCCTCCCGGATGGCCGGCGTGCTCGCCCGCACGCCCCGGGCCGCGGTGATGTCGGCTACCTGGCCGACGGGCAGGCGCGCGGCGGCCGGCAGCGTAATCCTCGTGTCCGCTCCCACGGCGAATCGCGCCTGGTCCTGGACCGAGCGCTGCCAGCTGCTCTGCTCCGCGAGCGCGATGACCGCGGTGGCCACGGCGAGCACGGCGAGCAGGGCCGGCCCCGACCGCTGCAGCGGCCTGCGGCTGATCTGCCAGGCCGCCGCCGCGACGGTCAGGCCGCGGCTGCGGGCCGCCGCCCGGTCGCCGAGCCGCGCGGCCAGGGGCAGCAGCCGCACGGTCACCAGCGTTCCGGCGGCCAGCGCCAGCACGGGAGCGCTGACCAGAATGGGGTCGACGCCGGCCTGGCCGTCGATGCCGGTCAGGACTGGGGCCGAGAAGTGCGCGAGCTGCCAGGCGGCGCCCGCGGCGAGGACGACCAGGGCCACGTCGGGCCCGGCGGTCAGCAGCGCCCCCACGGCCCGCTGGCGGCCGCGGCGGACCCGCTGCTGGACGGGCGACGGCGGCCGGCGCAGCCAGGGCAGTGAGATGATCACCGCGCAGCCGGCGGCGACGGCGGCGCCGGCGAGCCAGGCCGAGGCGGGCTGGCCGCCCGGCAGCGTCAGCCCGGCCCTGGCCAGTGAGCCGAAGCGGGTCATCAGCGGCACGAGGCTGCCGCCAATGACCGGGCCGGCCAGCCCGGCCGGGATGGCGAGCAGCAGGGCGTCGGTGAGGCCGCGAGCCGCGAGTTGGCGGCGGGATGCGCCGCGGGCCGCGAGCAGCGCGGCCTCGGCCTCCCGCCGCCGCGCCAGCAGCGCGACCGTGACGGTCACCGTCGCGCCCGCGATGACCAGCAGGATGAGCACTCCGATGAGGAGCTGCGACCGGGCGACGACCAGGGCGGTGGCCAGGTTGGCGAGCAGCGCGGGCAGCCGGGTGCGCACTGTCGCGCCGCCGAGCGCGCTCGAATTGGCCAGCACGCCGGTGGCCGCGCCGATCCGGCGGCCCAGGCCGGCCAGGTTCGGGGCGTGCAGCGCGCTGAAGTCCGGCTGCGCCAGCCACACGGCCGACTCGACGGGGACGCGGCCGCCGGCGGTCACGGCCGGGCTGGTGACGAGCGGGCCGTAGATCCGCGAACCGCCCGCGTCCGAGATCCCGGCCGAGCCGAGCGGGCTGAGCGACCAGTACGCGGCGGCCGCCCGGTCACGGCGGAAGGTGCAGCTGACGACCGCGACGACCGCGGGCCCGCCCGCGCCATCTCGCAGAGTTAGCGTGTCGCCGCTGACCAGGTGCAGCCGCCGGGCCGGCTGAACCGGAAGGCAGACCGGCACCGGGCCGCGGCCGCCGCCGGCGGGCCAGCGGCCGCTCACCAGCGACGCATGCCGCTCCACCCCCGGCAGCGAGATGATCTGCGCCAGCGCCTGCCCCGCGCCGCCCTGCCCCGCGCCGCCCTGCTGCCCGGCGCCTTGCCCCCCGCCAAGGCTGCTGGCGGGCAGGTTGAGGTACGGCGACTGGAGGCTGGCCGTGATGGCCATCGGCAGGCCGGCCGAGGCCCTGGCGATGGTGGCGGTCACGAGGGCGCTGGCACGCCCCGCGGACCCCGCGGACGGCTGCCCGCTGACCAGGATCGTGCTGCCCGCTTCGGCGCTCAGCGACCGGCGCACGGCGATCTGAGTCACGGCGCTGGCGAACGCGGCGGCCGCCGCGGCGCACGTGATGGTAAACAGCACGGTCAGCGCGACGGTGCCGAAGGCAAGCCGGTGGGCCGTGATGTGCCGGAGGGAAGCCGGCGGCCTGGGCATGACCGGCATCACCCCCCAGCGCTCTCGTCGGTGGCCCCAGCGAGCATGGCTTCATGAGCATGATGCATCGCGCTCGCCTCGCGATGGACAGCCAGGCGCCCGCTTAGGCCGGTTTGTTACCTAATCGTCGGCCGGTGGTTACCGCAGGTCGCAGCCCTGCGCCGGTCAATCGCCCCGGCGCGGGCGCCATGCCGCCCTGAGCTGCCCGCGCGCTCTTCTAGACTCACCTGACGTGAGCAACGCTACGAGCAGGCAGCTTCCGCCCCAGTACGTGCCGGGCGAGGTCGAGACGCGCCGGTACGAGGGCTGGGTCGCGGCCGGGTACTTCACCCCCGAACCCCCGGCCGCGGACTCGTCCGCGCCGTCCTTCGCGATCGTGATCCCGCCGCCCAACGTCACCGGGTCGCTGCACATCGGGCACGCGCTCGATCACACGCTCATTGACGCGCTGGTGCGCCGGCGGCGGATGCAGGGCTACAACGCGCTCTGGCTGCCGGGCATGGACCACGCCGGCATCGCCACCCAGAACGTCGTCGAGCGCGAACTCGCCAAGGAGGGCCTGTCCCGCCATGACCTGGGCCGCGAGGCCTTCGTCGAGCGGGTCTGGCAGTGGAAGGCGTCCTCCGGCGGCGCGATCCTGGCCCAGATGCGGCGGCTGGGTGACGGCGTGGACTGGACCCGCGAGCGGTTCACCATGGACGAGGGCCTGTCCCGCGCCGTGCAGACCATCTTCCAGCGGCTCTTCACCGACGGCCTGATCTACCGCGCGCAGCGCATCATCAACTGGTGCCCGCGCTGCCTGACGGCCCTGTCCGACATCGAGGTCGAGCACTCCGACGACGACGGCGAGCTCGTCTCGATCCGGTACGGGGACGGCGCTGACCAGATCGTGGTCGCCACCACCCGGGTGGAGACCATGCTCGGCGACACCGCCATCGCCGTGCACCCCGACGACCCCCGGTACAGCCACCTGGTCGGCCGCGAGATCGAGCTCCCGCTGACCGGCCGGCGCATCCCGGTCGTCGCGGATCCGCACGTGGACCCGGAGTTCGGCACCGGAGCGGTCAAGGTGACGCCCGCGCACGACCCCGACGACTTCGAGATCGGCCGCCGGCACAGCCTGCCCAGCCTGGTGATCATGGACGAGCGCGGCGTGCTCACCGTGCCCGGCCCGTTCGACGGCCTCGACCGGTTCGAGGCCCGCCCCGCCGTGCTCAGAGCCCTGCGCGAGGACGGGCGCGTGGTGGCCGAGCGGCGGCCGTACCTGCACGCGGTGGGGCACTGCTCCCGGTGCGGCACCACGGTGGAGCCGCGCCTGTCGCTGCAATGGTTCGTCAAGGTCGACCCGCTGGCCAAGGCCGCGGGTGCCGCGGTGCGCGACGGCCGGGTGCGCATTCACCCGCCGGACCTGGCGGCCCGGTACTTCGACTGGGTGGACAACATGCACGACTGGTGCATCAGCCGCCAGCTGTGGTGGGGCCACCGGATCCCGGTCTGGTACGGCCCGAGCGGCGAGGTGACCTGCGTCGGGCCCGACGAGCAGCCGCCCGCCGGCGCGGGCTGGAGCCAGGATCCCGACGTCCTGGACACCTGGTTCTCCTCGGCCCTGTGGCCGTTCTCGACGCTCGGCTGGCCCGACGACACCGCCGACCTGCGCGCGTTTTATCCCAATAGCGTCCTGGTCACCGGTTACGACATCCTGTTCTTCTGGGTGGCCCGGATGATGATGTTCGGCCTCTACGCGAACGCCGAGCTCGGCCCCGACGGCGCCGTGCCGTTCCGGCAGATCGCCCTGCACGGCCTGGTCCGGGACCAGTTCGGCAAGAAGATGTCGAAGTCCCGCGGCAACACGGTGGACCCGCTGGACTGGATCGACAGGTTCGGCGCCGACGCGACCCGGTTCACCCTGGCCCGCGGCGCTAACCCCGGCGGGGACATCGCGGTCAGCGAGGACTGGGCGGCGGGCGCGCGGAACTTCTGCAACAAGCTGTGGAACGCCACCAGGTTCGCCCTGCTGAACGAGGCCGTGACCGACCAGGGGCTGCCCGCGGCGCAGCGGCTGACGACCGCCGACCGCTGGATCCTGTCCCGGCTGGCCACCGTCACGGCGCAGGTCGACGAGCTCTTCGAGCAGTTCGAGTTCGCCAAGGCCTGCGAGGCGCTGTACCACTTCGCCTGGGACGAGTTCTGCGACTGGTACCTGGAACTGGCCAAGGCGTCGCTCGGCGGCGGCGACGAGTCAGCCGCGCAGGCCACCCGGATGGTGCTGGGCGTGGTGCTCGACCGCCTGCTGCGCCTTTTCCACCCGTTCCTGCCGTTCGTGACCGACGAACTGTGGACCGCGCTGACCGGCGGCGATTCGGTGGTCATCGCCCGCTGGCCCGGCACGGTCGCTGCTGGCACGCAGGCCGAGCCAGTCCTACCATCCGATCCCAGCGCAGTAACGGAGATCGGCGCCCTCATGCGGCTCGTCACGCAGCTGCGCCGGTTCCGCTCCGATCAGGGGCTGCGGCCGGCGCAGCCCGTGCCGGCGGTGCTGGCCGGGATCGAGGCGACCCCGCTGGCCGCGCACGAGGCCCAGATCCGCGCGCTGACGCGGCTGACCGCGCCGGGGGATAGCTTTGCCCCGACGGCGTCGGTCGAAGCCGAGGGGGTCACTGTCGAGCTGGACACCGCGGCGGCCGTGGACGTCGCCGCCGAGCGCAGGCGGGCCGAGAAGGACCTGGCCACGGCCCGGGCCGACATCGAGGCCGCGCAGCGCAAGCTCGGCAGCGAGTCCTTCATCGCGCGCGCTCCCGCCGAAGTGGTCGCCAAGAACCGGGCCCGGCTGGCTGTCGCCCAGGACGAGGTCCGCAGGCTCACCGACCGCCTCGCGGCCCTGCCGCCGGCGGCAGGGCCGCCGGCGGGCCCGCCGGCCGGGGAGACGCCGTGACTGCCGCCGACGACCGGGCCAGGCTGCGCGAGGTAGAGCGGGAGATCCTCGCCCGCCGCCCCGAGCACGCGATCGACCCCACGCTCGACCGGATCTCCGCGCTCGTCACGCTGCTCGGCGACCCGCACCGCGCCTACCCGGTCATCCACATCACCGGGACCAACGGGAAGACGTCCACCGCCCGGATGACCGAGCGGCTGCTGCGCGAGCGCGGCCTGCGCACGGGCCTGTTCACCAGCCCGCACCTGTCCTCGATCCGCGAGCGGATCTGCGTCGACGGCGAGCCGGTGAGCGCGCAGACCTTCATCGCCGCGTACGAGGAAATCCAGTTTTACCTGGACATGGTCGATGCCCAGCAGCCGGCCCGGCTGTCCTTCTTCGAGGTGCTCACGGGCATGGCGTTCGCCATCTTCGCCGATGCGCCGGTCGATGTGGCCGTCATCGAAGTCGGCATGGGCGGCACCTGGGACAGCACCAACGTGGTCGACGGCGCGGTGGCGGTGGTGACCCCGATCTCCATCGACCACACCCGCTACCTGGGCGAGACGGTGGAGCAGATCGCCGCCGACAAGGCGGGCATCATCAAGCCCGGCGCGATCGCGGTCATCGCCCAGCAGCCGCCGGCCGCCGCGGAGGTGCTGCTGCGGCGCGCGGCCGACGTGGGCGCCACGGTCGCCCGGGAGGGCCTGGAGTTCGGGGTGCTCAGCCGGGAGCTGGCCATCGGCGGCCAGCAGGTCGTGCTGCGCGGCCTGCTCGGCGACTACGACGGGCTGTTCCTGCCGCTGTTCGGCGCGCACCAGGCGGGCAACCTGGCCTGCGCGCTGGCTGCGGTGGAGGCATTCGCCCGCGCCGACCCGGTCGGCGCGCCCGCGAGCGGAGATGCCGAGCACAACGGCCACGAGCCGGGCGGCGGGGACGCGGCCCGTCGCGGGCTGGCCGGCCTGGGACGGCCCGGCCCGGGGTTTGACGGCACTGGGTCTGATGGCACTGGGTCTGATGGCGCTGAGCTTCAGGAAGCCGGCCAGCGCGGCGGCGGGACGGACGGCGCGGCGTTCGACCGGATCGGGCTCGACCGGCTGGAGGCGGCACGGCTGGGAGGCGACAGCCGGGCCGGCCCGCTGGATATCTCGCTCGTGCGCGACGCGGTCGCCGCGATGAGCTCGCCCGGCCGCCTCGAGGTGGTCCGGCGCAGCCCGGTGGTCGTCGTGGACGCGGCGCACAATCCGGCCGGGATGGCCGCGACCGTGGCCGCCCTGGAGGAGGCGTTCGGCTTCTCCGAGCTGATCGCCATCGTGGCGGTCAGCGAGGACAAGGACGTGCCGGGCATCCTCGACCAGCTCGAGCCGGTCGCCGCGCGACTGGTAGCCACCACGAACTCCTCGGGACGCGCCATGGACGCCGAGGACCTCGCTGATGCCGCCGAGGGGATATTCGGGGAGGACCGGATCAGCGTCGCGGACCGGCTGGATGACGCCATCGAGATCGGGGTCGCGCTGGCCGACGAGGCAGACGCGGGCGGCGGCCAGGGTGGCGCCGTGGTCCTCATTACCGGCTCGGTGATAACGGCCGGCGAGGCGCGGCTGCTGCTGACCCGCTCGCGGGCCACTCGCGGCGACGGCGACCCGGCGGGCGGGAGCCTGCCGTGAGGCGCACCCTGCCTACCCTGAAGCGCCTGGTCGCCACGGTGCTGATCTTCGAGGCCATTGTTATCGGCCTGTCCATCCCGGTGGCGATCCAGGTCAATCACCTCGCGCCTGGCTCGGCGGGGACGGCGGGCGGGGTCGCGGCCGTCGCCGCCGTCGTGTTCGCTGTCCTCGCCCGGCCGCTGCTGCCCGCGGCCCTGGTCGGCGGCACCCTGCTGCAGATATTTGTCATCGTGTCCGGCGTCATCGTGCCCGTTATGTATATTCTCGGAGTCATTTTTGCCGCCTTGTGGGCCATCGGAATCTGGCTCGGCTACCACGTTGAGCGGCCCGCGCGGCCCTAACCCGCGCGGCGCGGCGTGCCCTGCCAGGCCGGCCGCGCGGCCGCCTGTACGCTTTCCCCAGCAGGCGACCGACGGCCGTTATCGTTACTTTGGGCAAGCGGCCGATGGCTGATGGTGAGACAGTGGTCCTGGCCAGAATGGCTCTCGGGCTATGGCACCATCGGTGGCGGCAGTGCGTTGGACGTCGCAGAGGGCGCCTGGCGTGGCCGGGCGGCATCGCCCCGTCGCTGCGCCAGACCAAGATCCTTTGACCTGACGCCGTTTAGCGGGGCGTCTCGTGGCCATGTAAATGCGAAGGGCGGCGCCGGGCTGCGCCGCCCGAAAACTGCAGATCTACCTGCCAAGTTCCAGCTGGAAGGTTCTTGTTCCTGATGAGCAACGCGCTGGCCTTTCTAGGCCGTGACATGGCCGTCGACCTCGGTACAGCGAACACCCTCGTGTATGTCCGGGGCCGTGGCATCGTGCTCAATGAGCCCTCGGTTGTGGCGCTGAACACCAACACCGGGCAGATCGTGGCGGTCGGGGTCGAGGCCAAGCGGATGATCGGCCGGACCCCGGGCAACATCATCGCCGTCCGCCCCCTCAAGGACGGCGTCATCGCGGACTTCGACGTGACCGAGCGGATGCTGCGCTACTTCATTCAGAAGGTGCACCGGCGCCGCCATCTCGCCAAGCCCCGGATCGTCGTCGCCGTGCCCAGCGGCATCACCGGCGTCGAGCAGAGCGCGGTGAAGGAGGCCGGCCACCAGGCGGGTGCCCGGCGCGTCTACATCATCGAGGAGCCGATGGCCGCCGCGATAGGAGCGGGGCTCCCGGTCAACGAGCCGACCGGGAACATGGTCGTGGACATCGGCGGCGGCACGACCGAGGTCGCCGTCATCTCGCTCGGCGGCATCGTGACGTCACAGTCGATCCGCGTCGGCGGCGACGAGCTAGACCAGGCGATCATCACCTTCGGCAAGAAGGAGTACTCGCTGATGCTCGGCGAGCGCACCGCGGAGGAGATCAAGATGGCGCTCGGGTCCGCCTGGCCGTCAGCCGATGAGCCGAACGCCGAGATCCGCGGCCGTGACCTGGTCAGCGGCCTGCCCAAGACCATCGTTATCTCGGCTGAGGAGATCCGCCGCGCGATCGAGGAGCCGCTGACGGTCATCGTGGACGCGGTCAAGAGCACGCTCGACAAGTGCCCGCCCGAGCTGGCGGGTGACGTGATGGACCGGGGGATCGCGCTGACTGGCGGCGGCGCGCTGCTGCGCGGCCTCGATGAGCGGATCCGCGAGGAGACCGGGATGCCCGTGCACATAGCGGACAACCCGCTGGACTCGGTGGCGCTCGGCACCGGTAAGTGCGTCGAGGACTTCGACACGCTGCGCCAGGTGTTGGTGCCCGAGTCCCGGCGCTAGCCCTTCTGCAGCCCGCCCGC
>Ga0066790_10000687_pt1 | contig 13236 bp, 11 predicted proteins | sample OrgsoiDNA2013050_FD_70963 | JGI IMG/M metagenome (GOLD analysis project Ga0066790, IMG submission 70963) | Permafrost soil microbial communities from the Arctic, to analyse light accelerated degradation of dissolved organic matter (DOM) -... | ecosystem: Environmental > Terrestrial > Soil >...
CACATTTCGCTTGCAATTATGAAGATTCTTTGGCTACATTCCTCCGGTCAAAAGCGAACTAATCCCCCGTAAACAAAGGCGATCAGGCCCCCAACCAGTGAAAACTTCGGGCTAGGGCGGCGTCGTAGTCGGTGTGGCGCAGCTCCGGGACACCGTCGGCAACCCACAGCCAGCGTGCGGCACCGTCGCCCTCGTAAGGCAGCCCGACGCTGCCTGCGTTGATGAACCGCACCTTGCCTACCACCCGCTCGTCCTGTTGGTGGGTGTGGCCGGCGACGACGAGCGCGGCGTCGACCCCTCCGAGGGCGTCCGCCCACCGCTCACTTGGCGAGAGCCGGGTGAGCATCTCGTCGTCTCGGCGGGGGCTCGCGTGGCAGAAGAGCACCCCGTCGAGCTCGAGCGTCAGCGGTAGCTCACCGAGCGCGCGCGCGTGATCGGCGCCGATCTCCGTGGCAGTGATCGTCGCGGTGCGAGCTGCCATGTCGTCCTGATCAGGCACGGAACGGCCGCGGGTCTGAGTAACTTCGCGCTCGCCGTTGCCACGGCGTCCGGACGCGCTACTCCAAGCACGACCAACCTATGAGCCTGTCCACCGCGTTCAGTCCGGTTTCGAGGTCTTCGTATAGTCGCTGAAGTTGATCTTGCGGGCTCGCCGCGCCAAGCCGGTAGATGTGCTTCTTCCATTCCAGGTGCGGAAGCGAACCTCGGCAACCAGCGCTGCTTCCCGTTCACGCTCTGAACGCTGGTGCGTCGTGATGGCCCATTGACTGCCTCGACACGGCGTGTCCTAATGGGTACATGAACAACTCAAAGGGAGCGCAATGAAGCGCTTTCTCGTCGTCGGTCGGGCCGCCGGTTCGCCGCCTTGCGCACACGTCCATCAGTCGGGGCAACTCCGGTTTGACCCGAGTGGCGTGCTGACTGCTTGGCTCGTGTGCGATGACTGTGACCAGACGATCGGCGTTCTGCCGCGTCAGACCGCTGAAGTCCGGCTGCGATTGTTGGTGCGGGCGCAGGCTCGAGCAGGGGCGCAATCGGCTTAGTTGAGTAAGCGATGGCGTTGGGGTCGAAGTCGGTGGCGTTGTCGAGGCTGAGCCACTCCAGTAACAGCGTGCGTCACGACTCCGTAGACGCGCGGGAGACAGAGGACGGATGTGAAGACAAAGGACGCCAACCGCGCTCCGCGCCAATCAACAGAGCCGAGAAGATCACGGATCGGTTGGCTGTCAGCTCGAGACGACCCGACAGCCGGCCGGCGCAGCCCGCGACGGCGCCTGGTTCACGCCTCCGCGCCGCCGCCCACAGCAGCCGTCATTCACCCGGCGCCGGGCGCGGCCCCGCTGCTCGGAACGTTCTGGCACGACACCGACCTGACGCTTCCGCACGCGATCGTTGAGGTCCTCGCCGCCGCCCAGCTCACCGCCCGCGTCGCCGTCCGGACCGGCCCTCACGCCGGCGAGCAACTGGAGATCCCCCTCGCGCAGCTCGGGCGCCGGTACATCCCCGTCCTTCACCACCGATAAGCGCCCGACCCTCCTCCCAGACCCGATGCGCCCCACCCGGGCTCCGCCAGCAACCAGCCTGCCCCTTCACGGCGCAGCGCTCGCCGGAGTCCGCGACCGCGGTCGCGCCCGAGGCTGTTCAGCGGCCCGTGGTCGGTCGGGTTCATTCGCCAGAACGTGGCGGCGCCGGCGCGGGCCAGGCGAACTCTGGGAGCGCTTCGACACTGCGACCCAGAGCCTCGGCAACGCGTTCGCCGGCGACAGCCTCCACGCCACCAGACAATGTGCTGCTCATCCACGCGCGGGAAGGAGAGAAGCTTTCGTCCCTGGGCCGCCTCCAGGTCGAGGGCGCGTTGAGCGATCTCGAGCGCTTGCGCCATGACGTCGTCAGCTCCGTAGGACCGCTGAGCAGCGACACGAACACCGCGCGACCGTCGATCAACCGGACGCGATGACCGTCCACGTCCACGACATCCTGGCTCAGCGGTCCTCGCGGCAGACCCGACGTAGTCCGCCGTCAGCAGGAACACGGCACCCGGCGACGACACTCGCGTTGTCCATCTCGAGGTCTATGCCGCCTACGGACGCGACGCCAGGGAGGCTATCCCCCTTCCCCCGGCGGAGCCGTTCGCGCCGCCCGGCACCCCGCACATTGTTCGCTGAGGTCCGCTACCGGACGCTAGGGTCGCGAAGCTCAGCGCGTCTCCGCCAATGCCTCGGGCGATGTGGCGCTCGTCGCGGCGAGGCCCTCACGGCCGTCGGGAAAGGGGTTGTCGTCCGCGGAGGATTCTCTTCGATCGGGTGGCTCATTAGGCCGTTGGGCGCTCCGCCGTGCCCGCCAAGTCGCACAGGGCTCGGATCGCTGTCCGAGCCGACCCGCGCCATGCAAGGATTGCTACGTTGACCGGACGCGCGTCGTCGTCGACAACAGCAAGGGCGCCGAAGCCCAGTTCGCCTCCAATCTGCGGGCAGCTCTGAGCGCCGCGGGCTTCGAGGTCGAGGTGCGCGAGCCGTCGCCGCAGGCCCTGTACGACACGACCGTTCACTTCGTCGTTGAGGGAGTGTCCGTCCGCGTCCCGGAGGAGCTCGGGCGGCACGAGCTCGCGATCGTCGCAGCCGCGGTGCGCGATGCCGAGGCGCGCCGGCGCACTGAGCGCCGGCGCGTCCGAGCCGTGGCCATCTACCAGGGCGAGACGAGCCGCGTGTTGGCATGGGTTGACGTCTTCGCCCAAGATGGGCTCTGAGCACCAACGCTTGCCCGGCAGCCCCCGCCTCATGTGACCTTGTGGGACTTGATCGCCTCCAGGAAGGAGTCTCTGGCGAGTTCGGCGTCCCCCGGGAGTGACGACGATCGCGTGGCTGCTCGGCCCCGAACTCATCGACCGTCGACGGCTCGGCGAAGGAACATCACAGCGATCCGAGTGATCAACTCGCGCTGGGATAACCGCTCGGTGCGGTAGCGCTCGGCGCTCGCTTGTGCAGGGCAGCTGCAGTATGACCCCAGCACCCCGCGTCGCGCGCAGCGTCGTTCTCAACCGAACACCCAGCCGCGCCGGCGTCGGCGGGTTCTTACAGTCCTGGGCCGCTCGGCCAAGGGCACGCTCGCCGAGCCGGGCGTGAACGTTTCGCAGAAGCGCGGGCTAAACCGTTCGATCCTCGCCCAAGGCTGCCCCGAGCTTCACCGCCAGCTCGCCTACAAGACGGGCTGGTACGGCTCTGAGCTGGCCGTCGTGCCAGCCTCGCACACGAGCCAGACGTGCTCGGCCTGCGGCGCAGTGCGCGCAGAATCGCGCGCACGCCAAGCGCGACTGCGCTGCACGGCCTGCGGCCATGCTGAGCACGCGGATGTGAACCCCGCGCGGGTGATCCTCGCCCGCACGGTCAACGGTGACAAGGACGGCGGCCGGGTCTGGCCGTTGCAGCGCGGGGAGCCCTCCAGGCGCAGGCCGGCGCCGAGAACCGCGAACCACCCGGCGGAGAGAGCGGCATGATCCCCCCTCCCCGCGCCGGGAATCCGCGCGCTTCAGCGCGCGGAGGAGATCAAGGGGCGTCGATCTCCACGCCGAGACCGCGCAGCCGGATCTTTCCCTGCTCGGGGTAATAGACGCTGTCGCCCGCGACCCGCGTCCCGTACGCGAGATAGGTGATCCCGTCGGCGCCCGCGCGGATCGAGTGAGGCACGGCGGTGGACGGCGCCCGCGCGACGACGTCCCCGGCGCGCAGCGGGTGCTCGTCGCCGCCCAGCTTCAGGGTCCCGCCTCCCTCGAGCACGACGAACAGCTCCTCCTCGAGCGCGTGGCAGTGCGGCGGGGCTCCGGCCGCGCCGGCCGGGAGGGTGACGTGGTTCAGCCCCGCCTTGACCGAGCCCGCCGCGAGTCCGGTCGCGCGGAGCACCGCCCCGGGGAACGGTGTGGGATCGACCTCGGTGAGGGCGACCACGTTGGCGGGACGCGGCCCCGGCTCCGGGCGCTTCAGGGGTCCCGCCGCTGCCTCGGCCGTGAACGGGTGGGGCGAATCGAGCGGCACCCAGCGCGGCCCGGCCCACATCACCCCGGCGCGGGGCAGCCAGGTCAGGCTCGTCTCCGAGCCGCTGGCGAAGGCCAGCAGCGACAGGCCCTCCGTGCCGGCCAGGAACGTGTGCGCTGCGCTGTCAGGCCGGTGAACGACGGTGTCTCCGGCCCCGACAGCGCACGCGGATTCGTCCTGCCAGCTCAGACCCGCCCCGTCGAGCACGAAGAAGATCTCCTCCTCGTCACCGTGGCTGTGGACCGGCATCTGGCGAGCGCCGGGTCGCACGCGGTACCGGCTGCAGCCGATCCCGGAGGCGCCGGCGGACTGGCCCAGGCGCTTGCGGGCGAACGCGATGTCACCGGCCTCGGCCTCGTGCTCGGGGACCGTGTCCCAGTTGACGGGCGCCCCTGCGGGAGCGCCGGGCGCCCCGCCCGGCACGTTCAGCCGGCCCGCCGGCCGACGGCCCCGACCGCGCCTCGGAGTCCGACACAGCCGACGCACCCGACACAGCCGACACAGCCGACGCAGCCGACGCAGCCGACGCAGCCAAAGCAGCCCGCATTGCCGAGCCCGGCGACGATCGCCGCGCTGGAGAGCACGCCCGCGGACCCGAGCACTCCGGCGGAGAAGATCACGGCGGCGGAGTGAGTCACGCCGGCGCTGCCGACCACACCCGCCGAGGAATTCGTGCCCGCCGAGCCGATCACTCCGCTGCTACGGAGGGTCCCGGCGCTCCCGATCACGCCCGCGCTGCGGACGGTGCCGGCGCTGCCGTGGACGCCGGCGCTCTGGGCGGTTGCCGGATTGAAGTGCTCCCCCGGCTCAGGCGCCCGAGAGCCTCCGGCCGGTCGCGGCTCGAGCGTCACGCGGCCGCTTCGGCGTCGTCCTCACCGGTGACGGGCGAGGACTCGGCCAGCGCCTCCTGCACCGATTCGTCGACCTCGGCTCGCGCCTCCCGGTCAAGCGGCGCCGAGTCGTCGTCGCTCTCCCCCGCCTCATCGTATGCCTCGTCCGCCACGTCCTGCGAGGGGCCGTCGGCGTAGGCGTCGTCGCTGCCGTCATCGTCGTCGAGGAGATCGTCGTCGAGCTGTTCGTCGTCCTCGGCCACGTCGACCGCCGTGGGCCCCGCGGGCCGGCCCGCGTTCGCGGCCGCCTGGTCGCCGCCGCCCCCGGTCCGGCGCCGGCGCCGGCTCTTGCCGCGCCGGCCCTTGGGGAAGTTGCGCAGCAGCTCGCGCGCCAGCGCGGCCGGTTTGCGGGCCATACGGGTACGGGCACCCCGCAGAGCCTCCTCCGCCTCGGGCGTGTGCGCCAGCGCGGCGGCCAGCAGCGCGGCCGAGAGCCGGCGGTCCTCCTTGCGTGAGGCATGCACGAGGCGGCGCGCGTTGCGGGCGTGAGCCGCGCCGCTGGAGTTGACCAGCAGGCCCAGCAGTCGCTTCGTCTCGGGCCAGCGCTGAACCGCGTATTCCTCGTGCACCTCGCGTGTGTACTCGGCCATCCGCCAGATCCAGGCGTTGGCCTGATCACGGCGGCCGATCCGGCGCTCCGCGAGCGCCTGGAGCATGATCTTGACTCCCTCGCGGCGCTCGTCGCGCGGCCAGCCGGCCATGATCTCGATCGCGGTGTCGAACGCGTCCGCGTCGCGGCCGGCGGCGATCTCCTGGAGCGCGCGCAGACGCAGCTGCGAGTTGCGATTGCGCTGCAGCGCGGTCACCAGGAAGCGGCGCTTGAGCTCTCCTCCGCGGTCGAAGTGGAGCATCGCCTTGGCCCGGCGCCAGCCGTTCGGGGCGACCCGTGCGCCGGCCAGCGCCGCCCAGACGTGCTGCTCTCCGTAGTCCAGATGATCGACGGCGATCCGCCACAGCTCGCGCTCGAAGACCTCGGCGCGCCGCTCGGGATCGGGGGTCACCGGCAGCACCCGGCGCTCGACGCGCACCCGCCGGCCGCGGCCGCGGCGGACCGGCCCGACGACGATCGCGCCGCCGCGGTAGACGTCGCGGTCCAGCAGCGAGTGCAGCGTCACCACGGGATCGTCGTGCTTGGTCGCGGGATGCACGAAGTCGACGACGATGCCCGCCTCCTTGCCCGGGTGCCGTCGCGTTACGCGGCCGACGCGCTGCTGATAGATGCGCTTGGAGGCCGTGGGCGCGAGATGCATGCAGATCGTGGCCCGCGGTGAGTTCCAGCCCTCGGCGAGCAGCTGGGCGTTGACCAGCACGTCGACCTTGCCCGACTCGTAGTCGGCGAGAATCTTGGCCAGCTGGCGCTTGGGCGTCTCGCCAGAGACGGCCTGCGCCTTCATTCCCAGGTCACGGAACGATTGCGCGACGTTGTAGGCGTGACGCACCCCCGCGGAGTAGACGACCCCGGGCACGCCGTTGAAGCGGGTCTTGTACAGGTCGGCGATCGCGATGTTGAACGGCTGCTGGTCCAGCAGCTCGGCCAGCATCTCCTGGTCGAACTCCGTGTCCACCTCACCGCGGCGCAGCGGCACCTTGGCGATCGTCCGCACCCCCGGGCCCGGCGGGATCCGGATGCAGCGCAGGGGGGAGATGACGCCGCGCCGGGCCGCTTGGGCGAGGTCGAAGCGCGAGGTCTGGGTGGGGAAGAGATCGGTGACGTGGCGGGCGATCAGCGCGCCGGTGGCCGTCATGCCGACGAAGATCGGGCCCGACCAGCTGCGGATCGCGGCTGACGTCTTCTCACCCAGCGCGGTGTGAGCCTCGTCGCAGATCACGATCGTGTATGCGTCGGAGATCCGGCCGGCGTTGCGCACGAACCACTGGTAGGTCTCGACGGTCACCGGGCCGTTGGACGAATCCTTGCCGTCGAGCAGCGGGCCGCTGATCCGATCCCGATAGCCGCGGTCGCGCAGCTCGCCGTGGAACTGATCGACCAGGTTGCGCCGGTGGGTGAGGATCAGCACGCCGCCGGTGCGCGAGGCCTCGACGAAGCCGAGGGCCGCGACCGTCTTGCCGGCGCCGGTCGCGTGCTCGAACCAGAACCGGCGCGCGGCGTTGGGGTCCTCGGGCTGCTCGGCGAGCTGGACGTCGTCGTCGACATCTCGCTCGTCCTCCCAGTCCTGGGGCTCCTCGTCCGGCTCGCCCTCCTCGAGGTCCTCCTCCTCCTCGCCCGGGATGGCCGAGGAGGCCAGCAGCTCAGGCTCGATCGCCACGGCGCCGTTCGCCCTGCCGTTGCCGTTGGCATTGGCATTGGCGCTGTCGCTGGCGCGCTGGGCTTCGGCCAGGAGCGCGGTCAGCGTGCCCGAGAGGGCATCGACCTGGTGCGCGGATAGCACCGTGCCGTCGACGAGATGCGGCTCGTCCTCGGACAGCAGACGCTCGAGGCCGAGCAGCAGCGCGAACTGGCGCCGCCATTCGATCGACGGCTGCGTGGCGCCCGCGTCGAGCTCGGCCAGAGCGGCGTCCAGCGCCCGGCGCCGAGCGGAGCCGGGGGCCAGCGCGTCTTCAATTGTTTCGCCCTCGTGGATGAAGCGCTCACGAGTGAGCTTCTCCGCACGCGCAATCGCGGCAGGGCTCGGAAGGGGGGTGGAAGCACCCATCGGAGATTGGAAGGTTGCGTCTGGAATGAACGAGCCGCGGCGGCAAGTCGTAGCGACTCAAGGTGACTCGGACGAATCTGCCGAGTACGACAAGAAAGCCTCAGAAGCGAGTCCCCCTCGCCTGCCCGGCTTGGAGGATAGCTGGTATTTAACCAGATCGAAGTTGCGGGTCCGACCACCGCCCTGATGGAACCCGACGAGTGTCCTGTGCCAAGCTTGGCCCATGGGCCGGCGCGGATCGCTGACAGCTTGCTTGACGATGCTCGGTGTGGTGATCGCGGGCTGTGGCACTCAGGCCAAGAACGGGGCCCTGCCGCCCTCGCAGATCACCGTCGACTTCAAGGGCTCGCCCGCCCCGCTCGCCGCCCTTCACGCCCAGGCCAACCAGCTGCTCGGTGGCGGGCCGAAGGCCTTCGCCGCCCGCCTGGCGACCCTGAAGGGGTACCCGGTGGTGGTCAACAAATGGGGCTCGTGGTGCGGCCCGTGCCAGTCGGAGTTCCCGTCCTTCCAGCGCGTGGCCGTCGCCTATGGCCGCCAGGTGGCGTTCGTCGGTCTCGACGGCAAGGACCACGACTCGGCCGCCACGGCGTTCCTGCGCCGGTTCCCGGTCACCTATCCCAGCTACAGCGACCCGAACGAGAGCATCGCCGGCACGATTCAGGCGCTGACGTACTACCCCCAGACCGTGTTCATCGACCGCAACGGCAAGGTCGTGTACGACCACGCCGGGCCCTATCTGAGCGTCAAAGCGCTGACGGCTGACATCACGCGATACGCCCTGCAATGACCGGCACGATCCTGTACGAGGTGCGCCGGGCCCGTGGCCAGCGCGAGATGCACGACCTGCTCGAGCTGCGCCACGACGTCTTCTGCAACGAGCAGGGGGTCCCGGCGCACGAGGAGCTCGACGGCCGCGACCACGAGGCGCTGCATCTGGTGGCGGTCATCGACGGCGTGGTGGTGGCAACCTGCCGCGTGCTGATGGTGGGCTCGACCGCGCAGTTCAGCCGGCTCGCGGTCAGGGCCTCGGTCCGCCGTCGCGGGATCGCTACGGCGCTGCTCGAGGCGGCAGAGGGCGAGACCCGGGCCGCCGGCGGGCGCCGGCTCGTGCTCCATGCCCAGACCTATGCCCGTGAGCTCTACGAGCTGGCCGGCTATCGCGCCCGCGGCCGCGTGTTCGTGGAGGCGCGGATCGAGCACGTGGCGATGGATAAGACGCTTGCCTGAGGTCCGCATCGACCCGCTGAGCGGCCAGCGGTCGATCATCGCCGGGGAGCGTGCCGGTCGCCCCGGCGGCGGGCTGCGCGCCGAGCCGGCGGGCGCGATCGATCCCGAGAGCGATCCCTTCGCCGAGGGCCACGAGGATTGCACGCCACCCGAGCTGTACGCCGTGCGCCCCGGCGGCGGGGCCGCGAATACGCCGGGCTGGACGGTGCGGGTGGTCCCGAACCTGTATCCGGCGTTCGATCCGGACTCGCCGGCACCGCCGCGTCACGCCAACCAGGATCTGTTCTGGGCCGGCCCGGCGCGCGGCGCGCACGAGGTGATCGTCAACTCCCCGAGTCCCGTCGTCTCGCTCGGTGAGCTCACTGCCGAGCGGGTGGCCGCGGCGATGGACGTGTGGCGCGAGCGGATGCGCGTCCACGCCGATGCCGCGTGCCTGCATCTGATCGTCAACGAACGCCGCGAGGCAGGCTCGTCGCTGCCGCATACCCACGCGCAGCTGTACGCGCTCGATTTCGTGCCCGCCGCCATCGCCCGCGAGCGCGAGCGCTTCGGCGCCTACGCCACCCGCACCCTGGGCGGCAACCTGCTGGCCGACCTGGTCCAGGAGGAGGTGCGCCGGCGCGAGCGCATCGTTGCGATCGACGACGAGGCCGTATTGATGTCGCCGTTCGGAGCGCGCTCCCCGTTTCAGCTGCTGATCGCCCCCCGGACCCCGCGCCCGCGTTTCGAGGACGACGGTCCCACCGGCGCCGGGCTCCTACACGACGCGCTGGGGCGTCTCGGCCGCCGGCTGGGTGCGATCCCCCCGCTCAACCTGTGGGTCAGGACCGCGCCGCAGGGCTCGGACTACTTCTGCTGGCGGATCGACGTCCTCCCCCGTCTCACGGCGCTCGCCGGCCTCGAGCTCGGCGCCTCGGTCAACCTCAACATCGTCACCCCCGAGCGGGCGGCGGCGGAGTTGCGGGACGCCTGAGTCCGTGGCCGGATGCGCGCGCTCGTTCAGCGGGTCAGCCGCGCCGGCGTGTCGGTCGGAGGCGAGCTCGTGTCCGAGATCGGCGAAGGACTGCTCGTCCTGCTCGGGGTCGGCGTGGGCGACTCCGACCGCGACGCCGACTGGCTGGCTGACAAGGTGCGGGCGCTACGGGTCTTCCCCGATGCCGACAGTCGCATGAACGTGGCCCTGGAGGACCGCGAGGTGCTGTGTGTGAGCCAGTTCACGCTCTACGGCGATGCCCGCCGCGGCAACCGCCCCAGCTACGTGACGGCGGCGCCGCCGGAGACGGCCGAGCCGCTGTACGAGCGATTCTGCCAGCGGCTGGCCGCCCGCCGCGGAGTGTTCGGAGCGCACATGCAGATCGAGCTCGTGGCTGATGGGCCCGTGACTCTGCTGCTCGAGAGCCGATAATCGCCGCGCACGCACACCTACCTGTTCTCGCACATGGTGCGCCGTGAGCGCGCGACTAGGCCTCGTCGTCGAGCACGGGCTGCAGCAGCGGCGGTGGCGTGATCGCCGAAGCCGCCCGGTGGACGGACCCGGCGCCGTCGTCCGCGACCGCGCCCTTGGCCCTCCGCCGGAGGGCGCCTCGCCACTTCGCCGGCGCGCTCAGGGCCTCGTCGTAGACGTCCCAGGTCGCCCGTGCGGCCTGCTCCCAGGTCCAGTCCAGTGGCGGCGGCGCCGGCCGGTGCGCGTTCTCCGCCGCGGCCACGAGCCCGTCGAGATCATCGACCGCCACCAGCGTCGCGCGGCCGTCGAGGACCTCGCGCAGGACGGGAATATCGCAGGCCACGACCGGGGTCCCGCACGAAAGCGCCTCGACCGGAGGCAGCCCGAAGCCCTCATCGTCGCTGGGGAAGACGAGCGCGTGGGCGCCGGTGTAGATCGCTGCCAGCTCGTCATCGGTCACCACTCCGGTCAGCGTCACGTCCTTGAGCTCGCGGGACCAGCGACCGGCGGCGCCGACGAGGACCAGCGGCATCTTGCGGCTGGCGCGGGACAGCGCTCCGACCCGTTTGCGGGGGTCAGGCGTGCGCATTCCTCCCACCCAGAGCAGATACTCCGGCGGGAGGTCGTACTGCTCGCGGACCTCCTGAACCTCGTCGTCGCTGCGGGCGCACAGCGCCGGCGCGGCCGCCTCCGGAATGACCACGATCCGCTCCGGAGGGATCTCGAGCAGCGTGAGAGCGTCCTCGGCGACTACGCGGCTCGGCACGATCACGCGGACCGCACGCTGCACCGCGAGGTAGCGGAGCTTGAAGCTGATGCCCGAGCGCAGATACTCCCCGCGGCGCTTCAGCGGCACGAGATCGTGGAGCGTGACCACCATCGGCACCGGAGAACGAAGCAGGGCCCCGTCGATCCACGGCGAGTGGAAGACATCGCAGCGGCGAGGGTCGCTCGACTCGATCAGCTCGCCCGCGTCCAGCTCGCGCAGCGCTTCCAGCAGGCAGCGCGCGTAGCGCCCGATTCCGCGCGCATCCTTGGCCGGGCGGCTGTCGAAGGCGACCTTCACGGCGCGATCAGGCTCTCGACGTGATCGACGTGGTCATCGACGAAGAAGCGTCCGGCGCGCTCTCGTGCCGCTCCGCCTGGATCGTCAACCGGGCAACCGCCAGCAACCGGCGGTTCATCGCGGTGATCCGGGGTCGGGCTGATACGGCTCGATCGGGCAAGACTTGCGCCAAGCATCGCTGTCTTGGGGGTTGGGGAGCTGATCAACCCTCGTCTCACTCTAGACGCGCCGCGTCTTCGACGTCGCGCGGATTGTCCCGGAGCGGACGTCAGCGGCGTGCGCGGCGCCGACGTCGCCCGGCAGACAGCGTCCTCACAGGCCCCAGCAGCAGCGGATCCGCCGGGGCGGATACGGTCACGCGGATGAAGGACTACTACGAGGAGCTCTGGGAGCGGCTGCCGGCAGATCTGGCGGTACCGGACCTGGCGTTGCGGCGATCGTTCCTGCTCGAGCAGGTCCGCCCCGGTGACCGGGCCCTCGATCTCGGCTGCGGCGCCGGAGCGTTCACGGCCCTGCTCGCCGGGGCAGGTGCCACGGCGATCGGCGTCGAGGTCGCGGAGGCGGCTGTGCGCCGCGCCCGGGACGAGCATCCGGGAATCGACTTCCGTCTGGCCGAGCTCAACGGCGAGCTCCCGCTCGAGGACTCCTCGTTCGAGATCGTCTGGGCCAGCGAGGTGATCGAGCACGTTGCGGACACCGCGCGCTGGCTATCGGAGGTCAGGCGCGTGCTGGTGCCCGGTGGACGACTGCTGGTGACGACGCCGGATCACCCTCGGCTGGCGCTGGCGCTGCGCGGTATCGAGCGCTACAGCGATCCGCTCGGAGATCACCTCCACCTCTATACGCGGCGTTCGCTGGGCCGGCTGTTGGATGAGTTCGGATTCGGCGAGATCACGGTTCGCGCCGGCGGCGGGATTCCGGGCTGGAGAACGACGTTGCTCGCCCGGGGCGCCCGCTGACGGGAGCTCGGCGAGCGCGGACTGGTGCGCGCCGCGGTCTTCAGCTGGGCCGTTTCAGCACGCCTTCACGTTGACGCCTACCCTGTGGCCTCTGCGGAGATCGGTGGAAGTGAGCTCATGAAAATCGCCATCCTCGGGACACGCGGCATCCCCGCGTCCTACAGCGGGTTCGAGACTGCGGTGGAGCAGCTCGCCTCGCGACTCTCCGCCCGCGGGCACGAGGTCATCGTCTACTGCCGTCCGCACGTGGTGGACCGCAACCTGAAGCAGTACAAGGGCGCTCGCCTGGTCCATCTGCGCACGGTGCAGAACAAGTACCTGGACACCTTCGTCCACACCTTCTTGTCGGCCATCCACGTGGCTCGGGTCACCAAGCCCGACGTCGCCCTGTTCTTCAGCGCCGGAAACTCACCCCTGTGCCTGATCACCCACGGCGCCTCGATCCCGAGTGTGATCAACGTCGACGGCCTCGACTCCGACCGCCGCAAATGGCCGGCGTTGGCCAAGGCGTATCTGCGCTTCGCGGAGCGCATGGCGCCGCGCTGGTCCGATGCGGCGATCACCGACAGTCACGCGGTGGCCGACATCTTCGAGCGCCGGTACGGCGAGCGCATCGGCGTGGTGCCCTACGGCGTCGAGGATCCGGGCTACGACGGCACCGAGACGCTCGAGCGGCTCGGCTTGGAACCGCGCAACTACGTGCTGTTCGTCGGGCGTCTGGAGCCCGAGAACAACCCGCATCTGCTGGTGGAGGCGTTCTCCCGGATCGCCAGTCGCAAGATCCGCGGGATGAAGCTGGCGATCGTCGGTGGGGCGCCGTATGCGGACGACTACATCCGCCAGGTGATGCGCTCCGCGGACCCGCGCGTCGTCTTCCCCGGATACGTCTTCGGCCGCGGGTATTGGGAGCTCCAGCGCCACGCGTACATATTCTGCGCTCCGACTGAGGTCGGCGGCACGCATCCGGT
>Ga0066790_10000688_pt1 | contig 13232 bp, 13 predicted proteins | sample OrgsoiDNA2013050_FD_70963 | JGI IMG/M metagenome (GOLD analysis project Ga0066790, IMG submission 70963) | Permafrost soil microbial communities from the Arctic, to analyse light accelerated degradation of dissolved organic matter (DOM) -... | ecosystem: Environmental > Terrestrial > Soil >...
GAGATCGCGCCGGAATTCTCCGAACGGGACGGTGGCTACACCCGCATCACCAAGATCGGCCCGCGTAAGGGCGACAACGCGGCGATGGCGGTGATCGAGCTGGTCCGCGGCGAGCCGGTCGCGGCCAAGCCCCGCCGCCGGGCCCGCCGCCCTGAGCCGAGGGCAGCGGCGACGTCGGCCACGGCCACCGCGGTGGCCGAGGCCGACGAGGCGCCCGCGGCCGTGACGGATGAGGCCGCCGTCGATGAGGCCAATGTCGATGAGGCCAATGTCGATGAGGCCAATGTCGATGAGGCCAATGAGGTCGATGACGAGGGCGACGTCGCGGACGAGCAGGGCGAGGGCAACGGCAAGGACGCCTAGCCCCGACCCTGCGGCTGGCTGAGTCGAGTCCTCGACGGCTGGGCCCTGACCGGGTGAGGTTGGCGTGGAGGAAGAACCACGGACCGTTCGGCTTCGGGTTGATCTTTCCTACGATGGGTCAGGGTTTTCTGGCTGGGCCGCCCAGCCGGGTCGGCGCACGGTCGAGGAAGCCGTGGCCGTGGCGCTTGGCCGGGTGCTGAGGCTGCCCGGGCCGCCGAAGTTGACGGTGGCCGGGCGCACGGATGCTGGAGTGCACGCGCGCGGCCAGGTCGTCCACTGCGACGTCCCGGCGGCGGCGTGGATGCAGGTGGCCGGCCGCGCGTTGACCAGGCTCGCTGGGGTATCGCCCGCCGACGTCCGGGTCCGCGCCGCGGACGTGGCGCCGGACGGCTTCGACGCGCGGTTCTCCGCGATCTGGCGCCGCTATTCCTACCGTGTCTGCGACGACCAGACGACCGCGGATCCGCTCCGCCGGCACGAAACGCTGTGGTACTTCCGGCGGCTGGATGTCACGGCCATGAACGAGGCGGCCCGGTGCTGCCTGGGCGAGCATGATTTCGCCGCCTTCTGCCGCCGCCGGGAAGGCGCCACCACCATCCGGTCGCTGCGCACCCTGAGCTGGCACCGGGATCAGGACGGCGTCGCGGTCGCGACCGTGGTGGCGGACGCGTTCTGCCACAACATGGTCCGCGCTCTGGTCGGCGCGCTCATCGCGGTCGGCGAGGGACGCCGGCCGGCCGGCTGGCCCGCTGCGGTCCTCGCCGCCGCGGTCCGCGATCCCGCGGTCCGGGTGATGGCGCCGCACGGGCTGTGCCTGGAGGAAGTCGGCTACCCGCCGGCGGATGCCCTGGCCGCCCGCGCCGCCGACACCCGCAGGATGCGTTCTATCTCCCGGCCTGCTTAGGCTCGGCCGCTCAGCATCCGGGTGCTGAGGTTGATGTTGGCGCTGCCGGTCACGAGGCTGGCGGCGAACTGCTCAAGCTCCTGTTTCGCGGCCGAGCTGGACGGTGACTTCAGGTTGGCGAACTCGGCCCACATCAAGATCAGGTAGTGCCCCTTGACCTCCGCCTGCACGACCCCGGTCCCGTTGCCCAGCTTCTTCGTGGGGCCATCCTTGGCGCTGAGCGGGGCGATGATCTCCTGCGGCCCGGTGACCTGGCCGGCCTTGCTCGCGGCGGCCGAGCTGACCAGGTTCAGCACGCCCACGGTGCCCATCATCTGGCCGTTGCCCGATAGGTAGGTCGCCCGCGCCACCTGGGTGCAGTGACCGGATTGCAGGGCGGCCTGCAGCTGCGCTCCGTAGACCGCCTGGGAGCAGTTCTTGCTCACGCTGGCGGCCGTCCTGACGTAGGAGCTGTCGTTGAGCACGAACTGCGGCGGAAAAAGCCCCTCGACGGTGAGCGGGTCCGGGTCCTGGGTCCTGGTCCCGATGTGCTGCCACTTGCCCAGAGACTGGTTGAAGGCCGAGGACCCGGGCGCGGTCGTGGGCAGCCGCAGCGACGGCGGCACCGGCGCGTTGACCCGAGGCTCGTAAAAGAACTTGTACCCGCCGAACCCGGCGGCCGCCACGACCACGGCCACGACGGCGGCGGTGGCCAGCAGCGCTGGGCGGGACGCCAGGCCGCGCTTCGGCCGGCCTTTCCCGCCGCGCCGGCCCCCGGCGGGGACCGCGATGGCCGCCGGGGGCTGCGGATCTACCCTGGTGATCGGGTCCGTGTCGCCGGGCACCGGCTGGGCGCCGCTGCCGGGTCCCAGTACCCGCTGGGCGCCACTGCCGTGCCCAAGGGCCGGCTGGGACCCGTTAACCCCGCTGCCGTATCCCAGCACGGGCTGCGGGGCGGTGTCGGCCGAATCCCCGGGGCCGGCCGGGCCTGTCCCGCTCTGCGGCCCTGGCCAGGAGGCCTGGCGGCGCGTGTCAGCGGCCGAACGGGTCCATCCCGCGCCCTGGTGATCCATAACGATGAGGGTAGCGTCCTGTGCGGTTCCGGTAGGGTTGTCGTGGAACTTTCCGGCTCACCTAGCCGCTTTGGCATCACTGCGTGAACCGGAGTATGCTGCATTGGCGTCATGCGCTACGGGCATGTACGCGGTGTGCCTTTCGTACGCGCGTTTTTCCGCGTGGCGCGGTGCGCCAGCGGAGCGCCCAGGGCGGCCCACACCAGCAGGTGCAGGCCGGAGAGATCACGATATATACGCGAAGGCTTAGGACTGTGCGCACATTCAGCCCGAAGGACAGTGACATTACGCGGCAGTGGCATGTCGTCGACGCTTCAGACGTGGTGCTCGGCCGCCTGGCTAGCCACGTGGCCGTGCTGCTCAGGGGCAAGCACAAGCCGATCTTTGCCCCGCATGTGGACACGGGCGATTTCGTGATCGTGATCAATGCGGCCAAAGTCGCGCTTAGCGGCAACAAGCTGGAGCAGAAGCACGCCTACCGGCACTCCGGTTACCCGGGCGGCCTGCGGGCGGTCTCGTACGCCACCTTGATGGCAAACAACCCCGAGCGGGCCGTGGAGAAGGCCGTCCGGGGAATGTTGCCGAAGAACTCGCTCGGTCGCAAGACGCTGACCAAGCTCAAGGTGTACGCGGGACCTGACCACCCGCACCAGGCTCAGCGGCCTCAGCCGTACGAGATCACACAGATCGAGCAGTAGACAAGCAGGAAGTACGAGGAAGAAACCGTGGCTGAGCCCACTGGCGTAACCACTCCGAGCGTCGAGACCGACGCCGAGCTCACCGACTACGAGTTCGGCGCGGAGGTGCCGTCGGAGTACACGACGGAAACCGCGCAGGACGCTCCGGCGCGCGCCGCCGCACGTCGCCCGGTCGTGACCGGTCACGCGGGCGGCACCGGCCGTCGCAAGGAGGCGATCGCCCGGGTTCGCATCCTCCCTGGCTCCGGCCAGTGGACGATCAACGGCCGGACGCTCGACGTGTACTTCCCCAACAAGGTGCATCAGCAGCTGGTCAACGAGCCGTTCGTGACCCTCGGCGCTGAGAACCAGTTCGACGTGGTGGCCCTGATCTCCGGCGGCGGCGTCACCGGGCAGGCGGGCGCGCTGCGCCTCGGCGTGACCCGGGCGCTGATTCTGGTGGACCCGGAGAACCGCCCGCCGCTGAAGAAGGCCGGGTTCGTGACCAGGGACGCCCGGGTCAAGGAGCGGAAGAAGTACGGCCTGAAGAAGGCCCGCAAGGCACCGCAGTACTCTAAGCGGTAAGTGCTTCGCGGCGAGTCTGTCGAGCACAACGCCAGCGCACGCGAGCCCGGCGCACCGGCCCCGGCGTATCCGGGGCCGGTGCGTACGGGTCTGGTGCATAAGGGCCCTGGTGCATAAGGGCGCATAAGGGCAGAGCAACGAGCGGGAGCGACATGGGTGAATCGGGGGATAAACGCCGTCGTCTCTTCGGTACAGACGGTGTCCGTGGTGTCGCTGGTCGTGACCTAACCGCACGACTGGCGATGGACCTTAGCGTGGCCGCCGCCGCCGTGCTCGGCGGCAGCTCGAACCGCCCGGCGCGCCCGCTGGCCGTCGTCGGCCGGGATCCGCGCGCCTCGGGGGAGTTCCTGGAGGCGGCCGTGGCCGCCGGGATGGCGAGCGTGGGGATCGACGTCCGGCGGCTCGGGGTCATCCCCACGCCGGGCGTGGCCTACCTGACCGGAACCCTGGGCGCGGCGTTCGGCGTCGTTATCTCCGCGAGCCACAACCCGGCCAGGGACAACGGGATCAAGTTCTTCGGGCCCGGTGGCGTCAAGCTGCCTGACGCGGTGGAGGACGAGATCGAGGCCCGGCTGAGGACGCCAGAGTTGCGGGCGCCCGAGCCGCGCACGCCGAAGCCGAGGACGCCCGAGCCGCCGCCCGTAGCGGACTTCGGCCGGATCAGCGACGGCACCGGCGACTCCGGCCTATACCTGGCTCACCTGCTGTCCACGCTGCCCGATCCGGCGCCGCTGGCCGGCCTGCGGGTGGTGGCCGACTGCGCGCACGGGGCGGCCTACCGCATCGCGCCGGAGGTGCTGCGCCGGGCGGGCGCGGACGTCATCACCATCGGAGCCGAACCCGACGGGCTGAACATCAACGCCGGCTGCGGCTCGACCTCGCTCGGCGCCCTGACCGCGGCGGTCGTCGAGCTCGGCGCGGACGCGGGTATCGCCTACGACGGTGACGCCGACCGCTGCCTGGCGGTGGACGCCGACGGGCAGCCGCTGGACGGGGACCAGATCCTGACCGTGCTCGCGACCGAGCTGAAAGAGGCGGGCCGGCTGACTGGCGACGCGGTGGTGGTCACGGTGATGTCGAACCAGGGTTTCCATGTGGCCATGCGCGACGCCGGTATCGCGGTGATCGAGACGCCGGTCGGCGACAAGTACGTGTCCGCGGCCATGCGCGAGGGTGGTTACCTGCTCGGCGGGGAGCAGTCCGGGCACATCATCATGGGCGAGCACGCCTCGACCGGCGATGGCGTGCTGACCAGCCTGCAGCTTCTCGCCGCGGTGAACCGGCGCGGCGTGACGCTGGCCGCGGCCGCGAAGATGATGCCGAAGTATCCCCAGATGCTGGTCAACGTGCCGGGCGACGCTTCCAGGCTCGGGCCGGAGGTCGCCGCGGCGGTGGCCAGGGCGGAGGCTGAGCTGGGCGAGGACGGCCGGATCCTGGTCCGGCCCAGCGGTACCGAGCCCACGATCAGGCTGATGATCCAGGCCAAGGATTCGGTTGTGGCGGAACGTGTCATCGGCCGGCTCGCCGACGAGGTTCGGCTGGCTCTCGCGGGACAGTAGGAACTCCCATGCGAGACGCTTACGAGGTAGCCGCGGTCCGGGCGGCCGAACGGGCCCTGATGGAACTCGTCCCCGCAGGGGCGCTGATGGGCCGCGCCGCCACGGGGCTCGCGGCGGTGTGCGCGTCCCTGCTTAGCCAGCAGCCGGGGCACGTGTACGGGGCCCGGGTCGTGGTGCTGGCGGGCAGCGGGGACAACGGCGGCGACGCGCTGTACGCGGGCGCGTTGCTGGCTCGCCGCGGCGTGGCCGTCACCGCGGTCGCACCTGGATCCCGGGCGCACCCGGGCGGCGCCGAGGCGCTGCGCCGCGCGGGCGGCCGGATAGCCGCCGGGGGCGAGGCCGCCGGGGAGATTGCCGGGGAGATCGACCGCGCTGACCTGATCGTGGACGGCCTGCTCGGCATCGGCGGGCAGGGTGGCCTGCGGGAGCCCTTCGCCGGCGTGGCCCGGCAGGCCGAGCAGGCCCGGCAGGTCCGTGCGACCGTCGTGGCCGTCGACCTGCCCAGCGGCATCGACGCCGACAGCGGAGCCGTCGACGGCCCGGCCGTCCGGGCCGATGTCACCGTGACCTTCGGCGCGATCAAGCCCGGGCTGCTGATCGACCCGGGCGCCAGCCACGCGGGCACCGTGGAGCTCGTCGACATCGGCCTGCGCCCCTACCTGACCAGCGGGCCCTGCGCCCGCGCGCCGCAGCGGGACGACATCAGCGAGCTGCTGCGCCGTCCCGGGCCCGAATCGGACAAGTACCGCCGTGGTGTCCTTGGCCTGCTGGCCGGCAGCGACCGTTTCACCGGCGCCGCGCTGCTGTCCGCGGGCGGGGCGGTGCACGGCGGGACCGGGATGGTCCGGGTGGTGACCGGACCCGCCGCCGCCGCGCTGGTCCGGCAGGTGTGGCCCGAGACCGTGCTCACGGTGCATCCGGAGGACGCTGACTGGGACCTGATCGGCTCGGTCGGCCGGGTCCAGGCCTGGACGGCCGGCCCGGGCATGGGCACCGGCCCGGACGCCGTGGCGCGGCTGACGGCGATCCTGCGCACCGACCTGCCGGTGCTGGTGGACGCGGACGGGCTGACGATCTTGAGCCAGCACCCGGACCTGCTCCCGCGCGCGGCGCCGACGCTGATCACGCCGCACGCCGGTGAGCTGGCCCGGCTCTTGGGTACCGACCCGGACCGCGTCGAGGCCCGGCGGCTTGAGCATGCCCGCCGGGCGGCCGCCCAGCTCGGCGTCACCGTGCTGCTGAAGGGATCCACGACGATCATCGCATCGCCGGAAGATTCCCAGCCGGTCCTGGTTAACCCCACGGGCACGCCGTGGCTGGCCACCGCGGGCAGCGGTGACGTGCTGTCCGGGCTAGCCGGCTCGCTGCTCGCCCAGGGCCTCGAGCCCGCCCAGGCTGGCCTGGCCGCCGCGTACCTGCACGGCCTGGCCGCCCGGATCGCCGCCGCCCCAAGGACCCCAAGGACCCCAAGAATCCCAGGAGCCCCGCGAACCTCCGATGATGACGCGGGCGGCACGGGCGAGGCCCCGATCAGCGCCTCGGATGTGGTCCGGGCTCTGCCGGATGCGTTCCGGAGCCTGTAGGCGCCATGGACCGGCAGGCGTATGTCGACCTGGGTGCGATCACCGGCAACGTCGCCGCGCTGGCCGAGCGGGTGCGTGGCAGCCAGGTGATGGCGGTGGTGAAGGCGGACGGGTACGGCCACGGCATGGTCCCGGCGGCCCGGGCGGCGCTGGCCGGCGGGGCCAGCTGGCTGGGGGTCGTGGACACCGCCGAGGCGCTCGCGCTCCGGCGGGCCGGGATCACCGACCCGGTCCTCTGCCTGATGGCCTTCGGTGCGCCCGCGGATGCGATCGCCCAGGGCATCGACCTGTCCGCGGGCTCGGTCGGGTTCGTCGCCCAGGTGGCGGCGGCGGCCGGCCAGGCGGGCAGGCCGGCCCGGCTGCACCTGAAGGCCGACACCGGCCTGAGCCGGGGCGGCGCGACCCGGGCGGACTGGCCGGGACTGGTCGACGCGGCCCTGGGCGCCCAGGGCCGCGGTCTGCTCCAGGTGGTCGGCTTGTGGTCGCACTTCGCCTGCGCCGACCTGCCTGGGCATCCGTCGGTGCCGGCTCAGCTGGCGGCGTTCACCGACGCTGTCGCGACCGCGGAGAAGGCGGGGGTCACGCCGGAGGTCAGGCACATGGCTAACACCGCCGCCGCGCTGACCGTGCCGGAATCCCGGTTTGACCTGGTACGGCTCGGCGGGGCCATCTACGGGCTGTCCACCTTGCCGGGCGGCGCGCCGTCCTGGCTGCGCCCGGCGATGACCCTGCGCGCCCGGCTGGCCCTGGTCAAGCGGGTGCCGGCCGGCACCGGGGTTTCCTACGGCCACCGGTACGTCACGGCCCGCGAGACGACGCTGGGCCTGGTGCCGCTCGGCTACGCCGACGGGGTGCCGCGCAGCGCGGCGGGGCTGCCGCTGGTCAGCGCGCGCGGCCGCCGCTGGCCGATCGCGGGCACGGTCTGCATGGACCAGTTCGTCGTCGACTTCGGCGACGAGCAGGTGGCGGCGGGCGACGAGGTGGTGCTGTTCGGCCCGGGGGATGGCGGCGAGCCCACCGCCCAGGAATGGGGCGAGGCGCTGGGCACCATTTCCTATGACCTGGCCACCGGTATCGGCACCCGGGTCCCGAGAACCTATCCGGGCGGTCCCTGGAGATGATTCCGAACGGACCCGCCTGCGTGCCCACCGCCATCCGGATCGCCACCGATGCCGACATGCGGGACCTCGGACGGCGGCTGGCCCGGCTGCTGCGCGCCGGGGACCTGGTGATCCTGGCCGGCCCGCTCGGGGCAGGCAAGACCACGCTGGTGCAGGGCATCGGCGCCGGGCTCGGGGTACGCGGGCCCGTCACCTCCCCGACCTTCGTCATCGCGCGGGTTCATCCGGTCGTGTCCGGGCCTGGCCCGGCGCTGGTGCACGTGGACGCTTACCGGCTGGGCAGCATCGACGAGGTCGACGATCTGGACCTGGACACCGACGGGGCGTCCGCCGTCACGGTGGTGGAGTGGGGCGCGGGCCTGGCCGAAGTGCTCGCCGAGGACCGGCTGGAGATCACCATCCAGCCCGACCTGGACTCAGACATCCGAACCGTTCGGCTAATTGGTCATGGCGCTCGTTGGCATGAGGTGCTCACGGACGCTGGAGATCGTTTATAGTTCCGCTGTACTTGGTGCCCATTTCGCGTATCGCGCCGTCACGTACCGTACCCCGATCCCGGAGGCGCGCCCGTGCCTGACCAGGAATTCCGGCCGCCCCGCCGACCCGTCGACCCAGCCAGGCCTGACCGCCCGGCCAGGCCTGACCGCGACGACGAGGACCCGCCGCCGTGGGCGGGCCTGCCACCGATTCGCCCGGCCCGGCCGCCCCGCCCGGCCGCCCGCCCTGCCGGTCCCGGCGGTCCTGTCGGCCAGCCCGGCGCCCGCCCTGCCGGTCCCGGCGGCCGGCCCGGCGATCCGGGCGGCCAGTTTAGGGGTCCTCGCGGCCGGCCCGGCGATCCGGGCAGCCAGGCTTGGGGCTCCGGCGCCCAGCCCAGGGCCGCGCGTCCCTCGGGACCCGGCCGCCCCTCTGGTCCACCAGGCCCGTCCGGTCCCGCGAATCCCGCGGGCACCATCGACCCGCAGTACGGCGATCTGGCCGGCTCGCGGTACGACGAACCGGAACCGCCATGGGCCCGGCCCGATGCGCCCGACGAGGAGGACGCGCCGCGGGCTAGGCCGCGTGCGCCGGGCCGGCGTGCGCTGGCCGCGGCCGCCCGCAGGCGGCGCCGGTGGCTGGTCATGGCCGGCGGCCTGGTCGTGGTGGCCGGAGCCGTGATCGCGACGGTGCTGCTACTGGGCGGCGGGCCCGGCCCGGCCGCCGTGACCCCCGGCTCGCTTATCACCACGTTCCAGCCCGGAGAGCTCAGGCAGGTGCCCAACGCGTGTCAGTCCGTGCCTGCCGCCACGGTGGGCCAGTACCTGCCCGGGAAGGTCAAGCAGGCGTCCCCGCTGGCGGTGAACGGCGCGGCCGAGTCCGCCTGCAACTGGACCGTCGACAAGGCGCCCGTCTACCGGCTGATGGAACTCAACATGCTGGCCTACGCGCCGAACGGCCTGGCCAGCGGCGACGGCAGCGCGACCTTCGCCGCCATGGACGCTTACGCCGAGACGCTGGCGAACATGCAGAACCCGCCGAAGAACTCCCCGGACCCGCGGGCCCCGGTGACCACGCTGTCAGGGCTGGGTAACCAGGCGTTCAGCGTCCTGCAGGTGTTCCGCGAAGAGGGCGCGGTCACCGACGTGACCACCGTCATGCTGCGCTACCACAACGTGGTGGTGACGGTGACGCTGGACGGGCTCGAGCACTCCGACAAGGGCTCTTACGGGCCGGTGTCCGGCTCCCAGCTGTCCGCCGCCGCCCTGGCGTTCGCCCGCGCGGCGGCGGCCTCGCTGCACTAGATCGCGCCTGTCCCGCCTGCCGGGCGGCGCGGATTGGCGTCGTGGCTCAGCCGCGCCGCGCGCCCACTAGGCTGGTCGGCGTGCTTGTGCTGGGTTTTGATACGGCGACTCCCGCGGTGAGCGTGGCCGTGCATGACGGGGCTCGGGTCGCCGGCGAGGCGTTCGCCGTCGACGCCCGGCGGCATGGCGAGCTGCTCGCACCGATGATCGCGAAGGTGATGGCGGACGCGGGCGCCGCACGCGCGGATCTGACCGCCGTGGCGGTCGGGGTGGGACCCGGACCTTACACCGGCCTGCGGGTCGGCGTGGTGACCGCCCGGGTGCTCGGCGCCGTGCTCGGGATTCCCGTCTACGGCGTGTGCACCCTGGACCTGATCGCCGCCGCGGTCCCGGCCGCCCCGGCAGGAGAGTTCCTGGTGGCGACCGACGCGCGCCGTAAAGAGGTCTACTGGGCCAGATACGACGGTCATGGGCGGCGCCTGGAAGGTCCCCTGGTTGGTCCGGCCTCCTCGATCTCCGGCGCGCCGGGGCTCACCGTGGCCGGGGCCGGGGGGCAGCTGTACCCGGCGGCGTTCGGCGCGGTGACCGGGCCCGCCTACCCGCAGGCACGCACGCTTTGCGAGATCGTGGCGGCGCAGCTCGATGAGCGGAGCGGCCCGGATCCGGTCCGCGCTCGGGACGGAGCTACGCACGGGACTCTGGCCGGGGCTCTGGGGGGCAGGCCGCCGCTGCTCGCGGCGGAGCCGCTGTACCTGCGGCGGCCCGACGCCCGGGAGCCGGGACCGCCTAAGCGGGTCACGCCGTCGTGAAGGCCCGCCGACGTGATACCCGCGGCGTGCGGCTGCGCGGGATGAGCAAGGGTGACCTGGCCGCGATCATGGCCCTGGAACAGGAGCTGTTCCCAGAGGACGCGTGGACCCGTCAGATGTTCGCGGCGGAGTTCGCGCAGCCGGTCTCACGTCGGCTCTACCTGGTGGCCGAGGAGGGAAAAGAGCTGGTCGGGTACGCCGGGATGATGTTCACCGGTGGATCGCAGGCCGATGTGGTGACGCTGGCGGTAAACCCGGCCCACTGGGGTCAGGGCACCGGCATGGCGCTGCTCACCGCGCTGGTGGACGAGGCGGAAAAGCGCGGCTACGCGGAGGTCCTGCTCGAGGTGCGTGAGGACAACCCCCGGGCCAGGCAGCTTTACCTGCGGCACGGCTTCACCGAGGTCGGGATCAGGCGCGGCTACTACCAGCCGTCCGGGGTCGACGCCGTGGTCATGCGGAAGGAACTCCTCTGATGACGTCACCGCTGGTGCTCGGCATCGAGACGTCCTGCGACGAGACTGGCATCGGGCTAGTCCGCGGTCGTGAGCTGCTCGCCGACGCGGTGGCCTCGAGCGTGGACGAGCACGCGCGGTTCGGCGGCGTGGTGCCGGAGGTGGCCAGCCGTGCGCACCTGGAGGCGATGGTCCCGACCTTCGACCGCGCCCTCGCGACCGCGGGGGTGCGCCCGGACCAGATCGACGCGGTGGCCGTCACCGCGGGCCCCGGGCTGGCCGGGGCGCTGCTCGTCGGGGTGGCCGCGGCCAAGGCGTATGCGTTCGCGCTGGGCAAGCCGCTGTACGGCGTCAACCACCTGGCCGCGCACATCGCGGTGGACCAGCTGGAGCATGGCCCGCTGCCATCTCCGGCGGTGGCCTTGCTGGTGTCCGGCGGCCATTCCTCGCTGCTGCTGGTTCCAGACGTGGCCCAGGAGGTCATCCCGCTCGGCGCCACCATTGACGACGCGGCTGGCGAGGCGTACGACAAGGTGGCCCGGGTGCTCGGCCTGCCCTTCCCCGGCGGCCCTCCGATCGACAAGGCGGCCCGGGACGGTGATCCGGCTGCGATCAGCTTCCCGCGCAGCAAGTATCACGATGGCTCTCTCGACTTCTCGTTCGCGGGCCTGAAGACCGCGGTGGCCCGCTGGGTGGAGGCGCGGCAGGCCGCCGGGGAGCCGGTCCCGGCCGCCGACGTGGCCGCCTCCTTCCAGGAGGCCGTTGCCGACGTGCTCACCCGCAAGGCGGTGCAGGCCTGCCAGCGGCACGGCGTCACCGACCTGATCGTCGGCGGCGGTGTCGCGGCCAATTCCCGGCTCCGCTCGCTCGCTGCGGAAAGGTGTGAGGCGGCTGGAATCACGCTGCGGGTGCCCCGGCCCGGACTGTGCACCGACAACGGCGCGATGGTCGCCGCCCTCGGCGCGGAGATCGTGTCCCGCGGCGTCGCCCCGTCCCCCCTTGACCTGCCCGCGGACTCCTCCCTCCCCGTCACCACCGTAGTCACCCGATAGGTCAGCCGGGTCCGCTGGCGCAGCCTGAATCTTGCCCGCTACCCCCCGCAGATCACCTGCACCACTGATTCCTTCACTGATCAGCCACGTCGATCAGCCGCGGCAACGCCCTGTACATTTCCCGAATAGTAGCCCTTGGTAAGTAGAATTTCGACTATGAGTTCAGTAACACGATGACGCCAGCTACGCCAAACGCGTCCGCCCTGCACCGGACGCTGCGGGCGGCCTGATCGGCAGTGCCTTCCTCGCGATCGCCACAGGCGTTTCGCGCAGCGAACCCAGACATGGCACCGGCCCGGTCAGGCTGCGCTCAGGTCGCGGGCGATGCCGTCGCCCAGTCCTTGATCTCGGCCCAGTCGCGGAAGTCGCCTTCGGGGAGCCCCGCGGCGCCGCCCGGCAGCTTCCTGGCCGATGCCGACAATTCACGAGCCCGCGGCTGATCGAGATCACCGGGTCCTTGAAGGTGCTGACGGGCACGGCTGGACAGCTTTGAGTACCAGATGCTCCGCCGTCGGCTACTTGCTGGGCCGCGGCACGGTGCAGTTGATCTTTGGGTTCACGCCCATGTAGTTGAGGGGACCGGCGAGGATCGTCACGGCGATCGTGCCGGCCTTGGTACAGCTGCTGGCCCTGCAGGCGCTGGGCCTGGGCACCAGCGTCGTGCTGGATTCGGGCTGTGTGCCCGCGATGAGCGGTCGGGCTGCGCTGGCTGAGCACGCTCGGCAGGGGCGTCCTGCCAGGTGGTGTACCTGCCGGTGGACGTTCCGGGTCGCTCATCTGGGGCCGGTCACGCGGGCATCAGCCCGTGCCAGGGGAAGACCGCGTTGCGGGCGGCGATGATCGCCCGGTCGACCGGGTCGCCTGGGTCATAGCCGGACTCGAACGGCGCGAACACCGCGGGTGCCCCCTCGGTCATGCGTTCGGGTGCGGTCAGGTCGGTGCGCCATCTGACATATTCGCGCCACCGGGAGGGAGTCGGCGTGCCCGGGTCGATGGGCTGGCCTGCGGCCTCGGCGAGCAGGTGCGTCCAGGTCCGCGGCACCACCTGGACCAGGTCATACCCTCCGCCGCCGGTGAGCAGCCAGCGCCCGTCGGCCAGGTCGTGGGCGAGCGCGTGGATCGCGGCGTGGGCGGCGCGCTGCCCGTCAATGCTCAGCTTCAGGTGGGCCAGCGGATCGAACCGGTGGGTGTCGGCGCCGTGCTGGCTGACCAGGACCTGTGGCCGGAACTGCGCCAGCAGCGGCGGCACGACCGCGTGGAAGGCGCGCAGCCAGCTGGCATCGCCGGTCCCGGC
>Ga0066790_10000691_pt1 | contig 13221 bp, 13 predicted proteins | sample OrgsoiDNA2013050_FD_70963 | JGI IMG/M metagenome (GOLD analysis project Ga0066790, IMG submission 70963) | Permafrost soil microbial communities from the Arctic, to analyse light accelerated degradation of dissolved organic matter (DOM) -... | ecosystem: Environmental > Terrestrial > Soil >...
TATCCCGATCGCAATATTATTACAAGAGTTTAAAAGATGATACGGCAGTTATTGACGCACTGCAAAAACTTTCTGCTGATCATCCGACCTATGGGTTTAGAAAACTTTTTGCTTACCTGAGAAGAGACGGTCATGACTGGAACCATAAGAAGGTTTACCGTGTCTACCGCCAGCTGAAGATGAACAGGCGAAGAAAGGGCAAACGAAGGCTGCCGGCCCGTATTAAACAACCACTGATCAGCAAGAAAGAGTGAAAAAAGGATGGAAAAATTGCCGTTTATAAAGAAATTCACAATACCCTTATAGTCGGAAATATCAAGAGTAATCCGTAATATATCGTTTCAAAGACCTGGTAACTTCGTTTGTTATTCGCATCTGATATGGTACTGCGGGCTGGAGCTTTATCGAGTCCTAAATGGGACAGCTTCCCCTCACAGGCCAAAAGGCCTTCGCACAGCTCCCGTAGTCCGTTACAGTAGCTAAACACCCCATACAGCAGACTCACCAAATGACCCCGAAGGTGTAATCTCTTATAATACCGGTTTGATTTATGCTTTCTGTTTGCAGCATGTATTATCGAACTCGGAATGACATCTAATATTTGTGATAACACCGGCTGTCCGGGAAATTTTTTAACTTCACCCATGGTTATAGTTTAAGCGTCGTAACTCAAACTTAACTATTATGGGTGGTTCTTCGGGACTGCCCTTTTTTATGCTATAACTTCATACTTTAGTCGGACAACAGTGAATTAACAATCTAAAATAAACACAATGGAGCTATTACGAATTTACACGCTTACCGATAAAAATACAGCAGAAAACTATTTTGCGGAGCTAAAAGCTGTAACATATATTTGAGATATACTTTTGCCTTCAACATAGGTCTTTAGATAACCAAGCCCCATTCCCTTGAAATATTCAGTCAATTTTATGTTTACTTTTGAAAGCAAATCGGGGGAGGAAACCAAGTTATCAGTATTTCCCACGTTAGCAATAAAATATCTCCAAAATTTTGACTCTGAACTTACTTGAAGTAGTTTGAATTTCATTTCTGTTCTTATGGTCAAAGCTGCCGATGAATGCAAGATTAATATTGTGTATAAAATAATGCCCCACTATATTTAAATAGTGAGACATTAAGAAATTCATTTCTGAACTGGATCAATTCTGCAATTTTATATCGCCAACATTTCCTCCCACTAATCTCGCAATGGCGAGCCCTGTATTTATAGATTCCAAATAATGAATTCCACCATAGAGCCTGGATATTCCGGCTTCTTCCGCTACGCCAAAGATTGAAGTGAACGACCTTGGAGCCCAACCGCGGAAATCATAGGAATGATCTGTAAGGTCTATTTCATCTCCCAGCACTGTTGATACCGCTTCCATGACTGAACCAGTGTCAAACGCATGAGCAGCGGGATATTCAGGATGCGGTGGAGTGGGAATAAATGGAAGCCAGGTGGGATCAATGAGTTTACGAATATAAGTAACTGGTCTCAGCTGATTGTAAGTATATTTTGCCTTGAAGACCGTTATTATTGCATCTCTTTCGGCTATGCCCGCCTTGGCATACACTTCAGCTGCGACTGCTAGACCGACATTTTTCGCCAATATAATCTGGGTAACGATGTTAAAATCATGACCTGGAGGTGTATATCCAATCCCGTTACCCTGATCTACGTAAAAATTGGCAATATTTTTTTGTTCGGTTGTGAGCGACAAATTTACATCATAAACTCTTTTTGCCATTTTATAAAAATCAGAACCAGGTGTCTCAGAATATGGATAAGGAGGCGGAGGTACAACGACGGAAGCGTTTGAAGCTAGAAATAACCGGGCAGCCCCTACAAAAGGATTAATACCATTCGCATAGGCAGGTGGGGTAGGCACCCATGCTCCCGGGAATACCGGCGGAATATATCCGACGTTAGATCCATTGTAGTTATCTGTCAAATACCAATTGTAAATAGCCGTTGCAATACTGCGTCCGAACGCCTGGGAACGATTAAACTTATCTGAACCCAAAGGAGTGGTTGATTGCTGATTGTAGGCATTTTCAAGAGAGTCAATACTCGCCAGGTTTGCGGGTGTCAACCCTGTATTAATTGTTTTAAGCAAACTGGCCATGGCTGCATTTGCACTGAGCACCCAATCATAACTAGCATTCTCAATTCGGGGCATCTGGGGCATTTGAAACAATTTGGTAGAAAGGCTAACTGAGTTTTTAGTTTCATTTCTTACCGCTTCATACAAGCCGATTCCCAGATATCCTAAATAAGCAGCAGTTATGACAGTATTGTTTGCAAGCATGAACCTCGTCTCTAATCTAAACCAGTCGAGGGCAACAGCGGCGTCAGCTTTTGGAGTGTCCGGATGTTTTTTGAAATCGATAAATTCATTAATCTTTTGACAGCTGCTGAAGGCAACAATAATAGCCAGGATAAATATTATTTTTTTCATTTGGAGAAGGTTTAAGAGTGTGTAAAAAAATGGTTTAATGGTATTTAGTTATTGCATCATGGTAATGGGGGTTTAAAAGATCCGGTAATGGGGTTGAAAAACAGTACAGATTACTAATTTAAATTATTCCCCTGAAAAGAAATATTAAATTATCCTGGCCGCTGATGTGATTTCCCAAATTATCTTAGATCAGAAATATCTTACCGAACCGTATATAATGCAATTCAACTAGTTGAAGTCGCAGTATTGTTTGAAAAGCGATTTTAGTATTTTTTAGTAAATCTTCCTGGCATATGTTTTGCAGCACATCGTTTTATCCACAAGTAAAGTAAATACTAATTCTACCGCCTTGTTTATAGGATTCTGATTCATCTTGAAGGGTATTACTGAACACCTAACATAATAAGTCGCAAAAATAACCTTACCGTGTGTATCGCCCACTTAATATGAACAGGCGAAGGAAACAGGACTATGTCGCGCAGAAACTTACCGGGTGAACAAAATATCCTTACCCTATAAAACTAAAAATAATACTAACTTAAATCATTAAAATAGTAGCTAAGCACTTGTCCGAATTGGTTTGACGTCATACAGTTTCTTCCCTCCTGAATGTATTGTATTTTCTTTTTTTCCTCAATCGATTTATTTGTTTCTGAAAAAAGGGTAATGATCAAACCGATAATCGAACTTAATACCAACGAGGCAAGAAATGACATGAAGAACCCAATTTTCCTAGCGGCTCCGAATACAGCTCCTACGAAGAAGGCAAAAAAAATCCACAGTCCGATAAGCATGATTGTTTTGGATTTGTGCAAACAAAATATAACATTAAAAGTTAGACCGAGCCGTCTAGTATCCTCGATACGAACCAATTTTGAGCCAGTAAGTATTTCCACTTATTTGACCTACAAAACTAGAAGCACATGAAAGGATGTCAAAAAGTATGCAAAAAATATGCAACGAAGGCAAAAAAATAGGCTTCAGTTTTTCGCTGAAACCCTTACTGGCATTGGCTGTGAACCGGATTGGATTCGAACCAATGGCCTGCTGCTTAGAAGTTTTAAGACTAAATTTTACGATTCCTGAAACTCAAGCCTATAATACTCCCCATTTTCGATACCAAAAGGCTAGGCTGTTAAGTTAAGATTTGGTTTCAAAATTCTTCTCATCAGGCTGCTTTTTTATTTGATTCCAGGTAGCGAACGTTTGGCGTTTGTTTGGTGGTGTGATGCGTTTTGTCATTGTAGTAGGCGATGTGGTTTTGAACTCCTTCATAGAGTTCAAGACCATCATCTGCCGGATTTAAATAGATGTAATTGTATTTAATGGATTTCCAGAACCTCTCGATCCAGATATTATCGAGAGCTCTTCCTTTTCCATCCATTGATATTTGTATGTCATGCGATTCCAGGTATTGCGTCCATAAGGCGCTTGTGTACTGGGTTCCCTGATCAGAGTTTACAATCTCCGGTTTACCGTATTGACTAATTGCTTCTTCCAGCACATTTTTACACCATTGCGCAGTGAGCGAGTTACTGATGCCCCAGCCGACAATCTTTCTGCTGTATACATCAATGATTGCTGTCAGATACATAAATCCATTGCGCATCGGTACATACGTGATGTCAGTGCACCAGACCTGATTGGCATGCGTTATTTCCAGGCCTCGCAATAAATAAGGTTTAATAAACTCTTTCACTCCCTGTTTGGTTATATTTTTTCTACGATAAATCGTTTGGCGGCCCATGATCTTCAACAGCCTTCGGATACGCTTAGGCCCTACCGGATGATGCCTGGAGATAAAAAACAAAACGATCGACAGAACCCCTTCAGTTGGATGATCCGTCAGGTGTTTATCCATAATCTCCATCATCTTAATATTCTCCGGCTTTTCTCCTACTGGTTTGTAATACAAACGGCTTCTGTTGACGCTGAGCAACTCGCATTGCCTGCGGACGGATAGCTTCTTTACCCTGGGGCTTATTAAACCTGCCCGTTCAGCTATCCCCCAAGTTTCTTGAAACTTTTTTTTAAAAACTCATTCTCCACTTTGAGCTGTCCGATCTGGGCGTACAACTCCTGGGTATCAACGTCTGGTTCTTCTGCCTTGCTGCCTTTTTCAAAAGCAGCTGCCATGTTCTCCAGCAACTCCGCCTTCCAACGGGAGATCATAATCGGATTGACTTCAAATTTCTTGGCAAGTTCAGCAAGTGTCTGCTGGTTCTTTACCGCTTCAAGAGCAACTTTGGCTTTGAAGGCTGGAGCGAATTTTCGGCGTGTGTTCTTTTTCATTTGAGATAGTTAAATTACGAAAATTATTAACTAGCTCTTTGGTCTTAAATTCGGGGAGTATTATATAGATATAACGACACTCCTGAGGCGAAAGCAAAAAATTAATATCAGTGGAGCTGACCACCACTTGTATGCAAAGCATTTCTTCAGCAAAGAATGGTTTTGATATATTTATAGTTTGTACTTTCAAAATGCATCTAAGCCAAATTACTTGAGGTATGTAGTAAACAATTTGAAAATCCGTTTGTATTCGTCCGTCCAGCTGGATGCCTCCACAAATCCGTGACCTTCCAAGGGGTAAACGGCGAGCTCCCAGTTGTCCTTCCCAAGTTCGATTAGCCTTTGAGTTAATCGGACAATATCCTCGAAATGCACATTTTCATCCACCATGCCATGGCACATAAGCAAATGGCCCCTCAGCCCTTCGGCAAAATAGATGGGGGAACTTCGCCGGTACGCCAGGCTATCGTTAAAGGGTTCGTTTAAAATATCTGAAGTATATTCATGATTATAATGCGACCAATCAGTCACGCAACGGAGCCCGGCTCCTGCCGCGAAAACATCCGGTTCGGTGAATAGGGCCATCAACGCTATAAAACCTCCGTATGAACCTCCATAGATGCCTATTCGTTTGGGATCAACACCCTCGTGTTCCACCAACCATTTAACACCGTCCAACTGGTCGCTGAGATCTTTTCCACCCATGTGACGGTAAATACCTGTTCGCCAATCCCGGCCGTAGCCGGCGCTTCCACGATAGTCGATATCCAGCACCGTGAATCCGTTATCTGCAAGCAGGTTATTAAACATGAATTCGTGAAAATAATAGCTCCAGTATTTGTGTGCGTTCTGAAGATAGCCTGCACCATGCACGAAGATGACAGCGGGTTTGAGAGAGGCTCCCGCGCTGGTTGCGGTTCGGGATGATATCGCCAGAGTTCCTGTTGTTGCATCAGGCCTGGGCCGATAGATTCTTGCATAGACCGTGGCCCCATCTCTTGCTTTAAAAGTGATGATCTCGGGATCCCTCCAGGGATATGCTGAAAAAGCTTTGCTCATCGCGAGCGAAGTGACCTGTCGGGGATGAGCGCCTTCATTGTTATTGAGTGCGGGTTTGTTTTCCTGGAGATACAATTCCCAGGGTCGGTTACTGTAGGAATACAGTATGGCCAATTGTTTCTCATCCGGCGAGATCGTGACCTGGTTGGCGCCCTTGCTTGTCGTGATCCGTTCGGCTTTTCCTCCTGTTACGGAGAGCCGGTAGAATTGTTGTTCGCCTGGATTTACTTCATTGGTTGTAATATAAAAATATTTTTTGTCTTTTGAGAGAGATGCTGTCAGCACTTCGTATGCGCCGCTTGTCAGTTGGGTTTTTTCTCCCGTCTTCGTATTTATTTTATAAAGATGGGAGTAGCCGGTGGTTTCGCTCTGGTACCAGAATATATTGTCATCGATCCACCCCGTATTAACATCCAAATATGGTCCAAGTCCGATGCCCGGACCGCTGATCCATGCTTCGTCTCGCTGTCTGTCAAGCAAATGCAATTTCCCAGTGGCTGCATCCAACGACATCAGCCAGCGATCTTTATTGTCCAGGGAACGGATGTCCATTATTGCACTTGCGCCATGTTCAGACCAGTAAGGACCCAAGAAAACCACATCACGGGTAGCAGGCTTTTTGGAAACACCAATTAAGGCGCTGTCACCAGGATCGATTTTATTCGGTGCGTCATCTTTAGGATTGGGGTTTGATGATACCGAGTTTTTTGCGTCGGCATTTGCCGGATAATCTTTTACATAATCAGGTAGGTCAGTGATCCCGGGGATTTGGTCAGTACGGATATTGATCACCGTGTCCTTCTCCCGGTCAAAAACATAAAAACTAAAACTCCCCTGTGGCGCGCCGACCATAGTTCTTCCCGGAATGTCGGTGGTGAATCCGGATTCCGTTACATATGATGGAACGATCGTGTGCCTGGCACCTAAGGCCTCTTTGAGCAGTTTGTAGCTGACAAAGCGGCCGTCAGCGCTGATGCTCAACTCGCTGATTATTTTATCTTCGATGTAGATGCTCTTAAGCTCTTTTTTATTGATCTTGTCAATGGAATCGGCCAGATCTTTTTTTGATTTGCGGCTACGGAGCACTTCCATGTAATGCAGCTGGTCGTCGGCCAGGCTTTTTTCTTGCGAATTGGGAGCTTCTTTTTTTGGGGCGGCCGTCTTCTGGAAATTGGTAAGCTGTTCGGTAAGACCAGTCGTGATATCCCAGGCGAATAGATTGGAGTTCCGGGTATAGGTGATACGCGAATCATTAAAGGACCAGGTGGGGTTGCTTTCATCATCCAGGGTCTGCGTGATCCTTTTTTCCTTACCATCTTTGGTATCGGTCCAAAAAATATCTCTGTCCCGGCTAAAAGTGTAGGCGGTGCGGGAACTATTATAATGTACGCGTTCTTCTGGCACTGTATTTTGTAACAGACTATAGGAGGCTTTACGGGGGGTGAAATCTTCTTTGGTAACATAGTAAATGGAATCGGAAGGTGCCTTATCCGGGTTCCAATAGAAGAAAAGGTATTTTCCATCAGGAGACCAATATGGGAGGGAAGGAGAAGTGCCGATCCATTTTGGGTCCTGCATGATCTTTTCAACGGTGAGAGGAGTGTGTTGCTCCTGAGCATGCACCATGTAGTGGGCGGCGATGAGGGTAATAAGTAATATTTTTTTCATATTTGATTATTTGCTGCTTTGAAGGTTTTGACCTTTTACCACTTATGGGTGACGGAAAAATAAATGATGATCCCGGTAACGTCGAAAAGGATCACAAAAGGAGGTAGATGATGTGAGAAGAATCAAACTGTGTTTTGTAAACCGCACCCTGGTATTCTTGAAAACTTTCGGAAACGACTGTCACCGAATTTTACACTTGGTTTATAGGCAATTTAAACTAAATTCAAAATCCGTCAAACTATACTTGAAAACTGTCCAGTTTATAGGGGGTCGAGATAGGTTTACCCTTAGATAAATACCAGAGAGAAAGGCAAACTCAGTTTTTGATAAGTATTTATTTTTCCTAACTCTGGAACGACTATTAGTACATCAATAAACATGCAGTACCAAAAATGCGCGGGATAGGAAATACCGTCAATATCGTGCAGCAGATTGCTGCTAAATACAAACAATCATGATAGAGTATATTGATATTCCCGCAACCAGGTTCAGCAAACCGCGAAGGCTACACGTCAGGGTTAAATCGTATGTACAACAGCCGGACGGATCGTTAAAAAATCAATTCACGGGCCGTTCAATGTCAGCCGAAACGCTTGAAATATTCAAACCGGCCGCTGCAATGGACGGAATCACAGTCAGGGTCACAAAATTGCCGGCAATTATAAAGTGAAGTCAGTAGCTTATGCTGGCCCCGTAGCTGGTTACGGTAAATCGTTGAACTTGATTACAAGCTCGGTCGGGCAAAAAAAGTTGGTACCAAGGTTTATTTTCCGGTACCGGGACGGATATTTTCCAGATACCAGGGGTGTTTTTATATGTTTTTTTGAATTTTCCTATGCGGGTACCGAACAAAACCGAGTCGTATATTGTTATGATACAGATCGTTAGGGGAATAGCCCTGAGGTCCACAAAAGATAGTCCCGTAATGCTCCCCGTTCCAGTATAGCTCGAACGAAACAGGTATGCCTGGTTCCAGAAGTTTGTCAGAGGGGTTTAGAAACCCAAAATATTTTTTCACCCCGACGACGATATGTATTGAAATTGAATCCGACCTTAAAAATATACACTCCGCCAAATTCGGAGTATTTTGATCGAACCGCCTTTTTCCCTTCCATATATGGGCCAGTGACATCCATGGAAGGTCCAATGATCTTTCCCTGATCAATTTCTCTTTTTAAGGCAAGATCGGAATATGGTTCCATACTCCCTGCAGTTCGTATGGTTGTAGCCCCGCAAGCCAGATATAATTTTGGAAAGGTGACCGGTAATTGTTTATAGTGAATATATTCTGGAGAAATACTTACAGCAGGATAAAACATGTGCTCATGCATAAGCACAAACCCAGGAAGCAAGGATTTACCGGTGCAATCAATACCAGTAGCATCAGGCGGGACGATAATTTTTTTTGAATCACCTGTCTTTTCAATGATTCCATGGCTGATAATTACCGTTTGATCAGAATCTGTTCTTAGTTTAATCACATCGGCCAGATAGCAGTGAGTAAATGCTATGACCTCTTCATCAAACGAAATGTATTGGTGGATCGAAGCACTATAAGTCTGCGGATATGCAAAAGCAATTGAGTTCAAAAGAAATGAAAATAGAATAAATTTTTTCATTTCATGAAATATAAATTTACCAAAAAGCAGGAAATTCGTTACTTTAAAGTAAAATAAACCTCATTATGAAAAATCTATTTTCCTGGCTATATGCATTGTATGCATAGGACTTCTTAAAATTCAGGCTCAGTCTCTTCAATCGATAAAATGGAAGTCGTTATTTGCGGCTCCTATAAATGACACTGCATTTTTAACATTTAATAGCGATACCAGTGTTACTATCTCGAACAGCAGAGGCATGGAACTGGATCGTTCAGTTTTTCACATTTCCAAAGATACTGTATCCATTAACGATATAGAAGGACTTATAGCGTGTCCGGATGGAGCGGGGTCTTATAAATTTACGAATTCAGGAAATATTTTAAAACTGATGATCGTAAATGATCCCTGCGATGGAAGAGCTAATTCACTTAGTGGTAGAGAATGGATTAAAGTTTCAAACCCTTGAATGGAAGAAGTTTAACATTTATTCGTTTTTATTGACAATTAATAATTTTTTATGAGAAAGCTCTTATCATCCCTTGTTGCCTTTTTCATTTTCTGTTCATTCCTTTATTCCCAGGATATCGCTCAAATAAGAAAAGATTATCAAGACCAATTAAAAAATGGAAAAGTTCCTTATGGCAATAATCCTACTGCCGGGAAATTTTATGATATCCGTGGCTTTAAAATGTATTGTGAAATTTATGGAGAAGGCCAGCCTTTGCTCATCATTCATGGAAACGGTGGTTCCATCGATAATTTTATTTATCAGATTCCCTATTTCTCAAAAAAATACAAGGTGATTATTGCTGATAGCAGGGCGCAGGGAAAATCGAAGGATGATGGTGATTCACTTTCTTATGAAATGATGGCTGATGATTATGCTGCATTATTAAGCTCTATGCAAGTTGATTCAGCATTTGTGATTGGATGGAGCGATGGTGGCATTAACGGCCTGCTGCTGGCCATTCGCCATCCTGAAAAAGTGAAGAAGCTTGCTATCACTGGGGCTAATCTCACACCCGACACTACAGCAGTCAATCAGGATGTGATTGATTTATTTATGCCATCTTATATAGCATTAAATGAAAAACCCAATAAAACTGCTGCCGAAAAAGGAGAATTGAAATTAATGCGACTATTAGGATATGAGCCACATATACCTCTTTCTGACCTGCATACAATCAAAAACCCGACATTGGTGATTGGTGGCGATCATGATATACTAAAGCCTGTGCACACTTTGCTCATTTTTCAAAACATCCCGAATGCTTACTTATGGATTTTACCGAACTCCGGGCATAGCACGCCTGTAGTGTATAAAGATGATTTCAATAAAACAGTAGATAACTTCTTTTTACAGCCGTATAGGACAATTGAAAAAGAAGGAAGGATTTTCTGACGGTTTTTCAATTTATAAATGCCAATCTTCTTTCCATTTTATTGCTTAACTGCGGAAATCCAAAAAAATATTATTTATCCCACCCTTTTGACTATCATTTTCCTGAAGAACAGTATACAAGAACATTCAGCTCTGAACTGTTAATCGGCCAGTCGCCTAATTCCTTTACTCAACTGGTTAGTGCCCCGATCCCCTATAAACTGGATAGTTTTCTAATAATACTTTAGACGTTTTGCATTCTCAAAAAGTGTCTGCTGAGCTTAGTACAAATCAAGAAAATTAGCCACATCTGCATTTTGGCCACAGAATACATTTTATATTTTGGTTTCAAAATTCTATTAAAACCCGTACCGGGAGAAGGTTTTAGCCAATTTACCCATTAAATTATAGAGCTATGGCCTGCTGTCTCAAAAAAGTATGACCATAAAAGTTAAGTCGTTGTTAGACAGGAATATCGTCTTGGCTGTTTTGCATTCCAACTAAATGCTAATTACTTGGGTATTTCGTGAAACCCACTCCAGTAGAGGATTTCGGAACTTAATTCGATAAAAAACTTTAAAAATATTTTCTGTGGCCAGATTCTGTGGCCAAATAGGGAAAAGCAAACTTGTAGTGTTTAAATAAAAAAGCCGAAAGCCTTTGTCAGAAAGGGTTTCAGCCTTGTGAACCGGATTGGACAAATTTCGAATCATTTTATCGAAGATTTGAAGCGTGTATGCGCTTTAGTCGATTGATAATAAATAAGTTATGGGGTAAATCAGTTACTTGGTAAAGGATGACCTTTGAAATTGTTTGAAAGCCTTTGATTAAATAGAAATTTGATAATGTTATTACTATGAATTTTTCTTCAAAAATTGCAAAAGCTTCGATAGCATATTCAAAATTCAATATTTTTTCGTAGTTAAAATATTGCCTAGAGGAATAGAGGCTATATTACGCATTTGTATTATTAACATTATCCACTGGAGTCTCCTCCTCTGCTTAAGCGACTGCCATCTGAAAAATTATCCGGATTAATTATTCTTGATAGTGTCTTCCGGATTGATTCTGGAAAGAAGAATTTCATCTTTTCCATAATGTTTTTGCCATTCTATAATGGCTGCCCCTTTTTTGTTTCTTTTAGGAATCTGCAACATATAAAACCTGGCATAAGGAAACTTATGTAGTAAAAATATATCTTCCTTGCCTGCATACGCGCCTGTATTTATGTTTAGTGTTAATACATTCTCGTTTTTTATGTATTTCAAACTATATCGACCCGCAAGCTTTGCATCTTTACCCCAGAAAGTTGAATCGTCTTTAAACTCTATGATAGCCGGTTTTTTACCTTCATCTAAAAACCATTTTCCGATTAATGAATCCATTTTAATTTCCTGGGAGAAAAGTTTCCCAGAATACATTATGAATGCAAGCACTAGACAATATTTTAGAATATTTTTTTTCATAAGTTATTGCTTTATAAAGAATAGGAGACTCCTACCTGTAGTAGAAGTTGGAGAATTCATACCGGTCTCCCCTTCGAACAATTGACAATTAATCAGAAATCTGGTGCCCTAATTTATTTCTTTTATATATAAAGACTGTACATCTAAAATCGTGTGTTTATCACCGTGACAAAGCTGAAAGCCTATGGAACCCTCTTCATAACCTTCCGGATGAACAATATCTATCGTTTTTACTCCGTTTAGCCACGCTTCTATATGGTGGCCGCTGGCTATGATATAATAGTGGTTCCAGTAATTCTGTTTTACGAGTTTTGCAGCCAGATCATCCGGAAATTTTTGAACCATACCAGCCCTTTTTTCTTCCCATAGACAACCCCAGTACCCTTCTCCCATGTCTACCTGGTAACCAGGTGCGTTGTCAGCATTTGTTGGATTTATACGGATACATACACCTGAATTCGCATCTTTCCCGCTCATTTTAACGAGGGCTTGCAATTCAAAATTTTTATATACTTTTTTTGTCCAGGCGAAATTGTGAAATTTTCCACCGTAGTAATCACCATGCAAACTGCCCCTGCTTAGTGTATACGCTGAAGTATCCATATTCCAATCAGCCTGGGAATTCAGGAGGTTTACCCAATGCTTTCCTAAAGGTTTTCCATCTACCAGCCGTCCCTCTTTTGGCAGTGTTATTTTTAAAGAGTCTTCTCCCGTAAAAAATTGATTCGGGGAAAGGTTGTTCTCAACCTGCATGAACCCGGATATGACTAGGAATAAAAATGAAAAAAAAATCAGGGAGGTAAATGCGTATTTTCTGCAGAAAGTATGAGTGAATCGCATAGTAATATGATTTTCAACCGACCTTAAAATCAAAATACAGCCTGTCGTAACAACTATATCTGTGTTAAAGCTCCAATGCCAAAGATGTACGAATTTATGGTATATTTTTTCCGGGTTAAAGAATTAGTACGGTTACTCTTTGTCTATTTTAAGGCATCACGACTGTAGAAAAACGCAATTGAACCGACAACAGGCAAGAATAAAATAATTTAAAGCCAAACAATTCTCTTTTGGGTTATTGGAAAACCCATGCTAGTTGTATAGCGGGCCTACCCTCCTGAAACAATGGATGGATCCGGTGCTTGAACTTGGATGGGCTTATGGAAAATTGACGAAAATGATTAACTAGCCCAATGGTGGAAAACCCATCAAGATTTACCCCCTCACATCGGCATTATTTAAAGCTAAATTTGCGTGGGCGATAGGGGTCAAGATAGCTGGATTTTCCA
>Ga0066790_10000693_pt1 | contig 13210 bp, 12 predicted proteins | sample OrgsoiDNA2013050_FD_70963 | JGI IMG/M metagenome (GOLD analysis project Ga0066790, IMG submission 70963) | Permafrost soil microbial communities from the Arctic, to analyse light accelerated degradation of dissolved organic matter (DOM) -... | ecosystem: Environmental > Terrestrial > Soil >...
ATCTCCCGTGTAACTATCGCGACCATAGCGTACATCCTCCTGCTTATTCTTTGTACAAACTATATACAAAACTATAACACATGCTGGACAGAAAACAAGATGAGTACACTCATGAATTTTTGCAGGAGTGAGATTGGTTGTGGTGAAGGGAAAATCTCATACGGACTCAACACAAGCATAGCCAGAAACATCGAGATATGCTATTATAAATCCACAAAACGCTCACAGATGAAGAGGCTGAGAAAAACAGACCATGACGACACAATCGACAAGACCATTAAGGCTCTTCTATTGCTATGCGCGTGAAGATAAAGCCCTCCGTGATGAGCTGGATATTCACCTCAGCAGCTTAAAGCGTCAGAATCTGGTCACGAGCTGGTACGATGGTGAAATTGGTCCAGGTACCGAATGGGAAAAAGAGATCGACAAGCAGCTAAGAAGCGCACATATCATTCTGTTGCTCATCACTCCGCACTTCATGGCTTCGGACTATTGTTACGGTACTGAGATGAAGCGCGCGCTTGAGCGCCATCAGGATGGTACCGCGCGCGTCATTCCCGTCATTCTGCGCCGTACTTTCTGGGATGGCGCGCCATTCAGTCAATTGCAAGTTCTTCCCACAGACGCCAAACCCGTCACCCAGTGGTCAGACCGCGATGAAGCCTTCTGGGATATCACTGTGGGTATCCACAAAGCCATCCAAGAATTTTTTATCCTCTTGAAGACAAAAGAGGAATGGTACAAGGAGGGCCAAAATCATTACCGTCTCAAACACTACGAGGAAGCTCTCATGGCCTTTGAGCAAACCTTACGCCTCGATCTCAACTCTGCTGATGCCTGGGATGATAAGGGCTGGACTCTTTATCGTCTCAAACGCTATGAGGAGGCTCTGGTTGCTTTTGAGCGAGCCCTAGATCTCGATTCCAACTTCGTCGATGCCTGGAATGGTAAAGGTGATGCCCTTAACAAAATTGGAAGATCAGAAGAAGCAACATATTGCTATGAAAAGGCTCGTCAACTTGGTTTCAACGGATAACAGATCGTCCTCGTGTACCGTATTCGAAAACCATGAAGTTATCCACAAATTAGAACACTTGTACACATAGTTATCCACATCGGCAACTGTTCAGTAGGGATGGAGCTTGCCTCCATCCGGTTCCCCGAACACTGCGTTGCGTGGCATGAGCGCTCTCCGAGACGGATGGTTCTCTCACTGACACATTTTTTGATTGATGCGGTGATCGTGGTAGTGGTAATAAGCGAGAAGACGTAGCTGGTTTTGAAGTAAAACATATCCGCAGCATCCCCTTGCTTGCGATGAGTTCCAGCAGAGATGGTGAGTTATTCTTCTGACTTTGAGCGTTCCTTTGCTGTCTGAAAAATCGGCCAGCCGATTTCGGTGTGCCATTGCGTCGCATCACTGGTGGTGCGCTCATCGACGAGGTAGTACTCTCGAACGGGACCCACCACGGCCAGCGCATGCCTGGAAACGTATGCACCAAGCGCTCCGTACGTGGCATTAATGTTCGTGTGTGCTCCACAATGCACGGTGACTGCCAATTCAGCGGCTGGCACAACCAGCGGCGAAACCCGACCAACGATCTGCATCTCGCGAGAGACGGGGACAAACACGGTCGCCTCACCGCGTTCATATTGAAACAGTTCGCTCGAAAACATGCCTCCGCTCGGACCAGACGGCTGCAATCCTTGCACGGCAATGCTGGCATATAATTCTCCAAGAGCACCATGATACCAAAACAACAGATCACTCAGACTAACGACTTCCTGTATTCCTACCGCCTGAGTTGCTCGAACCGTTCGGTGTTCCACTGAAATTGGAGCGGGAGCGGGTTCAAGGAGATTTCGCAGCGACATCACCGCCTGGCGAGTCTGCTCAAGCTCCCCCTCTAACCGGCTCAGATGGGCAGCGATCAACGCATTGCGTGTGTCGAGATCCGGTGCCGCCAGTACTGCCTTCACCTCGTCGATGGGCATGCTGAGATCCCGGAAGCGCTGGATAATTTGTGCAGTCGGGATTTGTTCCACGCGATAGTGTCGATATCCCGTGTTTGGGTCTACTTCAGCCGGTTCAAGAAGCCCAACCTGATGGTAGTAGCGCAGCGTTTTGATGCTCAGGTGTGTGATCAGGGAAAAGTCCCCAATGGTCAGTGCATTCTGCATAGGTAGAGATCCTTCCTATGTGTTTGTGTGACGTTCCTGGAGAGGAGTATACACTCTCCCCCAGGTGGAGAGTCAATCCGAGAATAGCCTCTTGACTCTTCTCCCACAGGATGCCCGATACTTTCTTTAGTGCCTTCCACATGGATGGACACAAGAGAAAAAGAAAAGAGAACCAAAAGGAGAATCTCATGACGAACACTTTGAACCCCATTATTGCTCAACATATCGCGGCAGTGAATGCTTTTGACACGAACGCAATTGTCTCGACCTTTGCGGACGATGGCTTCGTGAACGACAATCACCGGGAATTCTGGGGCACTGACGCGATCAGAAGGTGGGTGGAGAAAGAGATGGTTGGTGATAAGGTGACCATCGACGTTCGCGAAGTGATCGACCACTATGGGGACACGATCGTCCGGGGTGCCTACGACGGCGCGTATGACAAAACCAAGCTTCCGGCTGGTGACTTGATCTTGTCGAACTACTTTACGGTTCGCGACGGGAAGATTGTGAGTCTGATTGTCATCCGCAATACACCTGCTAATTATTAGAAGAAAGAGGCTTGCCGCTGCTCAGCAGCTTGCCAGAGCAGGGGTTCCCGTTGAACTCCATATTCATCCGGGAACCCCTCATGGATTTGAGCGGTTCGCGCCGAACTCGAAGGTGGCCAAACGGGCGATGAACGATCGTGTGCGCGTCGTCCAGTCACTCTAGTTTCAGTTGTCAGGGAGAAAAACGTGCTGAACGGGTAGGAAAAGATAAATCCGGACGCGCTCAAGCTGGTCCCTACCTCAAAATCATATCAGGAAGAGAGGTAGTTGCCTTGAGAGCATGTTACCACGGCATCCATCATTATCTCATCTATCTCTAAGTTAACGCTTATGAAGGCAAGCCCTATCCTTATTGAACAGTTATAAATAAAAAGGCAGTTGTCTTTACATCGAAAAATGATGTTGAAAACAACTGCCTTTTACTTTTGTGATAACCTATTCAACAGCCGCTACGGGCCGTTGTGCGTGGCTGGGGTGCAGGGATTCGAACCCCAATTAACTGATCCAGAGTCAGCCGTCCTACCGTTGAACGACACCCCATTAGATGTGAACTGCAAGCTGTTTGCCGTTCGTGGGATTTATAATACCGTAAGTCGCGTGCATTGTCAAGCGCCCTAAGAGCGGAATTCCGGCGTTTTTTTGCTTCGGCGCACATCACAAAAATGTTAGGGCAATCAATTGCCATTTTGAGTTCTTAAGGCATACAATAAATGTAGCATGATAATGAATAGCTATCCAGGATGCTTGTGTTCCTGGTCGTATTTTTGAAAGGATACGTCAATGCGAAGTAAGATCAGTGTTATTGGTGCTGGCTATGTAGGCAGCACCCTTGCCCAACGCCTGGCGGAGCGCGACTACGCCGATGTGGTTATGTTTGATATTATCCCAAATATGCCACAGGGGAAGGCGCTCGATATTTTGCAGTCCGGTCCTGTGCTTGGCTTCGACTCTTTGGTAACGGGGACAAATGATTATAACGATACCGCCAACTCGGATATCGTCGTGATTACCTCTGGTTTTCCGCGCAAGCCTGGCATGACCCGCGACGACCTGGTGAAGAAGAATCAGGAAGTTATTTCTCAGGTAACGGAGCAGGTGGTCAAGTACTCGCCCAACAGCATTCTAATTATGGTCACGAACCCGCTGGACGCGATGGCCCAACTCGCTCTGAAGATCAGTGGTTTCCCACGCGAGCGTGTCATTGGTATGGCGGGTATACTGGATACGGCGCGCTTCCGCACCTTTATCGCGCAGGAGGTCGGTGCCTCCGTGAGCGACGTGCAGGCGTATGTGCTTGGCGGTCACGGCGATACTATGGTTCCGCTCGCTCGCATGTGTACGGTCGCGGGCGTGCCGATCAGCCAGCTCATTTCCGCCGAGCGTATCGAGCAGATTGTGCAGCGCGCGCGCGATGGTGGCGCTGAGATCGTCAAGTTGCTTGGCACTGGCAGCGCCTATTTCGCGCCGTCCGCCTCTGTCCTGCAGATGGTCGATTCGATTCTGCTGGACAAGAAGATGATCGTGCCCTGCGCGGTCTACCTGAAAGGCGAATACGGCATCGAGAATCTGTTCGTCGGCGTGCCGGCCCAGCTTGGCGCAAAGGGCGTGGAGAAGGTTGTCGAGGTCGAATTGTCCAGCGACGAGCGCGCACTGCTGCAAAAGTCGGCCAGCGCGGTCAAAGAGCTGATAAATGTGATGGGGATCTAAACGTCCCTTCGTAGACAGAAGAAGGCGCGCCTGGACATCTCTGGGTGTGCTTTCTTCTGTCTACGGTCCATAACTCTTTATAGTTCAGGGACGGCTCACTCGTCCTGATCGTCATCGGAGGCTTCTTCTGCGCTTTTCGCTCCCTTGCCATTTCCGGCGATCACGATAATATATTCACCCTTGAGTTTTGCGTCGCCGAGGGTTGCCAGTAGTTGAGTGAGCGAGCCTCGTTCGACTTTTTCGAACATCTTGGTCAGGTCGTTGGCGAGGGCTGCTTGACGGTCGCCGAAGACCGCGAGGGCGTCCTGCAGGAAATCCGCGACGCGATAAGGGCTTTCGTAGTAGACGAGGGTGTGAGGAGCGTCTTTATCGACCTGCATAAACTTGCGACGACCAGCCGACTTGCGTGGAGGGAAGCCGCGAAAAGTAAAACTATGCACCGCGAGACCCGAGAGCACGAGTGCCATCACAAATGCCGTGGGACCAGGGATCATCGTCACGGGTAGCTCGGCCTGGATAGCCCTGCGCACAAGGGTAAAGCCGGGATCGGAAATACCGGGTGTCCCGGCATCCGTGACCACGGCCACGGATTTGCCCTGTTTGAGGAGTTCCTCGATGCGCTCGCCTGCGCGCTGCTCATTATGTTCATGGAAGGCCATCTGCGGCTTCTGAATATCGAAATGTTTCAGCAATAGACCTGTTTTGCGCGTGTCCTCGCTGGCAACGATATCGACCGCGCGCAGCGTCTCCAGGGCGCGGAGGGTGATATCGCCGAGGTTGCCGATCGGCGTTGCGACGAGATAGAGCATACAATCCTCCTCTACTTTTTCTGACGTATCTCAGGCAGGCGTGTAAGCACGTCCTGACGTTTGACCTTCAGAGTATGGGTGCGCGGAAAATCCTGGTCCGGCCAGAGAGTGAAGCCCTTGATCTGCTGATGAGTTGCCAGACGTTTGTTCGCCTGCTGTATAACGCTTTTTGCCTGCTCGGGATCATCCATCAGGAGTATAGCGTGTACTACAGGACCAGCACCATCTTCCGTCAATCCGATCACCACCGCCTCCTTTACAGCGGGAAACTCCTGGAGGATATTTTCTATATCTTCTGGATACACATTCAAGCCATTGGAGAGGACGATAAGATTTTTTTTGCGTCCTTTGAGGTAAAGATGCTGGCGAGCATTCATCGTGCCGAGATCGCCAGTGTAGTACCAGCCATCTTTAAAGGAGAGTGCCGTCGCCTCTGGATTTTTCCAGTAGCCCTGGGCAACATTGGGTCCGTGGACGAGAATCTCGTTATCGGCAGCGATGCGCACTTCTATGCCAGGAAGGGGGCAACCGACCGACTCAAGATCGTGGTCATGCATCGGATTGGCCGAAATAACAGGGGAGCACTCGGTTGCGCCGTAACCCTGGATCACGCGAAAGCCCATCTCCTCCCACTGGCGACCGAGCTGGAGTGGCAGATACGCGCCACCGCTCACAAAGAAGCGGAAACGACCGCCGAAGCGTTTATGCACAGAGCCGAACAGATAGCGCCGCGCACCAAATGGCACACGGGCAGCAAAACGATGGAGCAGCGCCCATTGCCGCTCGCGCTTCTGTCGGCGAACCTCGCGCTCGATGGCATTCATAAATAATTGTAGCGCCTGGGGAACCAGCACCATGCAGGTAATCTGCTGTGATATAAAGAGCTTCAATATAGTATCGGGAGCGAGCGTGCGAGCATACACAATACTCGCGCCCGCGGCGAGCAGAGCAATCTCGATAGTCATTTCAAACATATGTGAAAGGGGGAGAATAGAGAGCGCCCGATCGGTTGCGCGCACATCGATCACCTCAAGGGATGCCGTCACATTCGAAGTGATATTGCCGTGGCTGAGCATTACACCTTTGGGCTGACCGGTGGTACCCGAGGTAAAGACCAGTTCCGCCAGATCATCTTGTTGAACATCAGGCAATTTCTGCATGTCTAGCGAGCCGCTCGGCAATGCATCAAGATCTATAAGAGGAAGTGTCGGTTCGCGCAGGCTCTGGTACTGCTTGCGCGTTGTAACAAGAAACTTCGCCTCCGTCGTCTCGGCGATGCGCAGGAGAAAATCTTCTTTACTATTTACATCAAGTGGAACGATAACGAGTCCAGAGAGCAGGGCACCCAGGTATGCAACCAGCCAATCGATGCGACTGGGCGACCAGATAATGACGCGCTCGCCCTTAGCGAACTGCTGTTCTTGTAAATAGCCAGCAAACGAGAAGACGCGCTCCTGTAGATCCTGATAAGTGAGAATAGAGACCTGGTTCCCCTCGATCGATTCAATGAGCGCGGGGCGACCACCAAAGCGCTCAACGGATTTCCTGAACAGAAGAGGAATCGTTTGCATAGTGCGGCCTTTCTGACAGTACTGTCATAGTACTGTACAATGATTTTTCTGTATTTGCGGATTGAGTTTGCTGATAAAGCGAAAAAACCATCAGTGCGCGTGAGCATTATAATCGAGTGAAGCTTTTTTTGCTAGTAGCTGGCAAAGCAGTGCTTCCTTCTGCGGATGAGCTAGAAGGAAATGCATCAAAGCTTTACAAGATACGCATTCTTTCTTGCATTCCTGTGAATTGTTGTATAAAAGAGCTATATGTGAACGTTTTCCCTGCTATTTTTGCTCTGTTATGGTATAATAAATCGCGTTGGTATCAGTGGAAGGTTGATAAATCGAAGTATGTAAATTTAAAACACAATATTTTTGAATCAAAAAATATTGTGTGTATTCAGGGCGAATTGAAATGAAAGAGTATATACTAGGACTACGAATCATATAGAATAGTATTGACTAGACTTGTAGCTTATGTTAAAATACGAAATATGGAGAATTATCTAGCTAGATGTGTCTCTGTAATACTTGTTTACTCTACAACGAGAGTCTTCTTACAGGAGAGATGCAAAAAGTAATCAAAAGCTAGAGAATTTTCATTGTGCGTGCGCGCTGCATATGCCCGAAATGTAGGCGTACAATTCATTGAAAGGAAAAGCGTTCCATGCCATCCCTAGAAACTGCAAATGTGGGAAAGGCGGTTGCAGCGAGAGTCGGTACGAATATTCGCGAGGTTCGTACAAAGTTAGGAATGACTCAAGCCCAATTAGCTGCGCCGGAATTCTCAATCTCTTACATCTCCGCCATCGAGCGGGGGAAGATTCGCCCCTCTTTAAAAGCCCTCTCGATTTTAGCACGACGCCTGGATGTACCCTTGACATTCCTCCTGGAGGGTTCACCCGCTGGCGCTGCTGAGGCGCGCGCTGTAGGATACTCGCCCGCCGACTCCGGTCCTGACCAGAGGATCGATGTCGATCTGCTACAGGCAGAAGTGCTTGTCCAGCAAGGAGAGCATAAACAGGCTGAACAGTTGCTCGCCCCGATTCAACCAGAGCGTGTAACGACTGATCAGGTCTATCGTCTCTATTTGCTACGCGGTGAAGTCCACCTGGCGGCGGGCGAATATCAAGAAGCTGTAGTTGAGTTGCGCAACGCCGTCTCCCAGGGTGAAGCGCTCAATGATAGTGAATTTATAGAGCGCGCGCGTAATCTTTTAGGAAGAGCCTACTTTGCTCTATATAACTATACTCTCGCGATGGAGAATCATCTTCGCTGCAACTCCGCCATCGAGAACGGCCAGATCGCCGATCCGGTCTTTTCGCTCGATGTATACAGCAGCCTGGCAAACGATTACTTCAGGTTAGGTGATCTCGATAAGTCCGTTGTGTTCTATCACAAGGCTCTAGAGACGCTCGACGGAATGAATCGCGATAGCAAGAGCTTTGCGTATAAGTATATGGAGATCAGCCAGCATTATAAGGCGCTCGGGAAGCTGACGACGGCGCGCGAGTATGCGATGCGCAGTCTCGCGGTCTACGAGATGCGCGATGAGCAGCGCCTGGTTGGAATGACGCACCAACGCCTGGGCAAGGCTCTGGAGAAGCAGAACGATCTCGATGGAGCCGAGCGGGAATACAAAGAAGCGATCGCTATTGAAGGTGAGCTGAACGACGAGGTTTCTTCTTCCATTTGCCATACCTCCCTGGCTGAACTGCTGCTGAAACGCGGGCAGACGGAGGAGGCGGAGCAAGAGGCTGTTCTGGCCCTCAACTTTGCGCGTGCCAGCGATGACGCGCAGACGCAGGGGCAGGCACTGATTGCCCTGGCGCAGATTCGTCATCAAGGTGGCGACTTTGCTTCGGCTGATCAGCTCTTCTCCGATGCCCTCGAAATGCTGGATGCGTCGAATGCACATGAAATTGCCGCCGGTGCATACTTCCGCTATGCCAACCTTTTGGAAGAGCGTGGAGATGTACAGCACAGCCTGAGTGCTATTAAGAAAGCTTACGAGCACCAGCGCCTGGGCAAGCGCGGCGATCTCGAATAAGAGGAGCGCCTGATCTGATTTTCTTATAGCATTGACAGGAAATGGGAGAGGATAGTCGTAAGATGTATCCTCGCCGGGCGCAATGCATTTACATTTCTATCTTGAGAAACGTCAAAGAGGTAGACATGGAGATGCATTGCGCCTGTTGCATATTCCTTGTACAATGCTACTAACGAAAAATGCCCACGAAGCGTATCCTTCTTCATCCTCATGTATACTATTAGTAGTTGCCAGGATGTCATACGTCGCTGGGGCAAGCTGGAGGGCTTTTCTGCATGCCGTTTACTGCACACGACTTGAGGTACCATGCCGAACAAAGCTATCCTTTATTGTATGCTTATCTTCACCGTCATGCCCAACGCTTCCTGGGTCCTCTGAAATATGATGCATTTGAAGTTGATACCGTCATTGGTCATGTTGTAGAGCAACTTGTACGCCTCGGACTCTTCGGCGGCGGCGCTAACGCATCGCTCACCGCTCTCGATCATTTATCTGATGCCCAATTCTACGCGTTTCTCAGCCGCAGCGTGCGCAACAAGGCGATCGATCGTCTGCGCAAGCGCCGCTTGCAGGTGAGTACCTCGGCTGAATTAGAGGCACAGAATGGTGACGAGATTGATGATGATCCCATCAATGAGGCGGTTGTGCCGCTGTGGGGACCCGCACCTTTTGCAACGCCGGAGGAGGTTGCTCTGCGTATCGCCGCGCAGCAAGAGTTGCTCAATATGTTGAAGCACTGCATTATGGAATTGAACTCGGCCCCGCGCCAGCTCGCGGCGGTTATGCAGGAAATAGAGGATATCGGTGCCGATGCTCTGTTAGGGAAGATGATGCAGGATCTCAAAGAGGGGCTTGCCTCCTCGTATCCTGCCGCCTCGCTTCAACATATGAGCCAGCATAAAGATCACGCACATAAGAAATTGCGTCATTGTCTCCAACAGCAAAGTACGAATTTGGCGGTCAGGGTTGCTTTGCGTCTGACAGAGTATATAACTTTTACGGCGAAGGATTATACAGTAGAAATGCAGGCCCTGGTTCAGGCAGATCTTTCTGAAGACGATGTGCGCACAGGGTTGAAGATACTGGTACTCGAAGGCTTACTCGATTGGAATGGTGAAGCGGTTATTCATTGTACCGCTGCCCAGGTGAAGCACCTGTCCCGTTACTACCGAGACGAGTAGGCCCAGTCACCAGAGGAGGCAATTTTATGGACGATATAAAGCAACCCGGCGGCTTTTCTGATCGGCGCAATAACTACGCGCAACTGGCCTCCTGGATACAACAAGTGATGCGGCAAGACGAAACCCAGGCGACGCATACGGCGCATACAACACATACAGGGGAAGATGGGAAAGAACTGGAGCTCCTGTTGAATAGCGACTATCATCTGCGTTTTTATCAGCAGTTGCCAGACTTTATCATGGCGCTTCTGGCTGACGAGGAGCAGGCGACGCTCAAGTACGCGCCTCTGCTATACCATCTGGCCGGATGCAGGGAGTGTCACGCCAGCTACCTGGACCTCTACGATGCGTTGCAGGCGGCTGTCTCCCCAGTTGGACCGCGTCCCCAGCTTGGGCAGGGCACGCGCACATTGAACGCAACGCCTCAGCGTATGCTTGAGCACCTGTGTCAATCTTTGATCAGCCAGGCTGAAGCGCTGTTTCGCCAGGAACGGCGCGAACATGTCGCGAACGATGTCGCGGCCCGTGCGCTGCTAAAGCTGGCGCTCAGTATCAGCGCGCGCATCAGTCAGAGCATGTTGCGGCATAGGGCGCTCCGTGATCTTGTGCGTGTCGCGAATCTTTTCGAGGGGAGCGTGACAGAGCATGATCCAGACGTTCACACCTATACCCCCAAATTGGTCGGCGGTGCGCGCAGTGGAAAGAAAGTGCTCAGGCGCGTCGATACCCCGCGGCGTGCTTCTGGAGCGCCTCTGGAGGAGCCAGCGATTATCCTGCAAGCGCGCTCTTTAGGAGGCACAATCACGCAACGCGAACAAACACTATTCCTGCATCTCCAGGATCTCGCCGAGGAATTGCGCGGACGGCATGTCATAATAACGGTACCCCTGGGCGCGCTGCTCGAGCCAGTACGCTGGCGTGGCGGAAATCCACGCGCCATCCACAGTACCGTACCTGTAGATGCACAGGGGACATTGTTAACCCCGTTGGGGGAGACGGAGCTACAGTTAAGCGATAGCGAGGAGCATAACCTGCTAGAAGCAATGTTTATGTTGCTGGAAGTGCGTGCTACTGACTAAAGTGGCTGAAAGTCGACGGCACCACTTTTGCCGCCATCTTTGTGCGCCACATACGCCTGTTCGAGCGTAATAGTAGTATCTACCCCTTTACACATGTCATAAATAGTCAAGGCCGCGACCGTGACCGCCGTAAGTGCCTCTACATCTACGCCGGTTTTATAGTGAGTGCGGGTGCGACCTTCGATAGAGATCAGCCCTTCGGCGCTATTCAACGTAAAGCTTAGATCGATATGCGTCATTGGTAGGGGATGGCAAAGAGGGATGAGTTGCGGCGTCTGTTTAGCCGCCAGAATACCCGCGATCTTTGCAACCTCCAGGACACTGCCTTTGCTCACCTGGTTGGTTTCGATCAAGCGTGTGGTGGCAGGTAGCATGCGAACTCGTCCCCTGGCGATGGCTGTACGAGCGGTCTCCGCTCGCTCCGATACATCGACCATATGGATATTGCCGTATTCATCCAGGTGAGTAAGCTGATCGGGTGTCTGATCCTTTTGCGTTGCCATGAATTTATTTTCCTAGCCGTTGGCGGCCCTGGAAAGCGCGCCGAAAATAGGTAAACGCCTCGTGTTCTTTGCCCTGCTCTTCCAACAGGCGGGCATAGAGCACAGACTCATTGGACAGTTCCTCGTGACTTCCCAGGCGTTCGAGCATATCCAGGCCAGCCGAGAAGTGTGCGTCGCCCTGTTCATACTGTGTCGCCGCGTATTCAATGCGCCCCAGCATGACGAGCGCCTCAGCGCTGATAATCGTGTCGCCGTGCGACTGAGCCATCTCCTGAGCCTGGTGGGCATATGTCGTAGCCTCTACGAGACTCTCGTGCTTAAAGTACCACTCTGCTAGCCGCGTATAGATACTGGCCAAAGAAAGCGGATCGCATGTGACATTGTGCTGCTGCGCCGCGTTTTCGAGAAACTGGCGCGCGTGCAACTGATCGCCCTTCATTATAGCACGACCAAGATAGTAGTACAGCTCGCTATGCAGACGTTTGTTAGCCTCTAACGTTGACACATGCAAACCTTTGTATGCATAAAGCGTAGCGAGATCGTACTCTTTCGTACTGGCATAGTAAGTGCCCATGTCCCGATATACCAGCTGAATAGCTTCAGGCGTCGCGATCTCCTGCGCGACGGTGAGCGCTTTCTGGAATGTATCTATCGCTTGCTCAATGCTTTCAAGCTGAGTATAATGCTGCCCTATGTGCATATATATCTGTACTGTGAAGAAAGGATCGTGCGGCTCGCTTGTCTCCAGGAGATTGAGGCAGCGTTGGTGATAGAGAAGCGCCTGTGAATAGTTGCGCATGGCGGCATGGGCGAGCGCGGAGATATTCAGGATGCGCAGCATCAGGTAGTTGGCGTTCAGCTCTTTCGCGATCTGCGCTGCTTCGGAGAGGGTATATTCACATTCCTGGAAGCGTTCAGTCTCAAAATAGGCCCATCCCAGGAGATAGCGATGTTGGAGGTGCTGCTGGCGCTTCATGCGCTTGGTAGATAGCTTGCTTAGTTGTGTGGCCGCTTGCTCCGCGCTCCCCTGTTGAATAAGCAGTTGAGTCTCTAAAAGCACCAATTCTATTTGATCATCATCGCGTTCGGTTATACTTAGTTGAGAACTAGAGCGAGAATCTTGTTGCGAACGCGCTGGTAATAATTGAGTAGAGGAGAGGCCCAGGCGCGTGGCTAAAATCTCTAGAGCACGGAGTGAGGGATGAATCTGTCCGCGCTCTATAGCAGAAATGTAACTTACCGAAAAATCTGGGGCTGCAAGTTGACTTTGTGTATAGTGTTGTGCAATGCGTGCAGCTCGAAGTTTTTCCCCTACGGATTTGCCAATCTTGCTTGGTAATTGTTCAGGGGACATCGTGAACCTCCTAATATGTAATCTCTTTGAGAAGCTAAGTCAATAAATACACAAACTTGAATGGTTAATTGCATTGTAAAATACAACTATGTTTTGTGTCAATACGTTAGTGCAGTAAATATGAGAATGTTACTTATAAAGTTTTGCCTGGGAGGAAAATAAATATCTTGTGCTACCAATCTTACTGGTCTCATAGTAGCACGGCGGCGACCGAAATAAGCGCATGCTATAATGCAGCATCA
>Ga0066790_10000694_pt1 | contig 13209 bp, 9 predicted proteins | sample OrgsoiDNA2013050_FD_70963 | JGI IMG/M metagenome (GOLD analysis project Ga0066790, IMG submission 70963) | Permafrost soil microbial communities from the Arctic, to analyse light accelerated degradation of dissolved organic matter (DOM) -... | ecosystem: Environmental > Terrestrial > Soil >...
CAACCAGTGTCCTGGCGCCATGTTGCCTGCTGATCGATGTGGCGGGTTCAGGCGAAGCGAGGCCGCCGGATCGCTCGCGGCCGGCGTCGCGGCGTCGCCCCCGACAGATGCGCGGCCCTGACGCGCAGGAGCGCGAGGACCGCCGTGGTGTGGACGAACGGATTCGCGATGACACGCCCGTCACGTAGCGACAGCGCAGCCACTGCCTCGTCGTCGATGAGCGCGAGCAAGACGGGTCCCACGAGCGCCGGCGCGTCATCCAGAGCCGCAAGCCGGCGAACCAGATCAGCCTCCTCGGCGCGCGCGATCCGCATGACCACGGCCGGCGCCGGACGCAGGTCCGGGACGACCGGCAGCGGCTCAGTGGTGATCGGACGCCGCCGCTCGGCGGCCCTCCGCAGGTCGGCAATGTGCTCGATGGCGACCAGGGCGTTGATGGAGGTGGAATTGGTCCACATGAGATTCCTCTCGCTTGACATGGGCTCATCGTGCCGGTAAGACACGCGTCGCACATCGGGCACACGGATCGAATTCACGGCCCTCGCCCCTTACGCAGTCGTGGGTCAGGCCTTAAGCCCGCCGTAGCCCGCAGCTACGCGGAAGTCAGCTGGATCACAAACACCGCAGCGATGCAGACGGCGCAGACCAGATGGTCACGGCAGATCGATCGCGCGAGCTCGCTCTGGCGCAGAACGCTCTCGGACAGCGGTCGACCGGGGTGACCGAACACCTGGAGATCGAACATCAGATCGAACCACAGCACCGCGAACAGAAACCCAGCGCCTGAGCTGACGGCCGCGACCACTCCCGCGAGTATCCCAGTGGGAGCGCTACCCTTGACGGATGCCGAAGGCGTCTCACGTCGGCGGATATGACCCGTACGGCCTCCTGTTCATGGCGCTCGTGTTCGCGGCGGCCCTGTTCGTGCCTGCCATCTTCGTGCGCTTCGGCTCGTCGCAAGGGCCCTCTGATTCCGACTCCGACGAGGGCGGAGGCGGGGGTGGCGGAGGAGGCTTCCCCCGTTCTCCGAGGCCGTCGGATCCCTCACCGGGCGGCATTCCACTGGACGACGCGCGGGCCGCGCGAGTACGGCTTCGCGACGATCGTCGCCTCGCGCAGCGGCTGCCCGCCCGTCAGCGCAGGCAGGCGCGGGAACCCGCGCGCACGCCGCGCCGATGTACCCCGACGAGCTCGAAGCGCGTCAGCCGCTAACGCCAGGCCACCTCGACGATGTCCGCCGGCTGGGCGACGCCCTTGAGGGCCAACGCTCGCGGCTCAGACGCCGGATAGCTCTCACCGGCGCTCGCCATCGTCGTCGCGGTCACGAGGATCTGTCCGGCGGACCCTGCCGCGGCCACACGGGCGGCCACGTGGACGCCCTGCCCGAACAGGTCCCCACCCCGCTGGGTCGCCTCGGCAGCGTGGACACCGATGCGGACCTGGGGCGCGAAGCCGTGCTGATGTCGATGCTCGTCAAGCCGGCGCTGCAACCCGATCGCGCAGTCCAGCGCCGATCGCGGATCCGGGAAGGCGATGAAGAATCCGTCTCCCTCGTGCTTGACCTCGCGTCCCCCGTGGGCGAGGAAGCATTCGCGCACCGTGCGGTCGTGCCAGCTGAGCAGGCTGTCCCAGCTCTGGTCGCCGAGCAACTCCACCAGTCGCGTCGAGTCAACGATGTCGGTGAACATGAGCGTCTGAACCCCGCGCACCCCGGGTGCCAGTCCGGCCAGCAGCCGCTGGACCCGCTGCTGCTCCAGCGGGGCGCCCAGCTCCGCGAACGTCGCCTGCGCGCCCTCCAACTCGAGTCGTGCGGCAGCCTTGTCGCCCGTGTCGGCATAGGCTTGGGCGAGCAGCGCCCGGATCCCGGCAGCGTCGAACCGCGCACCCAGATCGCTCCACCCGCGCCAGCCCGCGCGCAGCGGCCCGATCGCAGCGGCGGGCCGCCCCTCGGCCGGCGCCAGTGCACCGCGCGCGACCGATGCGCTGGCCTGGATTGCGGTCGCGTCGCACTGCGCCGCCGCCTCATCGAGCTCCGCCAGCGCGGCGCGCGCGACGTCGAGGTCACGGGCGGCGATCGCAATCGTCACCTGGGCCGGGAGCAGCAGCCCGCGGCTCTCGTGGGTGAAGGCGTCGCGGTCATCCAGGCGGCGGTTGATCGCTGCCAGCGCGCCGGCCGGATCCGCCTCGTCCAGACGCAGAAGCGCCAGCCCGGGCTGAGGATCGAACCCGACCTCCAGCGCTTGCCCGAATGCGGTCCGCGCGCCCGCGAGATCTCCCCTCCGCCGCCGGATCTCGCCCAGTTCGTGGTAGGCCCAGCCGGCCCAGCGCGGCGCCCACGCCTGCAGCTCGGCGCAGGCGTCGTGGGCGTCGCGCTCAGCCTCGGGCAGCGACCCGCGCATCCGGATGATCTCGGCGCGATGCAGACGGCACAGGCCCGGGAACCCGCTGACCGAGTGCCGGTCGCACCAGCGCAGCGACTCGCTGGTCCACTCCGACGCCCGCTGCCAGTCGCCGATATTGCGACAGGCGAAGATCGTGGCGCAGTACACCGTCCCGGTGGTCGAGAGCTCGGTGGCGCCGGTCATCGCCAGCGCTGTTGCCTGATCGAGGAGCAGCGAGCCTTCGCGCACGCGACCGGCCGTGATCAGGGCATGCCCCTGGTCGAGTAACCCGAGCGCCTCCAGGTCCGGATCGCCCAGGCGTCGAGCGAACTCGACCAGCTCACGCGCGTGCTCGAGCGCTCCGGCGACATCGTTGGCCAGGAACAGCAGGCCGCGCACCTTCATCCACAGCAGCAGGCCTGTCTCGTGACAGTCCGGCTGCCCCTCGAGCAGCGTGGCTGCGCGTGCCAACCACGCTCCCATGACCGCATCGTGGTTTCGCTGATAGTGCTCGCGCGTGAGCGTGAGCGCCATGCGAGCGGCCCCGCGTTGGTCGCCATCCCGCTCGTAGCCTGCCTCGGCTCGCTCGAGCAGGTCGAGCATCTCGTCGTAGCGCCGCGTCCAGCACGCCGCCTCGGATAAGAGCTCGAGCTCGTCCGGCGGCAGCGGCTGCGCTACGTCCAGAGCACTGAGCAGCTCGTAGGCCCGCTCCCACCGGCCGGCCGAGAATGCCTCCCGCCCGGCGCTCCGCGGATCACCGGTTACAGCACTCATGCCGGCTCCCCGACGCCTCCGGCGGGCGAGTTACGACGCATCCATGCGGATACAGCCAGCATCTCGACTCATCAGGCTACCGCGGTTCTCAGCCGTGCTCCCGTGTACGCAGCGATGATTTTCTTGCCCGGGATCGGTCGGACTCGTGCGAGCAGGTCACGCACAGACCCAGTTCAACGTTGAGGAGATCGACGTGGGCAAGATCGCGGTACATGAATTCATCTCGCTGGATGGCGTCATCGAGGCGCCGGCCTGGACGTTCGAGTACGGGTTCGACCCCAAGATGGGCGAGGCCATCGCCGGACTGATGGGCGGGGCGATTCTGCTGGGCCGGCGGACCTTCGAGGAGTTCGCCCCGGCATGGTCGGGCCGGACGGCCGAGGACGACCCTGGCGCTCCGTTCATGAACGATTCGCCCAAGTACGTCGTCTCCGCCACGTTGGAGAGCGCCGACTGGAACAACTCGACGATCCTCGGGCCCTACAACGCGGAGGCGATCCAGGCCCTCAAGGATCGGATCGACGGCAACATCTACGTCAGCGGTAGCGGCACCCTCGTCCGGTCCATGCTCGCCGACGGGCTGGTCGACGAGTTGCACCTGTTCGTCTACCCGTTGGCCCTCGGCACGGGTGACCGGCTGTTCCCCGATGGCGGCGTCTCCGTCAAGCTGGCGCTGGAGGGGTCGGAGGCCTACGACAACGGCGTCCTGCACCTCACCTATCAGCCGGCCGGATAGCGCCGGCGGCCATTCGCTGACGCGTCGCGTCGCGTGGGCGCGTGAGCGGCGGGTTGGGCGGGGTTGCACCCGACCCGCGACGGCGGGATGATCCTCGGCCGATGGCGAGGTATGAGTTCCTGACCACGTGGTGTGTCGACGCGCCGATCGAGGCGGTGTTCGATCTGCTGCACGATTCCCGGGGGTATCCGCGCTGGTGGAAGGGCGTGACCAGCGTCGAGGTCCGGCGACCCGGCGACGCGATCGGCGTCGGGGAGATCGACCACTTCACCTGGCGCAGCGTGCTGCCCTACTCGCTCGGCTTCGACATGCGCGTGACACGCGTGGAGCGCCCACACGTGATCCAGGGGCATGCTTCCGGCGAGCTCGAGGGCACCGGCACCTGGCGCCTGTATGAGGGAGACGGCGTGGCTATCGTCTATGACTGGCGCGTACGCACGACCAAGCTGTGGATGAACCTGTTCGGACCGCTCGCCCGCCCGGCCTTCGCCTGGAACCACGACTACGTGATGCGGCAGGGCGGCCGCGGGCTGGCCGCGGAGCTGGGCGCATCGCTGCTGGCGCACGACTGAGAGCCTGTCTCAAAACGGCGTGCGTCCGTCGCCCGTGGCCGATCCCACAGTCCGACGCCGGACGGTCGACGATGATGCGCGAGTGTCGACCGCAAATCCTCGTCGAGCGCGACCGCCCAGCGGTGAGCTGAAGACGATCCTCGGCGTGACCGCGGCGGCCGTCGGGCTGGTCGGCTACGTCTATCTGGCCGGGTGGATCGTCGACCTGGTCCGGCTCGCGGCGGCGCGATTGCCGGCCGGGGCGGCGGTGGGCGCGCTGAGCAATCGGGAGCTGTTCGGGGACGGACTCAGCTCGACGCTGCTGATGGCCGCCGCGTTCGCGGTCAGCTGCGCCGTGGCCTACTTCTCCTCGAAGCGGAAGTGGGACGTCCACGGTCAGGACTGGCACGACATCGTGCGCAGGCGCGGCGTCGCCAACGCGGCGGACGACGATGACGCGGATACCGAGCGCCGGCGCCGGGAGCAGCAGCACGCGAGCCAGAAGGCGGAGCGGGCCGCCGCAGTGGCGGCCTCTTCGCAGCGGCCCGGGTTGCGTCCCGTGGCTCGGCTGGCGGCCCAGCGCCAGGCTCGCTTTGCGCACAAGGCACAGGACGGGCCCGGCGGCGAGCCGAAGCCGCTCGAGCCCGCACCCCTGGGGGACTGGGCGGTACGGCTGGTGGCCGGCTTCAACATCATGCTGCTCTCGGCTCTGATCGCACTCGGGGTGGCCCGCGGCATCGGAGCGTTGATCCCGATCGTCCGGTGGGTCGGGGTCCTGGTGGGAGTGGCCGTCTTCCTGGCCGCGAGATGGATGCTGACGCACTGGAGTCCGCTCGTCCTGAACTCGCGAGTCCATGGGGTCGTGTGGGCCGTGGTCGGCCTCGCAACGCTGTTCGCGTCGGCGCCCGTAGGGGTGCTCGTGCTGACCGCCGTCGGGATCTCGACGCTGGGGCGGAGCCTGGCGCGGGTGCCGCAACCGAGCTCGACCGGGCAGTTGCTGCGCTCACCGCTGCCGTGGGTGCTGCTGACGATCTGCCTGCTGCTGGGACTGGCCTACAACGCGATGCCGCCGGTGGCCTTTCCCCAGGTCGTGGTCGCCACCGCGACCGGCGCCCGCACCGGTGGCTACCTGACCCGGACGCCGGCGGGCGTCTACGTGGCGACGTGCACCGCCCTGGCCGACGCCACCTCGACCGACGAGCGCCTCGACCTCGTTCCGGCGAAGAACGTCGAGGGGGTGCGGATCGGAGGTGACCCCGCATATTTCGACTCGGGCGCCCGGCCATCTCTGGCGACCCTGGCGCTGCGCGCGCTCGGGGTGGGGGGGAGCCCGCCGACGCTGTTCAGCGCCGCGCTGCGGGCCACGCGGGCGACGTGCGCCGGCGCGGGACCGAGCGCTCTGACCACCGGCGCCCCGGACCCGGCGCTCGGCGTGGGCGTGATCGCGGGGCCGGCGCCTCCCGGAGGACGCGCGCACAACGGCGAGCCGCCGATCGAGAGCACCACACCGGCGGCGATCGCCGCGCTCGCTCGCCGCTACCAGCCGACGCTCCTGGTCAGCGTCGCTGACCGCAACTGGCCGGTGTCGGTCGGCGCCGTCCTGGCCGAGCGTGCGCGACGCGGCCAGCCCGTGTGCCTGGCGCAGAAGCGCGTCCCTCAGCGCGTCTGCCCACCGACCCTGTCGAGCCTCGGCGGGACGGGCACCACATCGGCCGACTACCTGCAGCTCCCGGTCACGCTGTCGGGCAACCAGAGTCCCAGCGGGCAGTTTCAGGCCTTCCTGAGGGGCCAGGACCTCTCCTCCGGCTCGCTGCACCACTGGCTGGCCGATCCCGGCGTGCTCGACCCGTGGTACTCGGCCCAGATGTACTTCGATTACGCCGGCCCACTGAGCACCGCGAAGTGGCCCCGGCGGGCGCTCGATCCGAATGTGCCCAGTGGCCTGATCGGGCTCGAGTACTGGTTCTACTATCCGTTCAACTATTACCCGCTGGTGGTCAACTCGGACCTGATGACCCGGGCGCCGATCGCGGGCGACCACGCCAACGTCGATCTGCATCAGGGGGACTGGGAGCACGTCGTCGTGCTGCTCGACCCGCACACGCTCACGCCGATGTGGCTGTACCTGGCGCGGCACAGCTTCGAGGGCCAGTTCGTCCCCTGGGGCAGCCCGGCGCTCACCTTCGACCAGGGGCATCCGCTGCTTCAGGCCGCGTTCGGCGGCCATCCCACCTACCTTGCCGGTTGCGGTCCCCGCCCACGCGTCGTGACCAGCAATCTGTCCAGTGACTGGCTGGTGTGCGGCTCGGGCCGGTTCGCGTTCCGCGCGGCGACCACGCCGCTGGTGGACCTCGCGCAAACTCCTTGGGCGTGCTGGCCCGGGTATTTCGGCGAGGCATCGACGAAGCTCGAGGTCAACGCTGCCAATCAGCCCGAGAACGTCGTCGACAGCATCAAGCACTTCGTGTTCGTGGCCGGACCGCGCTCACCGCTCCAGCAGGCCGAGAACAGCGGCGTCTGCAAGGCAAACCCGAGCGCGGCCGAGCTGGCCGCCGGTGGAAGCGCCGGCCGCCTCCACTCGCACGCCGCGGCGGGGGTGGGCCTCAGTCGTTCGCGATGATCCGGACGGGGGTCCGCGGCCCCTACGGACGGGGGCGCTTGCGCCCCCACTCCGCCCGCAGCACCCGGAGCGCGTTGCCACTGGAGATCTTCTCGGCATCCGCGTCTCCATACCGCGCGCGCAGCTCCTTCTGCAGCTCGGCCATGCGGCCCATGTGCTCGAGGCCCGGCAGCGCCGGCTTGATGTACCCATCGAGATCGGACCCGACGCCGACGTGGTCGTAGGTCCCGGTCGCCTCATGGATCTTGTCGATGTGCCGGCACAACGCGTTGACCGAGTCCTGGAACGACTTCACGCCTCCGGGCAGCCCACTGGTGATGTAGTGCTCGCACAGGATGCAGCCGAGCACACCGCCTCGGTCAGCCACGGCCCTGATCGTGTCGTCGTCGAAGCAGTACTCGAGGCCCCCGAAGCGGCACGCCATGTGCGTCGCGATCACCGGAACCTCCTTGCCCGGATCGCGAGCGTCGAGCACTGCGAGCACATCCTTGATCGACGCCTGACTCATGTGCGTGATGTCGACCAGGATCCCCTCGTCGACCAGCGCCTGCACGACCTCGCGCCCGAGCGCGGTGAGGCCCCGCTTGCCCTTCTCGGGGAAGACGAGGTGATAGAGCCAGTCGGGCAGGAACGGCAGCGCGGGGGCGTTCGTCGCGACGTCACGGAAGAACAGATGTGCCACGGTCACGTACGCGACCCCGAGCCCAGCCAGCGCGCGGACGTTCCTCTGGAGCTCCGCTGCGTCGCGCCCGAGCTGGAACCCTCCCTCGACCGCGTGAATCAGGATCGGCACGACGCCACCGAGCAGCGCGTCGAGCTCGGTCGGAGTATGCGCGATCGTGACCTTGCTGCTGTGGTCTTTGACGTACTCCTCGACGGTCCGGAGCTGAGCGGTGATGTCGTCGAAATAGCTCTCGCGTGGTGGAGCGCCGTATTCCTGGGTGAGGTCCATCTCGTCCAGCGGCTGGTACAGCACGGACAGCGTGACGCCGACATCCCCGTCGCTCATCAGCTCCTCGGTCACACTCGGCGTGTCCCCAGGGCCCTGGTAGTTGGCGAAACGCGAGATCAGCCTGACGAGCTGAGCCTCCCAGCGCTGACGCCACCAGGCCTGCGCGTGGTCATGCGTCCGCTGTTGCTCGTCCGGCAGCAGGTGCATCGGGAAGTGCGCATGAAGATCGACCAGCATCGGAGGACCAACCTACACGTCTCGCGTCCCATGGCGCGGTAGCGCAGCCCGGGGGCTCTGTGACCAAGGCCACCTCGGCAGCTCCTGGCCGCCGTTAACCTCGCCTGATCGGGTCCGGCTGTGGATCGGCCGATCGTCTAAGGGCATGGGGGAACGAATGCGAGTGCATGGCAATCAGCTCGAACGCGGCAGCGTGATCGGCGGCTACCGGGTCGAGGAGTTGATCAGCCGTGGTGGCATGGGAGTGGTCTACCGCGTGACCAACGTCGCGCTCGGCCTGATCTACGCACTGAAGGTCCTCGCGCCCGAGCTGGCCGAGGACGAGGGCTTTCGGGAGCGGTTCAAGCGAGAGACGCGCATCGCCGCCTCGATCAGCCACCCGAACGTGGTGCCCATCCACTACGCGGGCGTGCAGGACGGGCTGCTGTTCTTCGTGATGGACTTCATCTCCGGCACCGATCTGTGCGAGGTGCTGCACCGCTCCGGCCGGCTCGAACCAAGCCGCGCGGTCGAGCTGCTGACGCAGCTCGCCTCCGCGCTGGACGCCGCCCATGCGCGAGGGCTGGTGCACCGGGACGTCAAGCCGGCGAACGTCCTCATCACCGTCAAGCACGGCGAGGAGCATGCGTACCTGACGGACTTCGGCGTCGCGAAGCGCTTTGACACCGTCGCAGGCCTCACAGCGCACGGGGCGGTCCTCGGCACCGTCGACTACATGTCACCCGAGCAGATCACCGGGACCCACACGGACGCCCACACCGACATCTACGCGCTCGGGTGCGTCTTCTTCGAGATGCTCACCGGCAAGGTGCCGTACGACCGCAAGAATTCGGTCGCGAAGCTGTTCGCGCACGTGCATGAACCGCCGCCGCGCATCGAGGAAGCGATGGCAGACCTGTATCCGGCCTTCGGCTCGGTTCTGGACAAGGCGATGGCCAAGCAGCCGGCCGACCGCTACGCGTCGGCCGGCGATTTCGCTCGCGACGCCACCGAGGCGCTGCACGGTATGCGGTACTCGGGGCCGCCGACCAGCGTTGCCACCGGCGAGGCCACGCCGCTCAAGCTCGGCGCTGCCGCTGCCACGGTGGCACCGGCCGCACCGCAGGCGTTGGCCGACGCGGCGCCGGCGCCCGCGGCGCCGCAGGCCTTGGCCGCCGCACCCGCACCGCAGCACGACGCGGGGCGGGCCGACTCCGGGGCGCACGCCCCGAGGCCCGGCCGCTCGCTGCGCCGATACCGGTGGGCTGCGCCGGCGCTGTTGCTGCTCGCCGGTGGCGCGGCCGCAGGCCTCCTGGCGCTGAGCTCCGCCGGCTCCTCGAGCGCACGGGGCGGCGCTCGCTTCGTGGCCGCCCCGCGTCCCGTCCCGACCAACCGAGTGACCGGAACGGGGAGCGCGAGCGTCCAGTTGCGGGGCAACGCGATCACCGTGTCCCTCGATACGAATGGGCTGCTGAACGGCTCGCCCCATGCGATGCACATCCACGCGGGCGGGCGGGGAATCTGCCCGACGGCGTCGGCGGCGCATCTGCACAACGGCCACCCCTCGATCAGCACCACCGACGGGATCAAGTTCTACGGCCCGCCGGTGACGGCCCTGACGCTCCGGGGCGACACGAGCCCGAGGAGCATCGTCGACTTCTCCCGCTATCCCACGGTCGGGGGCATCCGCTACACCCGCACGTTCACGGTCCCTCAGGCCATCGCCAACGCGATCCGGGCCGACAACGCCGTGATCATCGTTCACGGCATCGACTTCAACGGCAACGGCATCTACGACAACGTCCTCGACCGTAGTGAGCTGAACAACCAGCTGCCCGGAGAGGCCACCGCGCCGGCGCTGTGCGGTCCGCTCTCAGGCGCGCAGAGGGCGAACGCCGGGACGTCCGGACCGTCGGGGAGCACGGTCTACACCGCCTCGTTGCACCCGTACGTCCCATCCGGGATCGCCGGATGGGCGGGGTTCTCGTTGCTCTGCCACATCGTCGATGACGCCGCACCGGCCACCCTGCCACGCCGGCCCGATCAGCCCGCGGGCAGCACGTCGGCCTGAGCCGGTCGAAGGGGAGGTGGGCCCGGAAACCCGGGTGCTTGCCTCCCGCCGCGCGCGGCCTGGGGAGTGGCGGGCGCGCTGCGGCTACGGTCGCCCGGCGGGGGCGCCGACAGCGGCGATCCGCCAGGGCTGGTCGTCGGGCCCATCGAGGGCGAGCGTCCAGCGCTCGGTGAAGGTGACGGCCCGCGACTGGCTGCCGGCCACCACCGCGGCGGTGTCGCGATCCTCGAGATAGCGCCGGCCGGCGACCTCGAGGTCGATCGTCATCGTCGGAGGGTCCGACGCCGCGTCGAGCGACACGATCGTGATGCGGCGCACCTCGAGGCCGCGCACGACGAGACGCGTGTGGCCGCCGGGGTCGCCGGGATGGAGCAGCTCCTGGGCGGCGTCGGGGTGCGACACGGCCAGCAGCGGGCCGTCGTCGCCGTCCACGGCTTCGGCCCAGGCCGTGACCGCGCGGCGAGCAGCGACCTCGAGCACGTCGGGCGCAAACCTGCCGTCGGCGACTGACAGGTCGAGCGCAGCGGCGCGGCCATCGCCCTTGAAGTCGAGGTCGGCGATCTCGGCCACGTTGGTGCCCTCGGGCACGGCGTCCTGCACCGCGCCCTGGACCAGGGCCTCGTCGCGCATCGCCTGCTCGTCGGCCCACGGCGTGGCCACAATCCCCTCGCTCAGCCGGTGGACACCCTCGCCCCCCTGCTCGATCGACTGCAGGATCCACTGGCCGTCGCGCTTGGCCAGGGTCCAGAACTCGCGCACCCGGCTCGTGTCTCCTGAGGCATCGACCCGGCCGACGCGCTGCCCGTAGGAATCCTCGACGTAGTCGCGCAGCCTCGCCTCGACCCGCACCACGACGCGATCCTCGCGATCCTCGCCGCGGTTGGTGAGCCCCACGTACTCGACCGTCGGCTCGCCGAGCGGCTGCACGCGGTTGCGCCAGCCCTTGCGGTCGAAGTCGTCCAGACGTCGCTCCCATTCGGCCAGCAGCTCCGGCGCGACGAGCTCACGCAGACGAGGGCGATCGCCGTCATCCCACGCGGACTGGATGTCCAGGAACAGCCTCTTTGCCTGTGAGCGAACCTGATCGGGCGCAAACGCCGCGTCGTCCTCGGACGCCTCGGCGGCGGCGAGCTCCACACGCCGCCCGCGCTCGGCCACCCTCCGCCGCGAAGCCGTGCCCCCGCTCTGCTGAGCGCGCCACCACATGATCACACGCGGGAGCACGAACAGCACGACCAGGACGATCAGGATCAAGATGAAGATCCCGCCACCGCCGCCGATGGGGATGAAGAAGAAATGCCCGTGACCGAAGCCGCGACCGAGGCCGCCACCGCCGCCGAGGCCACCACCGCGGCCGAATCCCGAGCTGCCGCCGCCGGCGCGAGCGAGCGCGTCGGGCGCAGCCGCCAGTCCGACCGAGGTCGCCGTCCCGAGCGCGGCCAGCCAACGTCGTCTCGTGATCGCCGCCATGTCGTCAAGGCTAGCGAGCCGGCGAGGGGCGCCCGGCATCAACGTGGCGGCCGCACGGTCGCAGCGGTGCGGGGCCGGCCACTCGATCGGCGTCGCCGTGGCCCGCCGATGAGTCGCGGCGCCGATCCGGGTCTATGTGGACGCGGACCTCGCTCGCAGTCGAGCGAGGCCGCCCTTCTTCCCGAAATCCCGAGGCAATGCGACCGATCTCACATCCACGGCGCGGCTGAGCGCGTAGAACTGTTTCACCCCCCGCCGCGCCCCGCACCCGACCGCCCCATGTTCGCCCCCGATCACACCGCCGCTGCCGAGTTCACGCTGCCCGCGCTGGACGTCCGCTCGCTGCTGAGACGAGCTGCGGTGCCGATGGCGCTGGGCGGAGCGGCCGTGGTCGCCGTGCTGCTGGTCGGCGGTCACGTCCCCGCCTTCGCCGACGCGTTGCGGCGCGGCCTCGGCGTCAACCCTGGTTGGGTGGCGGCGGGGATCGTGTTCGAGTCCATCTCGCTGGCGGGCTACGTGGCGCTGCTGTCGCTGGTCGCGGGGCGAGCCGCCCCTCGGGTGGGCGTGCGCGAGAGCGCACAGATCACGCTGGCCGGGGCGGCGGCGACACGTCTGCTCCCCACGGCAGGAGCCGGTGGCGCGGCACTGACGCTGTGGGCCTTGCGACGGGCGGGCCCGCGTCCACGCGCGGCCTCGCGGATTCTGCTCATGTTCCTGGTCCTGCTCTACTCGGTCTTCCTGGCGTCGATCGTCCTCTCTGGCGCGGTCCTGGCGCTCGGCCTCGTGAGCAGCCCGGTGGCGGTGAGCGCGGTGCCGGCGGTCGCGGCGCTGCTGGCGATCGTGATCGGCCTGGGTCTCGCGGCGACGCCTCGGGCCCGGATGGTCTCGGCGGCCGACCGCTCGCCGGGCGGCACGTCAGGCCCCTCGCGCGGCTGGTCGGTGTCCAGGCGCGTGCGAAGCGGGGCCCGGCTGATCGGCCTCGCGGTGCGCGACGCCTGCGAACTCGTTCGGACAGGCGAGCTTCGGCTGGCCGGGGCGATCGCGTACTGGGTGTTCGACGCCGGCGTCCTGTGGGCGATGCTCCACGCGTTCGGCTCGCCCCCCGTGCTCCCGGTGCTCGCACTCGCGTATCTCGTGGGCCAGGTAGCCAATACGCTCCCGATCCCCGGCTCGGTCAGCGGTGGCATCGCCAGCGTCCTGATCGCCTTCGGCGTGCCCGCCGAACTGGCCCTCCCCGCGGTGCTGGCCTACCGCACGGTCGCCGTCTGGCTGCCCACGCCCGTGGCCATCGCTGCGATCCCGGCGCTGCGCACGACGATCGCGCGCTGGGAGCGGGAGGACAAGGTCGCAAGAACGGACCACGCTCCTCAAGCCGTGGCGGTCGCGCTCCGATGAGATGATCATGTCGATCGGTCCCCCCTCGAACGGCTCTGACAGC